>JAEIGA010007184.1_pt1 | contig 16935 bp, 15 predicted proteins | sample 9270691 | NCBI WGS metagenome assembly JAEIGA01 (sample SAMN17057246, study PRJNA624740) | gut metagenome | biome: biome; isolation source: fecal sample | host: Bos grunniens | place: China: Xizang | collected 2019
TGGTGTAAACTTAACGGTATAGACGCCAAGCGAATCTCTGAACTTGTAGGTATGTTGCGCCTCTGCGCTAAATGCTCCCACCACAAAGAGCACGGCAACGAGCAGACACACCTTTAGTTTTACGTTACTCATAATTAGGTCGAATTTTAGTTAGTTTCGTTAATGCAAAGTTAGCAACATAACCCGCCATAACCAAATTTTTAAGCATCGTATTTTTTCCGAAAGGCATTTTATAACACACTGATAATCAATACAATAAAACACTATGGAAATATCAATTTTTCATAGTGCTGATTATCAGGCAGTTACGTGCTTAATAATTTAATTAGCTGAAATACAGGGTATTAGTTAGTTTTTAGACCTACCCTGCTCGAATTTTCTCACATCACGCCTAACACGCAAGAAGGTCATCAGGGCTGCCGACGTGAGGCCGATAATTAGGCCGATAGTAAGGCCATAGCACCCCATGTCGAAGTGGTAGGCAAGTAATGCTCCAAGAGGGATATTTAGTACGAGATATGAGCAGAGGACAATAGGCATGATGACTTTAACATCTTGCAAGCCTCGAAGCATGCTTATCGAGAGTCCCTGAATAGCGTCGGAGAATTGGTATATGGAGATAAGCAGAAGGAGGTTGGCACTAAGAGAGATAACCTCCCTATTATCGGTGAAGAGCCCAACCATAGGGTCTCGTGCAACAACAAACAAAAAGGCCATGAAGAGTGCCCACACGAGTCCGAGGTGGTAGGTAGCCGTGACCATGGGGCGCAGGTGCTTACGATCTTTCGAGCCATAGATGTGCGACACGATGATAGTCGATGCCGAGCCGATAGCCACTGTTATCATCCACGCAATATTGGCAATGCTAAAGGCCACCTGCATAGCGCCCGAAGCAGCAGCGCCGAACGAGAGGGCAAGAATAGAGGTGAGGATAAAGGCTGCCGACTCCAAAACCATCTGGAACGAGATAGGAAAGCCAATAGCCACGCAGCGACGCATGAGCGCCCTGCTTAGAGCATCACGGCTGAAGAAGGAGCGATAGATGCGCAGACGACGTGAGAGGAAGAAGTAGACGATGATTACCACCATCTGCATAACACGTGATAGTAGCGTGGCGAGGCCAGCACCCTCAGCACCCATAGCCTCCGAGCCACACTTGCCGAAGATAAATACCCAGTTAAGAAATATGTTTAGCATATTGCCCGCCAGGGTAATCCACATCGCCACCTTTGTGTTGCCGATACCCTCCAAGAACTGCTTCACAGCAAGAAACACCATAAGGGGCATGATGCTCCAGACCAGCATATCGTAGTATGGTAGCGCCATCGCAGACACTGCCGTAACATCGTCGCCAGCACCACTCATCCATACGCCAAGAACACCGATAAAGGGGCGCAGGGCGAGGGCTACAACAGAGCCGACGACACCAATAGTAAGCGAGTAGGCGATGCCATTTTGAAAGAGGTGGCCCACCATGCGTCTATCACGACGGGCATAGCTCTCGCCAACGAGTGGCGTAATAGACATAGCGAAGCCCATGGCAGCAAGATATATGAGCAAGAAGAGCGAGCTACCCAACGACACGGCGGCAAGAGGCACAGCATCCTCGCCGCCATAGTTACCCACCATGACACTATCGGCAAACTGCGTTGTTAGCTGTCCCGCCTGCGCCAAGACAACAGGCGAGGCGAGCCTCAACAGCCGCTTATAGTATGGTACATAGTCTCTTAGTCGCATTAATTAGTCCACTCCTTATATAGCTCAACAAAAATCGCAGCATCGGAGGTCTGCTCACGGCTAAACGATATAGGCTCAGAGATATACATCTCGCCAACATATCCATTCTCGTCCTCGGCTAAGCCACACAACACATACTCGTTGCCATAGCTACACAGTGCCCAGTCGGGCGATGAGGTGTAGGCATACTCCAGCAAGCTCTCACGTATATCCTCGTGCTTATAACTATCGTATTGCGACTTGGCATATAGCTCGAAATGGAGCGTAGGCGACGGCATAAGCGTCTCAACCTCCATAGAGAGGAAGTAGTCGGCATAACCCAACATAGATTGATAGTAGGGATCTATGGCTACAACCTCAGCGATATCGTAGGCCGAGAACTTCACATTTACGATGACGTTATCACCCTTGCCATCCTTTGTTGTAGCAAAGCGATAGATAAACAAGTCGGTTGTTGGAGCACCGGCATAGTAGCCATAAACAGCAATGATAAACTCGGTATCGGGAGGCAGCTGGTCGATATGCTCACGATAGACTCCCTTAAGCTCCAACGGCGCATACTTCTCTGTAACATAGTCGAGCTGCTCCTGCTTATCGCCATTAGGGAGATTCTTGGCATACATCATAACTGCCGAGTAGCTCTCGTCGGTCGAGGGCACAATCTCGACATCTACCGAGCGAGGACGTATATTCGTAAACTCAACTTTAAAGGTCATATCCGAGCGCTTGGCATCTCCCGTACTGAAATACTCGACCTGCGGCTTCGACACAACCATAGGCACATTACCCCCGTCAGAGGCAATGGCATAGATAAGAGCCATATAGCGATGATTAGCCCTTAGTGTCTTCGAGAAATTCGCCTCGCCAACATATCCAAGCTGCTGCATAATCTGCTCTGCAGACTTCTCCTCGAAGTAGTAGAGGTGGTCGGCAACATAGAAGAATGACTCGGCAACCTGCTCCTCGGCCTTAGCCGTAAAGGGCAGACCCTGCTCTACATACCCCTCCTCGCTATCCTCAACAAGCTGCACCATGTAGTAGCCCGCCCAAGAGTGAGGCTCTATATTAAACTCCACCTCTGGTCCCTCAGCCATAATATCTACGTCGAACAACTGCTCCACACGCTCGGGCATACGCTTATCTATGATGGTGTGATATATAGGTGTTATGCACTCGTATGTGTTACCCGACAGGTATATTCCATAGGCATAGACAACATACTCCTTAGCGGGCGAGAGATCTTGCCAGCGTCTACTCTTCTTGCCCTGCATGACCAATCCGCCACTCACCATGAACTCCTCAAGGGTAGTGTTGTCGAGATATGAGTTAAAGAGGGTCATATCTGCATATACAAGCGACTCGGCGTCAGTGATGCCAGAGTCACGGAAGTAGTTCTTCTCGGCCATCATAACGACATATCGCATAGTATCATCAGAGGGAACTATCTCGACACTGCACTCTGCATAGTCAACCGCCACAACCTCGATAGTTAGCTTATCGTCTGCACCTCCCGCCTGACGAACAACGACCTCGGGCATTACGGAGATATTGGGATACTTCAACCTAATTACCGTCTCACGCTCACGAGCCTCGAAATTGGGGAGTATACGAAAGCGCACTACGTCCTTAGTAGTATTATCTATGTCTACGACCCACTCGGCATCGGTAACGGCCGCAGGCATAACACTACCTACATAATTTACCAAACGATACTCTATCTCGAACTCTCCACCCATGTCCGAAGCCTCGATAACGCCATTCACAACGCTAAAATCGGCGTTATCCTTCTCGGGCTTATCGTTCGAACACGACACGCAAGAGATTAGAGCGACAAGCGCCCACACAAAGTTACGCATATAGCACAATTAGCTTTACAAATACAATGTTGATGGCATTGAGCGAATTACGGGAATTCCACCATTCTCCGACTCAACAGCAAATACAATGAGCATATATCGCTTGCCCGCCTCAAGGGGTACATTTATCTGCTGCTTACCTACATAGCAGACACTACGCATAAACTGCTCAGCTGTGCTACCCGCAGCCATTGCCTTGCGTGCCTGCTCATAGAAAGTCGAGGCAACACCCTTAACATATCCGTTAGAGATGTTAGTACCCGGCTCAATATAGTGCAATGAGTCGTCGGGGGCAATCTGCACATTATAGTAGCCACTCCAGCCATTAGGGTCTATGATAATAGAGGCCATAGTACCTGTCATCTGGGAGCTTAGGTTAAACGTCACATTATACATAGTTGGCATAGGCAGCTCTACACGTATCTGGTGTACTGGCGTGATCACAGTGTAGGTGTTACCCTTAAACGTAATGCCGTAGCTATAAGCAATATATGTCGAGCCATGCTTCATGCCTACGAACTCTCGCTCAGCATCGCCAGTATAGATAAGCTGTGGGCTGACACGTCCCATAAGCTCCTCGAGCGACATCTTATTACGCTCGGCGAGTGCTCGATAGCTTGCCATCTCGTTCTCGATAAATATATTCATATCAGTAATACCTGTCTGCCTGAAATACTCAGCATCGATAACATTGGCCATATAGGGCATACTCTTATCCGTAGGAATATACCTTATCTTGCAACCGTTATACGTAACGTCGAACGCCTCTAAACGGTACTCGTTGAGCAACTGCTTATCTTGCAAAACATTAACTCGCACTGGGCTATCAAGACCTGGGTACTTTATTGACACCGTTGCAAAGCGCTCCTCGTCGATATCGCTTGGTTCGATACGTAGAACAATGGTTGATGCAGTGACCTCCTTGAGCGATATCCACTCAACAGCACTAACAACCTCAAACTCGCCACCCTTCACAGGATTTTGCAGGGCATAGTATAGAGGAATATCTCCTCCACCTCCATCGATATTTAGCTCGTAGATATCGAGGACAAGCTTGGGAGGGTTGTTGGGGTCAATGACACCATTCTCGCAGCTTACAGCAAATGGCATAACAGCCATTACAAGGGTATAAAACAAGAGTAAACCTTTGCGCATAGTAGTATTTTACAATTTATATTTTCAATTTGTTGGCAAAGATAAGAATTTATTCTTATACAACAAAAAAAGATGGGCTGACTAAAACGTAATATAGTCAACCCCACGCATAGAGCTACGAAGTCCGAAAAACCGCAGTTTACTTAGCGCAAATAGGAAATTTTCGGACAAGTCTATTATGAAATATTTTCAAGAAGCGTTGAACATCCATCCTCCAATAAGTCGAGGACAAGCTCAAAGCCCTCATGACCCTCGTAGTAGGGGTCGGGGATATATGACCAATTGGGGTTGCGACGCAAGAACTCCCTAAAACGGTATATCTTCTGCTGTGCAGCACGGTCGGGAGCAAGGCGAAATAGTGCCTCATAGTTGTTGTCGTCCATAGCAATAAGCATATCGAAGCGCTCGAAGTCCTCCTCACGCACCTGGCGAGCACGATGTGTTATGTCGATGCCACGTGCCGCAGCTGCACGACGCATACGTGCATCTGAGCGCTCACCGCTATGGCCACCATACGTGCCTGCCGAATCGATGACCACCCTATCGGCAAGGCCATTACGCTCTACTAACATCTGTAACATTGCCTCAGCCGCTGGTGAACGACATATATTTCCGAGGCAGACAAAAAGGATTCTCTGTTTCATCTTCACAATTTTGCACAAAAATAGAGATTTTATTCTTTTTAAGCAATCCCATTCATTGATTAAATATTGGTATTCATTTATCAATTCGACCTTTTTGCCAAAATTACCCCACTCTAATACATTTGTTTTTGAGAAACAGAAGATTTACAAGCGTAATTTTACTATCTTTGTGGCGCTAATTATGTATAATATAAAAAATATCGGACATACAATGAAGCTTAAATCACTAATTCTATTGGTTGCCGCTGCACTCTTCGTAAACATTTCGGCAGAGGCACAGGGACTCCCTCGTCCTGTACGCAATGTAGAGGTTCAAGACCTCGATGCTAAGAAGGCTCGCCTACCATGGTGGGGCGAGAAAAACCTCCTTATCTTCTATGTTGACCCAGAGGTTCCTAAGCAGAACCACGATTTTATAACATATCTCGAGGAGACAGGCCGTGTTGCTGGCCCAAATATCGAGGGCTTTGGTATCGTTAACCTCAAGGACGCAGTATACCCCAACTCGCTTGTCCGTCAGATTGCAGATGCCCGCACTGCAAAGAATGGAGCTACTATTTTGTGCGACCCCGACCACTGGATTTCAAGTGCGTGGCGACTTGGCGACTGCAACAACTGCTTCGTAATCATGCTCGTAAACAAGAAGGGCGAGCTTGTATACATGCACAAGGGCATAATGTCGGAGGCCGAGCAGAAGAAGTTTATCGCTGCAGCCGAGCCCTTGCGATAATTAGGTTTACATTTCAAAAAGGTGTTGCAAAGGGCAATAGTCACTCTCTCTATGTTGTTTGTCGTGAGCACACTCACGGCACAGAGCTATCAGACCCATATCATAGATAGCGACACTATAAAATATCAATACACACCTATCGACCAGAACTACGCAAATAGCCGTAGCTCTGGCCGTTTAGCTTATAAGCTATTTGCGGGCGACCCATGGGCAATAATGGTTCTGCCGATATATACGTTCGAGACAAGCGCAGGACTTGCCCTATCGGCAAAATATATCAAGCCAAAGTTCGATATATCGGCAACTGCAATAGCCTCGCTAACAGGATATTATAATATATCAGTAGTTGGCAACAACAAGCTCCAAAATAGACATAATTTAGACTATGGCGCACAGCTTCGCTCCGAGCCCACACACCTATGGGGTTTAAGCTACGATAGCGCCATCGGCAACCACTACAACATCTACACATCGAGAGAGTATAGTGCATGGGGTGAGTATAGCTATCAGCTTACGAAAAACACCAATTTTGGACTCTTTATCGACTACCAACATCTCGGTGCTCGCAAGCTTGATGCTGGGGCACAACTCCTGCTTAGCAACAAGACCCTAACAATCTCAGTTGCAAGCATTGGCATAGACATCGGCTACGATAGTCGCAACAACATATCGCACTACCAACAGCGAGGTATTTACACAAAAGCAGAGGTAAAATATCGTCCTTGGATACTGAGCAACCTCAACAGTAACCTATGGTCACTCAGCGCCTTTTTCGACTGGTATCAGCCTCTATGGGCAGATGCCACCTTGGCCTTTGACCTCTATGGCGAGTACAACTCAAAAAATACCCCTTGGCTACTTCTGTCTAAGGTTGGTGGCGATGGTCGCATGCGAGGCTACTATCTTGGGCATTTTCGTGGCACCACCCTCCTAAGCTCACAGCTCGAGCTACGTCAACACATCATCAAAGGTTTTGGCGCAGCTATATGGTATGGTGCAGGCACAGCATTCTCGCCTAACGACAGCTTTGCGTGGCGTAAAATATTGCCTACATACGGCGTAGGATTACGCTACTACCACAAGCTCTTTATGCTTCGTGCCGACGCAGCCTTCGGACGCAACTCTTTTAACATCATCTTGGGCATCAGCGAGGCTTTTTAGCACTATTTCTAACTACTTCATAGCCCAGCCCCATTGTTTTAATAAAAATTTTTCGCAATTCAATTTTTTTGTCTATCTTTGCGCCCATATTACTATACCTATGGTATAGCAACTATTTTTAATCGCAATAGAGTACAACGATTTATGAGAATTGCATTAGCCCAGCTAAACTTCACCGTAGGCGACATCAAGGCCAACGCTGCAAAGATTATTGATGCTATCGAGTGCGCTAAGTCAGAAAAGGCAGACCTCGTAGCATTTTCTGAGTTTGCCGTAAGTGGCACACCAGCCTATGGTCTTCTTACCAAGACTACCTTTCTTGAGCTTTGCGAAGAGGCTGTCGAGAGCATTGCCTCAAAGTGCCGAGGCATCGCAGCTATCGTAGGCACACCCTACCTTACTGCCGAGGGTCCTATCAGCGCAGCAGCATATATTGATGGCAAGGGAGGTATCGAATACATAGGCAAGAGGCAGGTATCGGCACGCCGTGAGATGGGCTATATCGTAGGCTCGTCAATAGGTAGCCAGAATATCGAGGTTGCTGGCAAGAAGCTCAAGGTTGTTGTTGGCGATGACCTTAGCCACATCGACGAGATTGACGAGGATATCGACCTTGTAATCTCAGTAAATGCTCGCCGCTATGGCAAGGGCATCCTCTCACGCCGCCTTGATAAAGTTAGCCACTTGGCCTTTGCCGAGGGCATGGACATCGCCCTTATCAACCAGGTGGGTGGCTCGGGCGACATCGTCTACGACGGAACATCGGGCATCGTAAACCGTGAGGGCAAGCTACTCATGGTTCTCAAGAGCTTCGAGGAGGATATGCAAATCTTCGACACCGAGGCAGAGAACACTCCTATAGAGATTCCTTACACGTCATACAAAGACCGCAATTCCCTACTCTACAAAGCGGCATGCCTTGGTCTTCGCGACTACTTCCACAAGAATGGCTACAAGAAGGCTTGCGTGGGCTTGTCGGGAGGTATCGACTCAGCGGTTGTTGCCTGCATTGCCGTAGGTGCTCTTGGCAAGGAAAATGTACGTGTACTTCTCATGCCATCACCATTTACCCCCAATAGCAGCGTTGAGGATGCTAAGCAGCTCGCCATCAACCTCGGCGTGGAGTATAGCGTATTGCCTATCATCGAGGCATACAATGCCATGGTGGGCACACTAAAGCCCGTTATTGGCGGTACGGAGTTTGATGCTACCGAGGAGAATATTCAGACTCGCATTCGCACCACTATGCTCATGGCTTTGCAAAATAAGACTGGCTACATGCTTCTCAACTCGTCAAACAAGAGCGAGAACGCTTTGGGCTGGTGTACGCTCTATGGCGACACAGCGGGCACATTCAGCCCTACGGGCGACCTCTACAAGGGCGAGATCTACGACCTTGCACGCTACATCAATGATTCGTACGGCAATGTCATTCCCGATGAGATTCTCGACAAGGAGCCATCATCAGAGTTACGTCCCAACCAGAAGGATAGCGACTTCCTCCCACACTACGAGGTTATCGACGCCATTCTCTTCCGCATGATTGAGAAGAAGCAGCACCGTGAGGAGATTATCAACGCTGGCTTCGACGCATGCGTAGTGGAGAAGATTCACACCATGGTCATGGACAACGAGAAGAAGCGCTATCAGTTCCCACCTGTGTTGCGTCTTTCGCCATGCGCCTTTGGTCACGAGTGGCTCATGCCTTTGGTAAACCACTACCACGAATAAATTGTTCGCAGCATGGATAGACGTATCGAGCATAGAGGCGTCGTTGAGAGAGTCTCGGGGGGCGTGGTATACGTGCGTACCGAGCGCAAGACAGCCTGTTCGGAGTGCCATGCTAAGGGTCTTTGTGGCGAGCAAGGAGGCGAGCGAATCATCGAGGTCAAGACATCCTCTGCTACGGAGTTTTCGGCTAACGACAGAGTTGTTGTTGCTCTCGAGAGCCCGAAGATGGCGCTCTCAGCACTCCTTTGGGCATACCTCTTCCCTCTATGTGTGCTTCTTGCTGTTTTGTTCACAGCACACTCTTTGGGTGCTGATGATGGCATTTCAGCCATAGCAGCCATAGGTGCTACCGCATGCTACTACGTTGTGTTGTACATCATGCGACGATATTTTGACAGAAAAATTAACTTTACAATCATAAAAGAGTAATGAACGAACTACTATTGACAGTCTTGACACTCTCGTTGCTTGGTGCTCTGCTCGCTGTTGTGCTCTATTTCGTGGCACAAAAGTTTAGAGTGTATGAGGACCCACGCATCGACGATGTCGAGAAGATGCTACCTGGTGCCAACTGCGGTGGTTGCGGCTTCGCTGGTTGCCGTGCCATGTCAGAGGCACTTGTTACACGTGACAACATTGCATCGCTCTACTGCCCTGTGGCTGGTGGCGAGGTGATGAAGTCTATTGCCGATTTTTTGGGTAAGACAGCCCCCGAGAAAGCCCCTCAGGTTGCTACTATGCGTTGTGGCGGCAGCTGCCAGAAGCGCCCCAAGGTAAACCACTACGATGGAGCCCTTAGCTGCGCTGTTGTCAACACCTTCTATGTTGGCGAGTCGGGCTGTGCCTTTGGTTGTATTGGCTATGGCGACTGCGTGGCAGCATGTAAGTTCGGAGCACTAACTCTAAATCCTGAGACAGGCCTCGTTGAGGTTGATGCCGATAAGTGTACAGCATGTGGCGCATGTGTCAAGGCGTGTCCTAAGGGTCTTTTCGAGCTTAGAAAGAAGTGGCCTAAGAATCGTGCTATATACGTCGCTTGCCGCTCTAAGAATCGTGGCTCTGTTGTATCGAAGGTTTGTAAGGCGGGTTGCATCGGCTGTGGCAAGTGTGCCAAGGCATGTCCTTTCGGTGCTATCACTATTGATAACTTCCTCGCATATATCGATTCCGAGAAGTGCAAGCTTTGTCGCAAGTGCGTCAATGAGTGCCCAACAGGTGCTATTCACATTGAGAATATGGAGCGCCTGCCCAAAGAGCCAAAAGTAACTGCAGCGCCTACTGTCGAGCAGAAGGTGGAAACAGCTAAAAACGAGTAAACAATGAGAACATTTCCCATAGGCGGTATTCACCCGCACGACAATAAGGAGTGGAGCAAGGATAAGGCAATAGAGGTTTTGGAGCTCCCCGACGAGGCGAAGATACCTATGATTCAGCATATCGGAGCACCCTCAAACCCCGTAGTTAAGAAGGGCGACAAGGTGCTCACAGGCCAGCTCATAGGTCAGAGCACAGGCTTCGTGTCGGCAAATATTCACTCTTCAATATCTGGTACTGTTACTGCTGTCGATGCCTACCCTAATGGTCAGGGTCAGCGCCGCTTAATGGTTGTCATCAAGCGCGAGGGCGACGAGTGGATGCCCGAGATTGACCGCACCCCCGACCACAAGCGTGAGTGTACGCTCTCGCCACAGGAGATTATCTCTAAGGTGCGTGATGCAGGTATCGTAGGTCTTGGAGGTGCTCAGTTTCCAACACATGTTAAGCTCACAGTGCCCGACGGTCAGAAGGCCGAGGTTGTCATCATCAATGGCGTTGAGTGCGAGCCCTACCTAACATCTGACTACCGCAACATGGTGGAGCGTGCCGAGATGATTCTAACAGGTACCGAGATTGTTATGCGTGCCGTAGGCGTTAGCCGTGCAGTCATCGGCGTCGAGAACAACAAGCCTGATGCCATAGCCCACCTTCGTGAGGTTATTGCACGTGACAAGTACGACGGTATCGAGGTTATGCCTCTCAAGATGCGCTATCCTCAGGGTGGCGAGAAGCAGCTCATAGCAGCTGTCACAGGCCGTCAGGTGCCGCCACCACCAGCACTTCCTATATCTGTTGGTGCTGTTGTTTGCAACGTATCTACGGCTATTGCCATATATGAGGCTGTGCAGAAGAACAAGCCCCTTATCGAGCGTGTGGTTAGCGTGACGGGTAAGGAGCTTAAGAGCACCCACAACTATCTCGCCCGCTTTGGCACCCCCGCAAGCCGCTTCTTCGAGCTTGCAGGACTCCCCGAGGGCGATGTTAAGTTGCTCAATGGAGGTCCTATGATGGGTCGTGCCGTGGTCGACATCACAGCACCCCTTATCAAGGGTTGCTCGGGCCTCACCGTTCTCTCGGGCAAGGAGGCAGCACGTGGCAAGGAGCTATCGTGCATCAAGTGTGCTAAGTGTGTGTCGGCATGCCCAATGGGTCTTGAGCCCTACTTGCTCTCTAAGTTGGCAAGGTTGCAGAAGTGGGATATGGCCGAGCAGCACAACGTTACAGAGTGTATCGAGTGTGGCTGTTGCTCATATACATGCCCATCATACCTCCCTCTCCTTGACTACATACGCATCGGTAAGCAGACCGTGATGACAAACATTCGTACACGTGCTGCTGCAAACAAGAAGTAAAACGAATCGATAATATAACTATGCAAACACGACTTTTTGCTGCTCCCTCACCCCATATCCATGGTGGCGAACGTACGCAACAAATTATGGGCGATGTGGTGCTGGCACTCATTCCAGCACTCCTTGTGTCGACCTATGTTTTGGGCTGGAGAGTGCTCTTAATCACGGCAATCTCTGTTGCCAGCTGTCTGCTGTTTGAGTATCTCATTCAGCGCTTCATGCTCAAGGGTCGCACAACCATCGGTGACCTCTCGGCAGTAGTAACAGGCATGCTTCTCGCCTTTAACCTCCCAGCAGGTATTCCTTGGTGGATAGTTGTCATTGGCGCTTTGGTAGCTATTGGCATCGGCAAGATGACCTTCGGAGGCCTCGGCTGCAACCCCTTCAACCCTGCGCTCACTGGCCGTATCTTCCTGCTTATAGCCTACCCCGTGCAGATGACCGACTGGACAACAAATGTTCCTGATGGCCTCTCAGGCTCAACACTCCTTGCCAATGTTAAGGCTGGTGCTATGCAGCTCTCTGAGGTTGACTATATGTCTATGCTCGGTGGTCACATGAATGGCTCTATGGGTGAGATTGGTGCTTTGGCACTTATCCTTGGTGGCCTCTACCTCTTGTGGCGCAAGGTCATCACATGGCATATCCCCGTTGCTGTGCTTGGCACTATGGCACTCTTCGGTTTGTGCGTGGCTATACCCGAGGGTGGTGCAGCAATATGGCAGACGCCACTGTTCCACCTCTTGGCTGGTGGTGCGTTGCTTGGTGCTATATTCATGGCTACCGACTACTCGACATCGCCAATGACACACAAGGGCATGATTATCTATGGCGTGGGCATCGGCATCTTGACGATGATTATCCGCTTGTGGGGTGCTTATCCCGAGGGTATGTCGTTTGCGATATTTATCATGAACGCCGCAACACCACTTATCAACAAGTATTGTCGTCCACAGCGTTTCGGCACTAAAAAGTAGGGAGGTCAAGAGATGAAGAGTTCATTATTAAATATGGTATTGGTGCTATTTGGCATCACTGCCGTTGCAGCATTCCTCGTGGGCATGGTAAACAACATCACTAAGGAGACCATCGCCCAGACAGAGCAGAAGAATAAAGACCTCGCAAAGCTCGAGGTGTTGCCTAAGTTCGAGGGCGAGGCCGAGCTTGAGGATAAGTGTTGCGAGATTGGCGACTTCGTGGTAAACGTAACTACCGTGAAGGCTAATGGCGAGGTTGTGGGCTACGCTGTAGAGGCTCCCAGCATCACACGCAGTGGCTATGCTGACCGCATAAAGCTCATGGTAGGTTTCGTGGAGAACGACGGCAAGACAATTATCAATGGTATCAAGGTGCTCAAGCAGAGCGAGACCCCAGGTCTTGGTGCTAACATGACCAAGGAGGGTAACTCTTTGGAGCGTAGCGCCGTAGGCAAAGAGCCTAAGAGTTTGGCATTTGCCGTTAGCAAGGAGGGTGGCTCGTTTGATGCTCTAACAGGCTCAACAATATCGTCACGTGCCTATGCTAATGCTGTGGAGACCGCCTATGCAGGTTATCTCTGGGCTAAGGGCGAGCTCCCTTCAGCCGAGGATGCACTGTCGGGTGCAACAAAGTCTAACGATGAGGAGCCTGAGGCTCAGAAAGGAGATGAGATAAATGAGTAAGCTTCAACTAATAACCAAGGGCATACTTAAGGAGAACCCTACATTTGTCCTTATCTTGGGTATGTGTCCTACGCTTGGTGTTACATCATCAGCCATTAACGGCATGGGTATGGGTGTTGCCACAATGGTGGTGCTCATCATGTCGAACATGGTAATCTCGCTTATCAAGGGTATCGTGCCCGATAAGGTGCGCATTCCCGCCTTTATCGTCGTCATCGCCTCGTTCGTGACCATCATCGAGATGCTTATGAAGGCATACGTGCCCTCGCTCTACGCATCGCTCGGCGTCTTTATTCCGCTTATTGTTGTTAACTGCATCATCTTGGGTCGTGCCGAGGCCTTCGCCTCAAAGAATGGCATCTTCGACTCAGCCCTCGATGGTATAGGTATCGGCCTTGGCTTCACTCTCTCGCTTACGGCCATTGGCGCTGTGCGTGAGATTCTTGGCGCAGGCTCAATCTTCGGCTATACCTTCGCCACAGATGTCATGCCCCTCTTGTTTATCCTTGCCCCTGGAGGCTTCCTCGTGCTCGGATATTTGATGGTATTGTTTAATAAAGTAGCAAAACGATAAATTATGGGAGAGATAAATATTTCAAAAGAGGTTATCCAGGGCTTCGTCGATGGCGCTGTTAGCGTTGAGGCTATCACCATGTTTGCCATTGTCATTGGCGCTATCTTCGTCAATAATGTCGTTTTGTCGCAGTTCTTGGGTATCTGCCCCTTCCTCGGTGTGTCGTCGAAGGTGGAGACATCGGCAGGCATGGGTATGGCTGTAACATTCGTTATGGCACTCTCTGCCGTCGTTACATGGGCTTTGCAGCACTTTATCCTCGTGCCTTTCGGCATCGAGTATATGCAGACCATTGTCTTTATCTTGGTTATTGCCGCATTGGTGCAGATGGTTGAGATTGTGCTTAAGAAGGTGTCGCCCTCCTTGTATCAGGCACTCGGTATCTTCCTGCCACTTATTACCACTAACTGCGCTGTGCTTGGTGTTGCTATCATCGCCGTGCAGAAGGACTTCGACCTTCTAACATCGGTAATCTATTCAACATCTATAGCTGTGGGCTTCGCCCTTGCTCTCATTCTCTTTGCAGGTATCCGTGAGCGCTTGGAGGTCGAGGACGTACCACAGGGTATGCGTGGTGTGCCTATCGCCCTTATCACTGCAGGCTTGCTTGCTATGGCCTTTATGGGCTTTGCCAACGTCGTTCCACTACCCTAACGAACGTCACTTATATATAAAAGTCGCAGAGAGCATTATGCTTTCTGCGACTTTTGTTTAGAAACTATGCTCCAACTGATAGGGAAGATAGGGTGGATAGGGATATATGGGTGATATTTTCCAAAAAAAATAAACCAAAATTTCTTACATCTGGATTCTAACTGCTTGAGCATTAGAGCTGATACCTTATAAAAAAGCGCAGGGCATTTTCTGATGCTTGCATCACTGACAAATGCCCTACACTAATTAGTAGTCGAAACGACTACCTTCTTGCCCCACCCAAAGCCCAACAAAAAAAGAGAACAACACAATGTTGTTCTCTTTTTAGTTGGGCTACCTGGATTCGAACCAAGAATGACAGGACCAGAATCTGTAGTGTTACCATTACACCATAGCCCAATATTTCTGTTTGACGGTGCAAAAGTAGAACTTATTTTTTGAATTGCAAAGAAAATTGCAAAATTTTTTCATATCTTTGTTAAGATTTTTGCAATAACTCCGATTTTAAACATATAAACATATTGATTATGAAGAATATCAAGTCGAGATTGATTATTATGAACTTCCTGCAGTTTGCAGTGTGGGGAGCCTACCTTACATGTGTAGGTCAGTTTTTAGGACGTGTAGGCCTCGGCGCATACATATCATGGTTCTATGTTGCGCAAGGTGTGGTGTCTATCTTCATGCCCGCAATCATGGGTATCATTGCCGACAAGTATGTTCAGCCACAGCGTCTTTTGGGTATCTCGCACCTCCTGGCTGGTGGCTTCATGCTCATTGCTGCATACTTCGGTATTCAGGCTACAGAACTCGCCGCAGCAAACGCTGGCAATGCCGACTATGTGGCAAACATCTGGCCTATATTTATCCCATACGTGCTCAGCGTAGCCTTCTACATGCCCACCATTGCTCTCTCTAACACCGTGGCATTTGGCACCCTTAGCCGCTCGGGTCTCGACTTTGTCAAGGCCTTCCCACCTATCCGCACCCTCGGCACTGTCGGCTTCATCGCCTCTATGTGGTTGGTAAATAGCGTGTCGTTTGGCTTGGCCGAGAATGCTCAGTTCACATACATGCAGCTTATCATCTGCGGCGTGTTGGGCGTTATCCTCGGTGCTTACTCCTTCACCCTGCCCGAGTGTCCTCTCACCGAGAGCAACGAGAAGAAGAGCCTTGCCGAGCGCCTTGGCCTCGACGCCTTTGTTTTGTTTAAGAGCAAGACCATGGCCATGTTCTTCATCTTCTCGATGTTGCTTGGCGTATCGTTGCAGATTACCAATGGCTATGCTACATCCTATATCAATAGCTTCCGTGCTATCTCCGACGACTGGTTTGCCTCAAACCCTACGATGCTCGTGTCGCTATCGCAGATATCTGAGGCCTTGTGTATCCTTATGACCGCCTTCTTCCTCCGCCGCTTCGGCATTAAGAACGTGATGCTCATTGCTATGTTTGCATGGGTATTGCGCTTCGGCCTCTTCGGCGTGGGTACAACAACGACGACTCTCGGCGTATTGGCACTCATTGGCTCATGTATCGTCTATGGCGTGGCCTTTGACTTCTTCAACGTGTCGGGCGCTATGTTCGTGCAGCAGGAGGCGCCAAAGTCTATGCAGGGCAGCGCCCAGGGCTTGTTCATGCTCATGACAAATGGTATCGGTGCTTCGGTAGGTACATATATCGCTGGTAAGGTTGTTGACCACTTCTGTACTTGGGAGGGTGGCTATCTTGTGTCACGCCCCGAGGTAACAAATGGCTGGCAGCAGACATGGTTTATCTTCGCTGGCTACGCCCTGGTTGTGGCATTGTCATTCATGATATTATTCCGCTACAAGCACGAGCCCAATAAATTGACAAACATCGAGCACTAATATATGGCACAACAACCCTTGGCTGAACGTCTGCGTCCACAGTGTTTAGACGACTATATAGGACAAAAGCACCTCGTAGGCGATAACGGCGTATTTCGCAAGTTTATCGCCTCGGGGGGTGTTCCCTCATTCATCTTGTGGGGCCCTCCGGGTGTGGGTAAGACCACCCTCGCCAAGATTGTTGCCAATGCCCTCGACCGCCCCTTCTACACCCTTTCGGCCGTGACCTCGGGTGTTAAGGATGTGCGAGAGGTTATCGAGAAAGCAAAGAACCAGCACCTCTTTAGTGCCCGCCCCGCATTCCTCTTTATCGACGAGATTCACCGCTTCAATAAGTCGCAGCAGGACTCGCTGCTGGGCGCTGTGGAGCAGGGCATCGTAACGCTTATTGGTGCTACGACCGAAAACCCCTCTTTCGAGGTTATATCTCCACTCTTGAGCCGCTGTCAGGTATATGTGCTCAAGCCCATGAACGACGATGAGCTACAGACA
>JAEIGA010007185.1_pt1 | contig 16934 bp, 19 predicted proteins | sample 9270691 | NCBI WGS metagenome assembly JAEIGA01 (sample SAMN17057246, study PRJNA624740) | gut metagenome | biome: biome; isolation source: fecal sample | host: Bos grunniens | place: China: Xizang | collected 2019
GCAACCTCCATCTGCAGACGGCGCAGCTTCTCCTGCTCCTCGTTGCGGGCCTTGTTGCCCTTGAACTTATTGTCCTTCTTGTTCTGCTGCTGGCCCTTTTTACCGCCGATACGCTGCTTTCCGCCCTCATAATTCTGTACGCGCTCGGAAATCAGGCTGTCAACACGGTCATCAAAGCGGTTGGTATTGACCTGCACCGCAGAGGTATCGACAACGCGACGCTCGCGTCTGCGCTCGGGTTCTGCCGGCTTGACCGGCTTTGCAGGCGCTGCCGGCTCTTGCTTCTTTGTTTCCGGCTTCGGTTCTTCCTTCTTTGCTTCGGCCTTCGGCTGCTCGGGCTGCGGCTTTTCCTCTGCCGCCTTCACAGCCGGCTTCGGCTCTACCGCAAAGACAGCCTCCAGCGATTCAATCTGATTTTGCTGTGTAATATAGTCAAACAGCACGTTGAGCTGATCTTCCTCAAGCACCTGTGTGTTAGACTTAGGCTTTTCAAAAAACTTGGAGATGATCTCCGTAATTTCCTTCGTTGTAACGCCGAAATCCGACGCCACCTCTTTCAATCGATACTTCACTAAACTCATATAAGCACCTCCGTGTCGTTATTTCTTCCCACCGTTACGGTCGCTTTTTCCGGCCGTCCGACGCCGCTGAAGCTTTTGGTTTTTCTGCTCCAAAGACATTTGCACCTGTGCATAAAGTGCAGGATTGTCAAGCGCTTTTACAAACGCCAATGCCAGCGCTGCATCTGTAAACGCGGCAATGGCAAGTTCGGTGCGGCCAATTGCCTGCCCCAGCTCGTCTTTCGAGTACGGCAGCTGAATACTGTGCCGGCGCGTATTTTTCGTCAGACTCTGCGCCTTGCGCCATGTATGATCGGACGCATCGGCCGCAACAATAATCAGCCGTGCATGTCCTGTTCCTGCTGCTGCCGTCACCGGCTCTTCTCCCAGCTCAATACGGCCGGCCTTGCGCGAGAGCGCAATGTAATTCAGGGCTTTATCCAATGGGCTTGCCCTCCATCTGCCCGGCAAGACGCGCATAAACCTCATCAGGAATGGGCACTTCCAGGCTGCGTTCCAGGCTTTTGGACTTCTGTGCCTTTTTCAGACATTCAGGGTCCGGACAAATATATGCCCCGCGACCGTTACACTTTCCGCCAAAGTCCAGACTGACTGTGCCGTCGGTCTGACGGACTACGCGGATCATATCGCGTTTTGCTTTTCGTTCACGGCAGCCCATGCATTGCCGCTGTGGGATCTTCTTTTGCATAGGATTGCCTCCTTTACCCTTTATTCTTCGCCTTCCGGCATATCTGCTTCGGAAGCAGGCTTGATATCAATCTTGCAGTCGGTCAATCGTGCTGCAAGGCGTGCATTCTGACCGCCCTTACCGATGGCAAGGCTGAGCTGATTGTCCGGTACGATGACCTGGCAGCCCGCCTTCTGACCGGCAACCGGTGTGACACGGATTACATCTGCCGGGCTGAGCGCGGCGCGAACATACTCGCAAATATCCTCGCTCCAGACCACGATGTCGATTTTTTCGCCGCGCAGCTCTTCTACAACTGCACCGACACGGCCGCCTCTGGGGCCGACACAAGCGCCAACAGGATCAATATCCTCGCTGGCAGCACGCACAGCAATTTTGCTGCGTGAACCCGGCTCGCGGGCAATGTTGCGAATTTCCACCTGTCCGTCTGCAATTTCCGGTGTTTCCAGCTCGAATAGACGGCGAACCAGATTCGGATGGGTACGCGATACCTGAACCATCGGGCCGCGTGCATTGCGATGTACACCGAGTACATAGACACGGATCATATCACCGACGCTGAAGCTCTCGCCGGGAATCTGCTCACTTGTGGGCAGAAGTGCCTCGTTTTGCTCATTGCCCTGACCGATCTGCACAAGCACATCACCGTTGGGCTCAATGCGCAAAACTGTGCCTGTGAGCATTTCCTGTGTCTTGGACGAGAAACTCTCATAAACAGCGCCGCGCTCTGCTTCACGAATACCCTGAATGACAACCTGCTTGGCAGTCTGGGCAGCAATTCTTCCAAACTTCTGGATATCCACAGGGATCTTGACAGCATCGCCGAGCTTTGCAGAAGCGTCGAGCTTTTGTGCTGCATCGATATGGATTTCAGCAGTTGTGTCGGCAACTTCCTCAACAACCGTCTTGACCAGGTACATGAAAAGTCCCTCTTCGCTCAAATCCACAACCACATTTTCTGTGGGGATTTCCCGATTGTCCTCGGGTGCCTTGTCCTTGCGGTAGGCATTGGTCAGCGCCTGCTTCAGCCGCTCAACCATGTACGCAACGGGAATACCCTTGAGCTTTTCCAGCTCGCGCAGACTAGCGAAAATTTCTGCGCCGATTTCTACTTGGGGGATCTGTGTTTGCTTCTTGGCCCTTGTATTTCTTGCCATAATATTTCCTCCTTCGCTTGCAAGCTTACTTGCAGGCTGATTGTTTTCTTAAAATTCTACACGAAGGCGCACCAGTGCGACTTCGGATTTTTCAAATATGAGCTGCTCTTTTCCGGCCTCGATTGTAATGCGGCCTTCTTCGTAACCGCGCAAAATGCCGGGTATTTCCTTCAGTCCGTTGCGGGGGCGGTAGAGTTTTACAAGCACAGGACTGTCCATGAACCGGACAAAATCACCCGGCCGCTTCAGCGCCCGTTCCAGGCCTGCAGAACAAACTTCAAAATGATAGCTCTCGGCAATCAGGTCCTTTTCGTCAAGAATGGGGTCCATTGCACGGTGAATCTTCTCGCAGTCTTCAATGTCCACGCCGCCATCTTTGTCGATGTAGAGCCGCAAAAACCGCTCCGAGCCTTCGCGCACATATTCTACATCCCACAAGCTGCACCCAAACTGCGTAACGATCGGCTCTGCCAGCTGTGTTACCGCTTCCGTAACTTTCATCATTTTCCTCCTTGAATCTGAGTTATGCAGAAATAAAAGAGAGGGGCGCGCCCCTCTCTGTCGTATCATATACTCTAGATTGTCTGTATTATAGCACCCTTATTCCTGTTTTGCAAGGGTTTTTCTCAAAAAACACAGGATTTTTTAATTATTTACAGACCGACAGGCATTCCCTGCACATACTTTTGGTCCCAATTATCGTCAAAAATCTGTGCTGTTCGGCTGCCGACAGCAAGGTCATAAGCAATTTCGTCAAGAATTTCCGTGACCTCCAACGACTCTAAATAAAACTCCGGAAGCGCCTCTACGCCGAGCAATGCGCCCAGCAGCGCGCCGGTCATTGCTCCGACAGCGGCACTTCTGCCGGAATGGTTGACTGCCGCAATCATGGCCTCGTCAAAGTTTCCGACATGAATGATCGCAGCATAGATCGCACCTGCAAGACACTCCGATGCCGTTGTACAACCAAGCATCGTCATTGCCGCAAGAGGAGTCAGGTCGCTGTCGCGTGTCATGGCAATGGCACGCTCAAGCTTCTGGCGGATTTGCTCTGTCTGCGGATATTGCTCTCCAAACTGATCCTGCACCGCCTGCATTGCCTGCAATACCTGCTCGGCAAGGGTATGCTCCGGCGCGTGAATAATGCCTGCAATACAATATGCCAAAACCGCACCGGACAGGAAGGTTTCCGGATCACCCTGCAAGGCGGCAACTGCCTGCGCGGCAAGTATTCCGACTTTATCCGGCTCCATTTGCTTGCGGTCAAAGGCAAGACCGACTGCCACAGCCCCTGTCAGACCGCAAGGTGCATTGTAGTTGTTAAGCGGCTTTTCCGGTGTGCCAAGCTCGGGGCGGGTAAGGGTATCGAGCATACGTGTATCCATGCAGTGTCTGCGGCGCATCTGTGGCACCTGTGCCACCCAGCAGCGCGTTTTCTCTGCCGTAAAGCGAAACTGCTGGCTCTTTGCCCACTCGCGCAGCGCAACCGCCAAAAAGCGCTGATGCGCATCGGGCTGCGAGCGAAATGCGCTCAATAGCATTCCGTTGCAAACAAACACAGCCAGCTGTGTATAAGAGGTCACATCGGCACAGCCGTTGACAAGATCGTAGCCCAGCAGTCCGTTCGGGCCGTAATCATTTACGATCTGCTCCCATGTTTTTTTGTCTACGGTGTAGCCCATTGCATCTCCGACTGCCATGCCGGAAAGGCAACCACGGAAAAAGGACAGCTTATTGTCCATATCCGCACCCCCTGTTTCTCTTTCTTTTTGTGTTATTATAGCATATTTATCTAAATTTTGGCAATACCTGCCCTACAAGCCTTTTTTCAAAAGCTGTTCGAGTGCCTGAAGTGTTGTCTCCTGCACGCCCGAGTAATTGACTACAAGGCTGCGATGATCCGTCTGCGGCGGCGTATCGTGGTAATAACTGCCAAGACTGCGAATTTGCACACCTGCGGCGCGGCAGCGCTGCACAAGGTCGCTGTCAGAAAGGTCTGTATCCACCTTTACAAGAAAATGCAGTCCTGCATCTTCCTCGCAAATGGTCAGCCGCGAAGCCATCGGACTTTGCTCAATAGCCGCCACAAGGCGGTCGCGACGGGATTTATAGAGCTTTCGCATACGGTTGATATGCTTTTCGAAATGCCCGCCTGCAAGAAAACGCGCCAGCGCATACTGCTCAAAGCTTGGCACCGTACAGCTGTAAAAGCCGAGTTTTTGCTGAAACTGCTCCATAAGCGCATCTGGCAATACCATATAGCTGATACGGATAGAGGCAGACAGGGTCTTTGAAAAGGTGTTCATATAAATGACTCTGCCGGTGCTGTCAAGCGACTGCAAAGCGCTCATCGGATGGGCATGGAAACGAAATTCGCTGTCATAATCGTCCTCAATAATCCATCTTTGCGGTGACTGCTGCAGCCATTGCATCAGCGCAAGGCGGCGCGGCATAGGGGTTACGATACCGGTCGGAAAATGGTGCGACGGTGAAATGTGCAGCACCTGCGCCTGTTGTAACTGCTCGGGAATAACGCCCATCGCGTCCATCGGTGCGCTGATACACGCAACGCCGCCGGCAGCATAAATTTTTCGAATTTTCCCGTAACCCGGCTCTTCCACAGCATAAAGCTTATCTCTGCCCAAAAGCTGAATCAGCAGGTTATAAAGAAAGTCTGTTCCTGCGCCGATGAGAATATTCGCAGCCGACACGCGCAGCATACGAAACTGGGCAAGGTGATCGGCGATTGCCTGCCGCAGCTCCCAAATACCCTGATTCGGTACGCCGGCAAGCAGCTTTTCGCCCACATCGAGCATAACCTCGCGCTGCAGCTTCCGCCATACGGAAAACGGGAAATCCGCTGTTGTATTGGCTGTCAGGTCTATACCGTGCGACGGTTGCTCCGGCGGTACGACCTGCAGCACAGCTTTTTTCTGCGGCACTTCCACCGCCTCAACAAAGTAACCTGCTTTCTCCCGCGAACGGATATAGCCTTCTGCCATAAGCTGGTTGTAAGCCGTTTCGACTGTAACTTTACTAACCTCCAACTGCTGTGCAAGCGCACGCTTGGATGGAAGCTTTTCTCCTGCGGCAAGTCTGCCCATTACAATATCCTCGCGGATACAGCGGTACAGCGACTCATATAGCGGCAAACCCGGCGCTTTGTTAAGCTCATACGTCAGCATTTTTTCTGCGCCTCCTGCACCAGGCATACACACGGTCGCCCCAGTCGAATACTCTTTGCATTGCAAAAAACACCGTTGGCGTCATAATCAGAAGTGTTCCCATAACAAGTTTTGATTCAAAGCTCTCTGCCGAAAGCTCAAGAATATTTCCCAAGAACACAAAACACGCAATCAGCGCAAGCGCCATTGCGCCCCAAATAAATTTGCGGAAGCGGTCAAAGGGTTTGCATATTTGGAACAAAACCAGCATACCCACAACCGACAAAATTGCTGTACAGATTGTGCTGACCTGCTCAAGCGGCAAATCAAACGCCGTCATAAACGCCTGTGCCGCCAGAACGACAAAGATATTTGTCAGACCTCCCGGAAATGCACGGCGCAGCACGCCGGTTAAAAATCTGCCCTGCACCCGTTCATAATTCGGCTCCATTGCCAAGAAGAACGACGGCACGCCGATCGTCAGCGCAGATATAATGCTCATGTGCTGCGGCTCTAACGGGAACGGCCAGGTTGTCAGGAACGAAATCAGCGACAATCCCAGTGAAAAGATATTCTTCACCAAAAACAGCGCCGCTGCTCTTTGGATATTGTTGATCACTCTGCGGCCCTCGCCGACGATGTTGGGCATAGCGGAAAAATCAGACTCCAACAGCACCAGCCGCGCAACCTGACTGGCCGCCTGTGCACCGCTGGCCATTGCAATACCGCAGTCGGACTCTTTCATGGCAAGTACATCGTTAACACCGTCTCCGGTCATGGCGACGCAGTGACCTTTTTTCTTCAGTGCACGAATGAGCGAGCGTTTTTTGTCCGGTGTCACGCGGCCAAAAACCACATAGGTGTCAACCGCCTCCAAAAAGTCCTGCTCGGTTTGCAGTTCTCCGGTGTCAATATATTTTTCCGAATCGGCGATGCCGGCGCGACGCGCAACATCGCTGACTGTTACAGGATTATCGCCCGAAATAACCTTTATCTTTACGCCCTGACTTTCAAAGTAGGCAAACGTCTGCGGCGCTTCAGGGCGGATACGGTTAGTAAGCAGCACAAGCGCAAGCGGCGTCACCGCCTCCGACTGCAGCTGTGTGCCGGTCAGTTCGGTTTCATAACGGGCAACAAGCAGCACGCGGTAGCCGGAAGCAGACCATGTCTGCACAGGCTCACAAATTCGCTCGAAGCACTGCCCCATAATCATTTCCGGCGCGCCGGTAAGAAATGTTCCGTGCTGTTCAAAAACGCCGGCGCTCCACTTTGTCTGTGAGGTAAAAGGAACATACTTTGTGCATACCCAATCGGACTGACCGCCAAACATTTCAGCCAGCGCCCTTCCGGTGTCGTTTTCCGGCTCTGTCTGGGCATACAGCGCTGTGAGGATCTGCTCAAGGTACTCCGGTGTGTCATCTGTCAGCGGAATAACATTTTCCACTTCCATAACCGGCTCTGTGATCGTGCCTGTCTTATCCACGCACAAAACATCGACACGCGCAAGTGTTTCAATGCAGTTCATATCCTGCACCAAAACGCGTTTGCGTGTAAGTTTAATAGACGAGGCGGCAAGTGCCACGCTTGTCAAAAGATAAAGTCCTTCCGGAATCATACCCACCAGTGCCGCAACAGTGGCTTCGGCACTTGTCTGCAAGCCAAGATCCAGCACCGCAAATTCCTGCCTGAACAGGATAAGTCCTATGGGAATCAGCGCAAAACCTATGACCTTGATGAGCTTATCGAGTGAGCGCATCATTTCCGATTTTGCTGCCTTCGGGTCTTTTTTCGCCTCCAAAGAAAGCCGTGCGGCGAAGGAATCATCGCCAACTTTTGTCAGTTGGACACTTGCTGTGCCTGCCACAACAAAACTGCCGGATTTGAGCAGATCGCCGGGCTGTTTCATAATGGCGTCAGCTTCGCCGGTTACCAATGATTCGTTTACCTGCAGTGACCCAACCCGCACAATTGCATCAGCACAAATCTGGTCACCGGAACGCAGCTGCACGATATCATCGCGTACAAGCAGGTCAGAACGGATTTGCACAAGCTTTCCGTCGCGCACCGTGCGCACTTTTTGTGCCGCCACCAGCGTCAGCTTCTCAACTGCACGCTTTGCACGAATCTGCTGGATACAGCCAATGACGGTGTTGACGATTACAACAATCAAAAACGACAGCTTAATGATCGATGAGCCGGAGAGCAAAAGCAGTACCGCCAGCACCAAAAACACCATGTTGAAAAAAGTCAGACAGTTTTGCAAAACGATCTGACCGTTTGTGATTTCCAGCTTATCGTTTACCTGATTGCCCCAGCCGCCGGCAAGGCGCGCCTGTGCCGCCTGTGAACTAAGACCGGTTGCCGGATTGGGATTGCATACGGGAATATTTTGCCTGGTTGGCATTTCAACGCGCTGTTTCATTGCAATCTCCTTTCACCGCAAGTCCGTTTTCTTTTTCCCACAAAAGAATCAGGCAGCCATCGTCTACGCAAACGCGCGCACTTTTGCCGATGAAGCCGTTGCTGACACCTAGTGGGAATCCGGCTGTGAGTCTGCCGCGCGTGAGCGGATATTTTACATTTTCAAGCGTAACTTCATTCGCATCGGCACCCATGCAAAATACCGACAGAATTCCTTTTGCCTCCGGCGCAAACACAACAGCGGTGTTTTTGACAGCCGTGATCACATGGTGTTTGCCAACTAAATAACCCGTCGCGCCATGCTCGCAAAGGTAGCAAAGCGTCTGTATATTGGCAAGGGTATGGTCCACGCGCGGCCCGTCAACGCTTCCGTAAAGCAAAAACTCCCGACAACCCTTTTGCAAGCCTTTTTTTACAGCCAGCATTGCATCGGTATCGTCTTTTTGCACAGGAAACACCTGTGCATTTTCCGGCACAAAACCCAGCGAATCAAAGTCGCCGATTGCCGCGTGCGGCGTCAAGCCCAGCTGCTGCATATGCAAAAGGCCGCCGTCTGCTGCCAGTAAAATATCTTCTTTTTCGATTGGGGCAACGAGCGTATCAAACTCTCCTGCGCAAAAAATAACACACCGCCGCATTTCGCCGCACCTCCTTTATCTGTTTTTTTACATTTTATCATAATCTGCAAAAAAACAAAAGTATTTTCCTATAAAAATTACGGACAGATGCAACATCTGTCCGTAATTTTTATTTTTCTTTCAGCAGCATCGGCGTCATCATTGGTTTATTAAAATACTCCACAAAACGCGGGCATTTTACTAAAAACGCATAATAAACATTATAGCCACAGCCGAGCATGGACTCTGTGTTTCCCATGCCCTTTGCAATAATAACATCCGCCGCATCCATGTGCGATTTTGCTTCGTGTGATATCAGATCCACATGCGTGCCGCCAATGGCAACGCCGCTGTCAATCAGATCAAACGGCAGACCGATCGCTTCGGCATCTTCGCGTGTTGCATCATTTACAATGATACCGCCACGCACACAGAAGGTAATCTTGACCTGCGGATACAATTTCTGCACCTGTTCGGCAAGAAGCCTGTCAAAGACGATTTCTCCTGCATTGTCTGTCAGGTACAAAAGCCGATTTGCCGTCTGCAAATCCTTCTTCAGCGAAGCGTAGCAGTCTTTGTCCAGATCAATTTCCAGCGCGCTGCGCAGCATTTGCTCCAGCTCGTCAAAGCTGAGCCGATCCTGTAAGGCGTGAAAATCCAGATAATTTCCCAAAACCGCAAACTGTACCGCCGCAAACAGCGGATCAGCTGCCGAATCAATCATCTGCCGGATCATATCCAGCCGCTCCATCACAAAGCGATTGGACATTTCCTTTTCTTCCTTGCGAAAGCCGGGATCTTTGCCGAAAAACTTATAAGAAAGCTTGCTTGCCACCGAGCCCATATAGGCAGAATCTACCGTATCCGGCTGGGCAAGAAATTCCTGCATCAACGCCTTTGAAAAGGCAGTGGCTGTTTTCTCATCACCGTATGACAGCGCCCACTTCCAGTGCTTTCCGAAATAGCACTGCATACACACGGTATTCATTGGGATACTCATAATTTCAGCTTTACAACAACCTTTGTCAGTTCACCCGGCTCATCGATGTAAAGACCGGGAGCATGTGCATCTTCCGGGAATACCACATAGCAGTAACCCTCTTTGATTTCTACCGGTGTGTGCTCACCTTCGTATTTTCCGCAATCCTTTTCAGCGGTATAGGCTTCTGTTTCCTTGACCGTGTCGATAGGCGCCCAGCCCATGACCTCGCTGCCCTTCCACATATACTGGATATCCAGGTACTCGCGGTGTGCCTCCATCACTGCACCCTTCCAGGGCTTCTTGGTAACCTGCTGTACCATCACGCGACCATTGGGAATCGGGTACTTTGCAGGCTCTGTCGACTGCAGGTTGTTCACCGCCTCCACAGCTTCTGCCAGGCCGGGAATCACATCGGCATAACGCATAATATCTTTCCAGGGACAAATAATCATTGTATTTTCTTCCTTTCGGTTTATTGTTCGAGCAGCTTCATGCAAAGCTGCAGCATTTGTGGTGTGTTACAACTGTTTTCGATCCGCACTTGTGCGCAATCATCATTCAAAAGACCCGCCTGCTCCAGCCGGCGCTTTGTCTGCCGCGCTGTACCTTCGCTTCCGTCGCAAATCACGACATCTTCTCCAAGCACTTTGGCGATGCGCGACGCGGCAAACGGATAGTGGGTGCAGCCAAGCACCACCGCATCAAGCTTGCCGACAAACGGCGCAAGCTGACGGCGCAGATATTGCTCTGCCTCGTCTGAATCGCCTTTTCCTGCCTCCACCAGCTCGACAAGCTCCGGCAGAGGAATCGGCAGCAGCTCCAATTCCGCAAAGCGCTCCGCCTGACGGGCAAACTTCTCCTGCTTGAGCGTCGCAGGTGTTGCCACAACGCCCACGCGCCCTTTGGAAAAGCGGTCTGCCGCAACTTTCAGCGCCGGTTCAATGCCGACAATGATAAGCTCAGGATATGTACTGCGCAACAAATCGATTGCCGCACTTGTTGCAGTGTTGCACGCTACGACCAGCGCCTTGATCGGCTGCCGGACAAGCTTTTGCGCCGCTTCGAGTGTAAGCGCGCGAATCTGCTCGGGCGTGCGCGTGCCGTAAGGTGCGTTGGCAGAATCGCCAAAGTATAAAAACCGCTCACCCGGCATGTGTTTTACAAGCTCACGCAGAACGCTGATGCCGCCAACGCCGGAATCGAATACGGCTATGTAGTCGGTCTTTTTGTTCATAAACTCACTTTGTACCGAAAATACGGTCGCCGGCATCGCCAAGACCGGGAATGATATAAGCATGCTCATTCAAGCACTCGTCCATTGCAGCCAGATAAAGGTCTACATCCGGATGCGCTGCCTGAACAGCCTCCACGCCTTCGGGACAACCGATAATGTTCATCATAACGATATTTTTACAGCCATGCTCTTTGAGGAAGTTGATTGCCGCAACGGCGCTGCCGCCAGTAGCGAGCATGGGGTCAACCACATACACCTGACGGTTTTCAATATCGTCAGGCAGCTTGCAGTAGTATTCTACGGGCATGTGGGTTTCGGGGTCACGGTAAAGACCGATATGACCAATCTTTGCAGACGGGATCATATCAACCATTGCATCGACCATGCCAAGACCTGCGCGCAAAATGGGGATAATTGCCAGTTTCTTGCCGGCCAGACGGCGGCACTTTGCAATCGCCACAGGGGTCTGCACCTCGACCTCTCTTGTCGGCAAATTTCTGGTTGCCTCGTAACACATAAGACCGGAAATTTCGCTGATGAGTTCGCGGAACTCCTTTACGCTTGTGTTCTTACTACGCAAAATTGCCAGCTTGTGCTGAATCAGAGGATGCTCTAAAACAGTGACTTTTCCCATTTTATCTATCTCCTTTTTCTTTCTCCTCTCGGGCAAGGCGCTCACGCTCTGCCTGAGAAAGTCTTAAATAATTCGGTGTCAGACTTGCCGCATCAGGACGCAGGCCTGCCTGATACATCTGCGCGGCAACCAGCGCCACACCGGCCGCTCTTTGGTGCATACGGTGTTCCGGCGGAAGCACAAGCGTTGGACAGTTTTCCTGTAATGTATTATAGCACAAAACACTGCCATCGCCAACCAAAAAAACTCTTTCTTCCAGTTTTTTTATTTCCTGCTCCAGTTCGGCAAGGCTGATTGCGCGGTCAGGTGTCTTTCTGACCAGGTCGCCATCGGCATAAAAGAGTGCTGTATACACCTGCTGGCGCCGTGCGTCCATGACCGGAAGCACATATCCGCGCTGCACGCCTAAGTTTTGTGCCATTGCCTCAAGTGTGGATACACCGTAGCACGGAAGCTGCGCGCCCCAAGCAAATCCTTTTGCCGCCGCAACGCCGATACGCACACCGGTAAAGCTGCCCGGACCGGCAGCAACTGCGACCGCCTCAATATCAGATGGTGTATAGCCACAGTTTTCTATCAGCTGCTGCGCCATAACAAGCAACGTCTGCGAATGTGTAAGCGCGGTGTTGATATAGCTCTCGGCAAGAAGGCGGTCATCTTCCAAAATCGCGACCGACCCGGCTTTGGCCGATGTTTCAAATGCTAAAATCCGCAAGTGACGCGCCTCCTTCTATCGTAATTTTGCGTGTTGTTTCGTCTATTTTTTCAATGCGAATACGGATCGCACCGTCCATTGCATCTGCAACATTTTCACTCCACTCCACAGCGCACACACCGCCGCGCTGTAAATAGTCCTCCCAGCCGATATCCCAAAGCTCCTCTGACGAAGTCAGCCGGTACATATCAAAGTGAAACAACGGCAAGCGCCCGTCAAGATATTCATTGACAATGGTATAGGTTGGACTTGTAACAGGGTCTGTAATCCCAAGTCCTCTGGCAAGTCCTCTTGTCAACGCTGTTTTGCCTGCGCCCAGATCGCCCTCATAAGCAATCACGCTTCCGCCTGTCAGCACGCGGGCAAGTGCCTGTCCGACCGCTTCTGTCTGTGCGGCGGTTGTTGTTGTAAAAACCATTGTGCACCTCACTGTGCCTTGAGTTTTTCTGCCTGATCCGCTGTTGCCAGCGCATCAATGAGTTCATCAATCGCGCCGTCCATCACGGCATCGATTTTATATAGTGTCAGTCCGATACGGTGATCGGTCACACGCCCCTGCGGGAAATTATATGTGCGGATGCGCTCATTGCGCATACCGGTACCGACCTGGCTTCGGCGCATACCGGCCGTCTCGCTTTCGAGTTTTTCCTGCTCAATTTCATAAAGCTTCGAGGCAAGCATACGCATACATTTTTCTCTGTTCTGCACCTGACTGCGCTCCTCCTGACAAGCCACCACAATGCCTGTCGGCTTGTGGATCAGGCGCACAGCAGAGCTTGTCTTATTGACGTGCTGTCCGCCTGCGCCGGAGGCGCGATAGACCTGCATTTCAATGTCGGCAGGGTTAATCTGTACATCGACCTCTTCCATTTCCGGCAAAACCGCAACGGTGGCAGTCGATGTATGCACTCTACCGCCGGACTCTGTTTCCGGTACGCGCTGAACGCGGTGTACACCCGACTCATACTTTAACCGCGAATACGCTCCGCGTCCGTTAATAATAAAATCGGCTTCCTTCACGCCGCCAAGCTCTGTATCGGAGTAGTTCATAAGCTCCACGCTCCAGCCCTTTTGCGCAGCATACATACTGTACATACGATATAAGCTGTGGGCAAACAGCGCGCTTTCTTCTCCGCCAACGCCGCCGCGAATTTCTACAATGACACTCTTTTCGTCGTTGGGGTCTTTCGGCAGAAGCAAAATTTGAAGCTCGCGGTAAAGCTGTTCCTTGCTCTGCTTTGCCTCCTGATAGGTCTGCTGGCAAAACTGCCGCATTTCCGGATCTGACATGAGCTCTTGGGCATCTGCCATATCCTGCTCTGCCTGCCGATAGGCCTGATACGCCGTTACGATCGGCTCTAAATCATTTTTCTCCCGCAGAAAAGCCGCCGCTTTTTTTGGGTCATTATAAAAATCCGGCTGCTCCGACCGCGCGCAGATCTCCTCATAGCGGTTTACCACCGCCGCCAGCTTATCAAGCATACTCCCGCTCCTAATGTAAACGAAGATTTCAGTTGTTGTAATTGTATCATTTTTTGTCCGAAAAGTAAAGGTTGAGAACGCAGCTTGCTGTATCGGAAAGTACTTGTGTTTTGCGGAGTCTTTCTGCACCCTCTGCGCTGATACGGTAAGCGTGCGGCGTCATGTAAAGAAGATCCTGCACGGCCTGTCCGCAAAGGTCAAACGAAAAACGAAGCGGCACACTTTTCGCAAGTGTAAAGCCTTCCAGCTGCGGTGAAAGTGTCTTTTCCTTGTGCACTAGCTTCGGATAGATAATCGACTTCAAGCCAAGCAAATGATCCGGCGCCGCCAGTACCTGAATGAAACAGCCGTCCGGCCGCAGTACGCGGTAAAATTCTGAAGGCACAGTCAAAGCAAATAAGCTTGTCAGTACGCCCACGCTGTCATCTTTTATCGGCAAGTGCGATGCTGTTGCACAAAACCAGCGGGCATCTTTATACCGCCCTGACGCACAGCGTACCGCCTCTTTGGAAATATCGATTCCGACAAGTTCTGCACCAAGCTGTGCCGAGAGCTTTGCCGCGTAATAGCCTTCCCCGCAGCCGACATCAAGAATCGGCCCTTTGCACATAGCCTCCTGTGCCAAGTCGCACAGTGTGTGCGCAAGCGGGGCATAAAAACCGCCGTCTAAAAACCGCCTTCTTGCCAGCACCTGCTCGGCGGTGTCGCCGGGCTGCAAGGTGTGCTTTTGCTGCACGGGCAATAGGTTTACATAACCTTGTCTTGCGATGTCGAAGCTATGCCCTGCCGCACAGCGGTAAGCGCGTTCCCGGCGCGAAAGCTCCTGGCCGCAGATCGGACACAAAATATCCATTGTCATCCCTCCATGTGCATCATACCCTATTTTTTTCTCTTCGTCAAATACAGACGGTCGATATTTACAAAATTTGTATAGCTGATGCCCGCTTTGGGAAACCTAGTGTAGCGCGATATACCCCAGCGAAAAAAGGAGTGGTTTTTTGCTTTTATCTTACATGCGCTCTGTTTTTCTCTACCTTGTGCTCATCGCCGTCATTCGTATGATGGGCAAGCGGCAAATCGGACAAATGGAAGCTTCGGAGTTTGTTGTTACGATGCTGGTTGCAAACCTTGCATCGATTCCCATGCAAGACAGCGCAATTCCTCTGTTTTCCGGCGTTGTGCCGATTGTAACGGTACTGGGCATGGAGCTTGTTTTGTCCACTTTATCGCTTCGCAGTATTTTTCTGCGTAAACTTTTGTGCGGCAAGCCGGTCATTTTAATTGAGAACGGAAATATTCTGCAGGAAAATTTACGCAGAACCCGTGTCACTCTTGACGAGCTGACAGGACATCTGCGTGAAAAAGATGTGCTTGATTTAAGCCAGGTGCAGTACGCCATTTTAGAAACCAACGGAAATTTATCCGTCTTTCCGTATGCAAAAGAGCGTCCGGCAAGCGCAAAAGAAGCAGGTATTGCCGTTTCCGAGCAACACCTGCCGCTGACGATTATTTCTGACGGAAAACTGCTTGAAGATAACCTCAAAAAAGCGAACAAAGACTTAACCTGGCTGCACAAGCAGCTGAAAAGGCACAAATCCACCATTGAGGGCACATGGCTTTTAACGGTCGATGCATCTGAACATCTGCTGTTTTACAGAAAGGAGAACTGATATGCGGCGATTTTGGTTTGGCGTAGGTCTGCTGGTAGTATTTTTGGCAATCGGGCTGTGGGTGTGCGCCGCCACAGACGATATGACACTTCCTGTATCCGATTATTTGCAGCACGCGGCCGAGCAGGCGCTTTCCGGCGATCTTTCCGGCGGCATTGTCAGCGCGCAGCGCGCTAAGTCACTTTGGCAGGCCCATTGGAACAGCACAGCGGCTGTTGCCGACCATGCACCTATGGACGAAATTGACAGTCTTTTCGCTCAATTGCAAGCCTATGCCACCGCAGGCGCGGCAGAAGATTTTGCCGCAAGCTGTGCAAGAATTTCACTGCTTGTAGAAGCCGTTGCCGAAGCGCACAGACCTACCTGGTGGAATTTTCTTTAACTTGCCGCGTTTTGTGTTCCATAAGCAAGTGCCAAAATTCCCTGCGCCAAACACTCCGCTGCCAGCAACGCTTCCTGACGGGTATTACCCGCCGCACCGACCTCAACCAAAACTGCACCGGCTGAAAGATCCTGATTAAACCGCTGTGTGCGAAAACTGATCGGTCTGCAAATTCCGGGCGTTCGCTTTTCAAGCTGTGCGTGCAGCTTGGCGGCAAGGGCAAGATTGCTTTTCCATGTGTCGTGTTTCAATCCGCCGGCATCGGTGCCGACAACCATCATAAGCTGTGCCACCTGCTTGCCGTCAACGGCTATGCTGTAACCGCGCTGGTCACCGTCTGCATCTTCAATGGCATCACGATGCAAGTCAATTACCATTTCAATGGTGGGGTATTTTTCAAGATAGTCCTGTATCGTCGTCCTGGAATTTTCATACGATCCGTTATATGACGGATAATCGTGAAGGGTATCATCATGCAGTACCTCTATACCCTCTTCCTCCAAAAGTGCGGCAAGCCTTGCGCCCACAGAAACGACATTGTACCGTGTATCAAGCGTGCGGTACTCGGAGGAGGAAGTATAGTCCTCTGTTTTTGTGTAGCTTTCTGTTGCGTGCGTATGTACAATCAACACGCGCGGCCCGTCCTGTTTCAGGTCCCACGAAAGCGCCGATGTCAATAGTGCCGGCAGGTCTGTCTTATATCCGCAGACATTATTGATTTTCACAAGCGCGGCATCCTGCTCGGAAAATACAGCCTTTACAGGCTCCTGCGGCGTCACTTGCTGCTGCGGTATCTCGGGCTTGGGCTGTTGCACCGGTTTTGACTGCACCTGCGGTTGTTGCTGCGTTTGCGGTATGCTCACAACGCGGCCCGTTTCCAGATACAACATCACCGACATCATTTGCGGCGAAGTCATAAACTGTGTCAGTGTGCCGGGCAGGCCGCCGCTGAAAAAGCGCAGTATAATGGCCGCACCAATGGCCGCTGCGCCGACGCGCAAACTCTTTTGTTCGGTTTCCATACTGCACCTCCTGTTTGCGAATAAAAAAGAGGCTGTCTGATAACAAGCATTTTTGAAATGCTCATTATCAGACGGCCCTTTTCTCTTTATTGGGGCTTTTTCCACTTGGGTTTGTCCTGCAATTGCTTTCGCAGGGACTGGAAAAACTCCGTTAGCAGTGCGGCGCACTGCTGCTGACAAACACC
>JAEIGA010007186.1_pt1 | contig 16934 bp, 18 predicted proteins | sample 9270691 | NCBI WGS metagenome assembly JAEIGA01 (sample SAMN17057246, study PRJNA624740) | gut metagenome | biome: biome; isolation source: fecal sample | host: Bos grunniens | place: China: Xizang | collected 2019
ATCAGAATCAACATGGTGGGATGTCTTGACACTTCGGGAATCAATGATACCTAGGCTTGGACTTTCCTTACAACCTGCCATGATACGAACTTTGGAGCGAAGCTTATCGAGGAGTTCCTCAATAATGCCCTCGTTCTTCCACTAGCTGAAGTAGTAGTACACGCTCTCCCACGGAGCGAAGTCCTTTGGTATCATGCGCCATTGGCAGTCTGTTTTGAGAAGATATAGAATTGCATTCATTATATTTCTGAGAGAATGTTTTCGCTTTCTTTCTTGCGTGTTAATGATTTTTTTCTATAACTTACCACTGTTTATCTGTAAGGTTGGTTGAGTATTGAATCATAACTTTAATTGATTGGTACTCATGAAGTTACGAAAAATAAATCAATTAACCTACTGATATTCAATATATTATTTGCATGATAATATTATTTTTCAATAAATTTTAAACAACTTCTTAGTCAATATAATTTAAACAATAGATCCATTCTTGAAATTAAATATGCGCTGAATTAATTCTTCTAATGGGTAATGAATATATATATAGTATTAGTTGCATATAAACCATGGGTTATGTATCCTCGTATGTTGTGCGGTTAACAAATTTAGCTTATAAATATTGTATAATAAAGGTTTTGTTAACTGCTGATTTAATATAACTTTTATTCTTAAAATAGTAGATTCAATAATGGAAATTAATATTTAGTTTTGCGTTAAAATAAAAATAGAAAAAATATGAAGACTAAAAAAATTTTAGGATTTGTATTGACCGTTGCTGGTGTATTCGGTATCGGTTATGCAGCAAAGAAGACGTTTGACAACATTCTGGATGACCGTAAACGCTTGATTCTGCAGGATGATGAAACACCTGTTGAAGTAGAGAACCAGAAACCGGAGTCAATGAGTGAACTAGAAAGCGATACTCTCATCGCAAGTGATAAAACGACTACAACGAGTGAGGTTTTGCAAGGGGAGGACTTGTTGTCTAAAGTCAGAGTAATACGGGATGTGAGCTATCACGTGGTCATGCCAACTGTGGATATGCTGGTCAAGGCTTTAACGAGAAACCAGACCTTCCTCTATGGATGTATGAACAAAAAAAGTGGTTATATTACTGGGTTCGGCTATGTATTCGAAACCATTATTCGTTACAGTACGATTAATGGGCATCGTCCGATGAAACAGGCGGATTCGTATCGTGGAACTGATTTTCTAGTAGGAGAAAAGCAGTACCAGGCGAAATGTTGCTGTAGTAAGGATTCGTACGAGCGTGGTCTGTTCGACAGTAATGGAAACTACAAGTACGGCAAACAGAATTTGATTGTGCCGAAAGGAGATAAGGAAAAGGTAATGGAAATCTTTCGGAAACATGGTATCCAACGAGAGATTGTGGAAATGAATGTTACTTATGAGCAGGTAAAAGAAATTTCGGCATTAGGCAAATGGGCCGGCGTAAAGTTCGACCTTGGAATCGGCTTGCGGAGCATGTGGGCGAACATGGCGTTTCTGTTAGGAAAGGGTATTCTGTATGAAGTTCTGGTGACAGAACTGGAATATATATTGAATAAGGGATGTTATCCTGATCGTGAAGTTAAACGTAACTACCGCTTCAAACGATGGGCTTTGCCTGCTGTAGGTTTTGTCGGTGGAAGCTTGCTGACTTATGCAGGATTCGGACAGTTTTGCCGTGTTCCCCATGCTGCGTAGGTTTCATGACGGTTGATAAACAAAATGGAAAAGAACTTGTGCGTTTTTGCACAGGTTCTTTTTTTATTGAGTGTGTGATACAAATTGCAGAAATCAATAGTATAATAGATATAATTCTCTTTCTCATAGTAAACAAATATGTTAAGAAATTTGACTTTTACCTGATATTGCAAATATAATAAATGTATGGGGAATGGATAAATATTCAGAAGAATATATCTGTCCATTCCTTAAAACTTGAATGTAGGAATTATTCTAGTTAACAAAATTATGTAGGATATCGGCCTATATGTACCACATAGGTATTTCAATAGAGTAGTCTGTTAACTATGTTCCCAAAAGATTAGAAAAGAAAGAGAAATATACGGCTAATATCCTTCTATTCGATATCTTTGCTTGTGGAATCAGCGCTGGAACCGATAAATGTGTAATAATCAGGGGACGGAAATGTTCCCATAAAAAGAAGTATAAGATGAAAAAGCAAGGAGAATTAGAATTCCTACCATTGAATTTGCCAGTCATGTTAGGATTTGAGAAGTCGGGTAAATGGTATGCCATTGATTCAGTAAAGGGAAAATTGAAGATTGCCAACAATGAGGATGGTAAGATAGAGCCCATATCCTTTCTAGAGTTGGCCAGAATGATAGCAAAAAAGAATTTCTGTTATATCTATCCTGACAAAGGGGCGGATGAGAGAATATGCGAAATTCTCTGTGGAAAGGATGAAATGCTGGAAATTATCAAGGATAACAAGACTAATGTATATTGTATAGACAATGACCGTACCTATCAACTGTCGCGTAACAGCATCTATACGAACGGTGAACGTGTGTCAACCGATGCTATGCCAGATTCATTATATGTAATTGACCCACGCATGTGTCTACAAATTAAGTCAATGAAAGACCGTGTGTATCAAATCAGACCATAGTGGAGAGAGCAACCGGAGCATCATCTGATGTTTCGGTTGCCTGTTTGAAAATCAAGTTCATCATTCAAAAATATTAAAAGGGGCGGAAGACAGAAGGGAAAAGAAGTCCCGTATCTGCTCCCGTCCTTACATGAATAGAAAAGAAAAGTCAAAGAATCATTTCTTAAGAGATGCATCCAGCTCCTCATCCAGTTGCCCGATGCGGGAACGGAACCTGTTGTTGCGTTCATCTTCCCGGTCCTTCACCGTCAGGAATGCCATCTCAAAAGCACCATGGTCCAATGGTCGATAGAACCCAGTTCCGGGTAGTTGTCGCGGTAGATTCTTATCTTTTCGGAAACCATTCTGGCGGCTTTCCGGTACAGGAACTCATCCACCCTGCGGATTTTCATCGGCCACATCTTTCCGTCAATCCGCACATTGATTTTCAAATATTCACCTGTTTCCATTTGAGATGTTCAATCTTTAAGTTTACATACCTTGTCCTTATATTCACCGTATATTCTTTCGCTCCTTTCATCCAGTCTGTGCAAGCTGTCCTGTTCAAGTCTGAACCGTCCCGGCAGTTCAAGGACCCGGTAGGATACCTTTTCATGACTTACACCGGATTGGGGTTCGGTCCGGGTCAGCAGTTCAACGTGGCAGCCCATGTATACGGTTCCAGGAAATTCATGGACACTATCGTAGAACCGCTTCATCCTTTCGTATACGGAGGAACCGTCATTTAAAATGACAACCGCATCGGTCAGCCCGTTCCTGCTCATATACGCTTTCAGGAACTCTGCTTCCTTCAAAGTCTCCGGTTTCTGATAATCCAGACAATGGTACCTGTCGGGTACCTTGACCGAAAACCATTCCTGGACAGTGACCCCGTCCGTACAGATATCCCTTTCTTCCGGTACCAGGAGGGATACCCTGCATTCCGGGTAGAGCTCTTCATCCGTATATATTTGCCGGACAACGGCTGTCCGGTTTCTCTGCCACGGACTGTCTTCTTCATCTGGCTGGATTATGCTGCGTCTGCTCCGGAATTCATCCTTCTTCAGTTTACGGTATACTTTTCTACGGTATTTGTCAGACCACCTGAACCTTACCCAATCATAACAACCCGATAGGGCCAGACATGGTAACACTAACAGCATCAGACCCACAAGTTCCGCTTTTTCCCGGAAGCTTTCCTTCACCGGTGGAGTGTCTTCACCCTTGTCCGCCAGCTGTGCTGACCGTTTCCGGATAGCATGAAGTTCCGCTTCTTCTTGTCTTTTCCTTTTCTGCATCATTGCCGAGTGGTCTTAACCCAAATCCGCCCAACAGGAGATGGCACCAAGTTCCTTCAATACACGGGTGGATGCTTCAGAAAACCGGTCCTTCCGGAGTGCTCCACCAACCGTCCATATCTACGCCCACCTCCTGACATTTCCGGACCTCTACCTTATCAGTATGTACGGTTGGCAGAAGAACCGGGTCATCAACAAACAGTTCCTTCTCTATCTTTCCAATATCACCCATCCGCCTTTCTTTTTCCCTATTGTTTAAATTTGACTATTCATTGGGTAAATAGAACCCTTCATCATCCATTAAGTCAAACCATGATTCCAGTCTGGCAATACACCATTTCAAGTCTGAAATTACCTTTATTGCTTCTTCTTTATTAATAAAAGTGGACTTGGTAACATGCACTGTTCCTTTCGATGAACTGGTGATAGGTCCGGCAAGGGATTTTCCGTGTTCAGGTGTCCCACTCTTTGGACCATAGAGTATCCACTCAAGGTCGTACTGTGGAAACATTTCATGGATTCTGGTGATGATTTTTACTGTCGCGTTATTTTCGCCTTTTTCCATCCGGTGCAAGAAACTTGCAGGTACTTTTAACTTTAAAGCCAGCTCGTCTACTTTCAAGCCTTGCTCTTCTCTAATCTGCCTAATTCTTTCGTTGATTGTTTCCATATATATATCCAAGTCGGTTAGTTATTTATCATGTGAGAAGCACCAGTAATGGAAGCGTGAGACAAATCGGTTGTAGCCTGGCCTATACTGCCAGACCAACAGAATGAATACTGCGACCAACACCAACGTACCGATAACGGCCATCGGGATTTCCGACGGTTGGAGAGCATCGAAAAACGGGATAGGTTCGCCAGCGAACCGTGCCATGCGGTATTCGTTGAAAGGCATTAAAGCCGTCAACGCTCCGGCTATGCCCGTTGCAAGGAGGAGAAGGAAACTCCTGAAGGACGTGAAAACCGGACTGAAATCGGCCGGGAGCTCTTTAAGAGACAAGTCCAGTCCAAGTTTTTGGGCCGCACCGGTCAGAATGAAGATATTCTTCACCGCGCGAAACTCACGCTTGAATTTTCCTTTAAGATTCCGGGCACGGAACTGTCCCATAAAACGGTCCGCATCTTCTATCACTAGGGGCGACGTACCCAATATACCGGCATAGTGTCCCAGAGCCTTGTTCAGGAAAGGTACCGCCACCCGTCCTTTTTCCACACTCAGATAATAATCAGCGGCAATCACACTGGCCGCAAATGCCCTGACTTCCTCTTTCCGCTCCCAGTTCAAGAGCAGCTTGAACATACAGCTCAAACGCGTACCGTTGTCGAAATCGCTTGCCTGCAAGGTAACGGCCAGCGCACTGAATATGGCATCCGCCATTCCCGGTTTATCACCCCCAGTAGCCTTATACATTTCACATGAAGCCTTGGCTTCTTCCAATAATCTTTCCATTATCATCTATCATTAAATTCGTTAAACAATTCATATCGTCCAGATACGGTCGAGAATCCTGTCGTATCCGGAGTTCCGTCTTCCAATTTGAAGGCCGTAGAAGCGGGTGCCCTTCTGCTGTTCGTCCGCCATCCTCTTCATAAACTCCTTGACCCTCTGCCAGTTGCCTTACTCCATCCGGGAGGGTTATTTCAACCTTCCCGTCCGTTTTATTGAAAACGTACACCTGTCCCTGCTCATCCTTTGCCTTGAAAGGGTATTTAATATTTTCCATAGTTCTTCATTTTTTTATTGTCTACAAACATACATTCATTTTTCTGACCCGTCATCGAATAACACTTTTCTTCACCAGACAAATATCCGTCAACTTGCTTTCTGTTAACCTAAGCTCTGCCCATGCTCCGCTATCGGCTGGGTATCGAAGCTTTTAAAGTAGAGCAATGCCGTTTCCGGCATGAATACCCCGTCCGGCAATTCGGTAACCTTGCTGCCGGAGAGTATCTTACCGTCCTGCCAGCGGTACAGCTGCCCCTCGGTATCTGCCACGCGCAGCCCTGTAACCTTCATGAAGCGCACCGCTTCTGTCCTTGACAGAACAATGTCCTGCTCGAAGAGTAGGGTATCCAGCAGAACCAGCTTGCGCTCGTGGACCAACTGAGCCAGAGCCGACAGCGGTTCCTGACATTCCAAGGAAACCGGTCCCATCTCCAATGTCTTGCCCGTATCGGTTATGAGATGCCGAACCCCTTCTTCATCCACGGCCAGTACACCCCTTCTCTTCCAATGACCGGACAAACGGAGAGTTGTCAACTCATGCAGCTTCATTCTTTTTATTTTCCATTTGATTTGCTCGGCCGCCGGTCCCGGCTTTATTCTACATTGATTCTCTTTGTTCATATTACATTTTTTAAATAAGCATATAAATTAAAAACGCCGCCCGCCACTCTTCCTTGAACCAGGGATACATCTTTCCAACGGCTTCTGTGGCCTGCGGTATCCGGCTGCATACCGATTCTGCCCAGTTATACTGTTCACGGGTAACGCCGAATTGGCCGATGAAGTCTGCCGGGTCTTCATAAGGCAGCACTTCTGTCCAGAAGCGGATGACTTTGTCAGAAAAGTCTCCGGTCATCTCATCGCCCTGAGAAAAAGGTTCATAAATATAACTACCCACAGGCATTTCGTCAGGGGTGACAGTACCCTTGTCATGGACAAAGATACCCCTCTGAGGTATATACCAGTACATCTTCCGCTCTTCCAGACGGTAGACGCGGGTGATATATTTCTCATCCTTCAAATCTTCACAAACAACCTCAATGGAGGTAAAGGCAGGCACCGTCTGACCGCTGTCCCCGACAAAGTTCAGATTGTTCTCCCAGACAAAGCGTGCGAAATGCTCAAAATTGAAAGACACCCCGTCCAGGCAACCTCCGGAGGAGGGGAAGATAGCAATCATGCCGTCTTCCTTTCCTTCAATTTGGTGTACACATCCTTTCATATCCTTCATTTCCAACAAGATATGAAGTGGTGATTTTTCTTTTACCATAGGCATCAGTATCAGCTGGCAGAACGGAAATGTCTGATGACGGAACCGACAACAATGGTCAAGGCTGCTCCAATGCCGCCGCCCACCCAGTATTTCCAGTTATGGGAATCGTGCTCCGCATCCTTCTGCAAATCTGGTGTTTCATCATTTCCGGTTCTTACCTCCGCCATGAATTCTTCACTTATCTTATTGAACAGTTTCTCGGCCTTGACATCCTTGAATGTCTTGGACAAGCGTTTCTGAGTGAAGGCCAGACAATATATGCCTGCCGGCAAATCGCCCAGCACACTGCCGTCGGAGCTGGTCAAATGATTATATCCGCTATCATAGGATATCACGGTATCGCCCCCTGACAATAGGACTGGGAACCCTTCTTTCAAGGCTTCCATTGCCGTTTCACGGTTAAAGAAGAAGGCGCGTGGTTTCAGCCTGTTGCCTTTTTCTACGGCCAGTTCCGCGTTATAGCGGTACAGAAACCGGATGGTTTCATAGATATCGCCGATAGGCAGCAGCTTGTCAAGCTCCATCCGATAGAAACGACAGCCTTCGCGCTGGATTTGAATTACAGTACGCTTTTCCGGCTCACCAACAAAAAACTTGATTTTGAAGGAGCCCATATGTTTGGTGTATAAATTCATGTGAATTACATTTTAATTGGTTAGACATAACCGGCCAGTATGCACTGACCGGAATAAGGTTAGCAGTATGCTCCACAGGGTGAAGCGTTGGGTGACTTGAAAGCATCCAGATGCTCGCAATAGTTCTGGTCAGGGTCAAAGTACCAGCATTCAGCACAGCAGGCACGGAAGTAAGTGAATTCACGGGCCAGGTTCTTTTTCAAAAATCTTTTTTTCATAATTTTTTTTGTTTGAAATTATACTTATTATTTGTTTCACGATTCAAAATTACAATGGTTCAGGGCTGTCTGTTATTCTGTTTAACAAGCCTTACTGAATCCGTCTTGTGGTTAGCAAACCGGGACTTTTACATCCCGATTTTGCTAACCTACGGCTGTCTGTCACCTAATTGTTACGGGTTGCATGGCAGAATACGGCAGCGCAAGCTGCTACGCCTGCAGTAAAAGCACCCACAGCCGTCCAAATGGGGAATGACTTCTTTTCTGGTTTCTGTTCGGTCTCGAAATCACGGAACCGGCTGCACGGATGGAGGATATACAACCCCTCTGGAATGGCTTGCACTGGTTCACCGTTGACGAAGTAACGGGTACCCGTAACGGAATAAACCTCATAGGTCTTTTCGGAAAAGACCAGCATCTTCTCTTCCGGGTTCTGCTTGGCGTATGAGATGATTTCATCCTTATTGGTAAAGACCGGTCTTGTAAAACCGTCCTTGCCCAAATCGGAATAGAAATAGCGGCCGCCGGCAAACAGGTTGCCCAACTGCTTGAAGGTATAGCTATCGGTCTTGCCATTCGCACCTGTGAGTTCGAAGAGGTTCTTCTCACTGTTGTAGTCCATGACATACGTTAGATTACCTGTAACACTGATTCTCTTGACAGTTACCGGAAACCAGTCCGGTGAAAAAATCGTTCTTTTCATATCCATTATTTTTTTAACCCAGCGACGTTGCTGAATGCGGTGCAAAGGTATAAGGGGCCAAAAAGTTGTGCAACTATATCATCTGAATGATAAAAAATCGGATATAAAAGTGAAAATACCTTTAAAATCAATGGTATATGTAGCTTGTATTCTGATATATATCGGATATATATCTAATTTGCCGTCATTCGTTATATTTCACCGGAAATAAGGTCCTGGATTCATTTTTTATCGCTATATTCGTGGAAAAATTATAAGATCCATGTGTGAGAATCAAACAGAAAAAAGCTTTGTTATACCTGATAACATAATGCCTTATTTTAACACGGCACAGTATGTGTATGCATTTATGACAGGGGTCTTGACGGATTTACAAAGCAGATATATATTCAAGAAAATACTGAAGGATGCATATGAAATAGCAACTATGTACCCGACTAATGAAGCTGTGGGCTTTTTGTTGGAAATAATCAATAACCTGCCCAACTGTATCAAAACTGAAGACAAGAACAGATTAATTGAATCTTTGAATTTCCAAGGTGTACAAATCTGCGTTAAAACAGGAAATGAAATACAATTCACACATAAGTCCCTAACGCAAAGTCAGCAGCAATTGCCACCTATCGAACATTTGGTTCAAGAATTTAAATTATTTGACAAGAATGTATATAAAGACGAATTCTACTATCCAAATCTCGAGTTATGGGAAAGACTGTCCAGACACATTAAGGACGATGACATATCAGCTTTTCTGAAGCAGCCTGTACCAGATTTAGAACGTAACTGTTTTTATCTAATGGAATTTATGATAGGTTTCCAAAAATGGAATAACGAATATGTCAACGTTGAAAATGAAGATGAATTAACGGACAATGATAAATTGTATTTCAGATGGTATTGTCTGGGCGAGATTATGGATGTTATACTTGATATAATTTATACCACACCCCAATTGGAAATATCAAAATCATTATATGCTTCTCTATTGAATGCTTGTAAAACAACCCCCCAATTAAATAAAGTAATAAAGGACAGATATGTGCAATTGAGTAAATTAAGACTTTTACCTGAAAATTTTATCTGTGTAAATGAGAATAAAGAGATAAAAAAACCCAAACAACAAAACGAATGTTTAGGTTTTATCAGAGATGATGATAAAACAGAAAGAATAGAAGATTCTAAAATTACCAATTTATTTTCTCTTTTAGTAAAAAAAGGTCACCTGCGTGCGGATGATGAGTATTTATTCAAATCAATAGTATCTGAAGATTATATTTCTGAATCTGTTACATGGCTAACAAAAGTGGAATTTCTTACAGCTTTCTTATATGTTGCTTATTATAATGTGGAAATTACAAACGATTTGAAGAAAGAAGGAATAATAGAATTAGTAAGAAAGGCCAATAAATTGTTTGTTGCACCAGAGGGAGAGGAAATTCCTGTAAATACCATAAAGAAGTCTGCTAAAAAAATAAGTCAGGCAATAATAGAGATGAAAAAAATCTTTAGAGCAGCAGGTATACCTAAAGAATAACAGTCTAATTTAAATAATATGGAAAAAGATAAATACATCAATGAGTTCAAGCAAGATTATGGCAAATACGAAAAGGATTTTTCGGAAGATAGTCTTTGGAAAAAACTAGGTAAGTTTGCTAAATTGGCAGGTTTAAATACATCCTATTATATCTTGTTATTATTGAACGTCTTTAAATCCAATGCTACATCAGCAACAGATAAAATCATTATAGGTTCAGCCTTAGGATATTTTATCAGTCCGTTTGATGTCATACCCGATTTTTTGATTGGTACCGGATTTATAGATGACGTTGCCGCTTTAGCTTTGGCTTTATCAATGCTAGCGGGTTCTATCACTAAGCCTATAAAGGACGCTGCAAAGAGTAAATTAAGGGAATACTTTGATTTTAAGGACGAAGAATTAAACAGTTCGTATCGGTAAATTAAAACATGTAAATCTATGGGAAGTCACACGTATAAAGATATGGTATTAACATTGATAGAAGAAAATGCTGTATCAAACAAACCATCGGAATTAGCTAAAAGCCTAGGGCATGATAAGAATTATTTTAGTCCGTCACAGAGGATTAAAAGAGGTGAAAAGGCATATAAAGATGTATGGAACGCTCTCATAGAAAAGGAAGAAATACCGGAAGCAGCACTTCTGTTTGTTTATGAAATAATCCTCAAATATAGAAAAATGGAAGGGTTTCATTTGAAACCTTATGAATTTTCAAGCGATGTCGATATTATAAACTGCCGGATTGAATTATTGCAGGAATTTATATCCGGCAATAAGAAAAATAGAAAATCCATTATTCAAAAATATGGTTTTTCCAACGAAGAGATATCCTTTTTGGTTTGTCAGTCCCGTGAAAACATTATAGGATTACACGCACTGTATAGCTACAAATATTACTGTAATATTAAAGAAGCAGAAAGGCCCAACATATCCGTATATTTTTGTAGTCGGGTAAAACCATGTTTTCCACAACAACCTTTACCTTTTAGAATGGATGAAATAGAAGAAATGAACACTCTTGTATTTTACATATTGCTAGAGATTATTCAGGTTGCTTTTATAGAAATTTTATTTGAAAAGACGGATTTATCTATAGAATCCACATTTCAGTTTAATGATGATATTATCGACTATATATCACAAAAACACAAAGTTTTGGACTGTTTAAAAGATTATTTATTGGAATTATTTAACGTGAACAATGATTTGCAAAATAATGTTCCATTAGATATCGAATTAGGAAATAACAATAAACGAAATACATTATGCCAATTTTGTAAACTAGGAAATTTTCTCACTTTGATGACTTTCCAAAATCACAAAGGGGATTTGTCCGTGAACTTTTATTGGATATTGAAATTTGAAGATGAAATATGTTTCATTTCATCATTAGATGGAGAAGAATATACTTATAAAGAAATAACTTGTACAAATGATATTGTCCAATTAAAACCCATCAAAAAAATACCCGGATTAAGTGAAGAATTGTATCCAATCAAAAAAAAAGAAATGACTGAAGAGATGTTTCAACTTATGAAACAATATGTGTCCATTCAAAAAGATTTAGATAATTTAAGTGTGTTGTCCCTAAAAAAAACTCCGAACAAAAATCTCATTCTATATATATATGACAAAAAACAAGGTATCACTTATAAATATGAAAAAAAATGGGAGGACAAAATACCGGCTGTCGTTGATTATATGAATGAAGATGATGAAATTTTCATCTTGTATGTCAATGAGAAACTTGTAAATTGGCCACAATTGATATACCAACTACCTCTAAGTGAATTCACTCTTGTAGAAAATGAACATTCAACGATAGAAACTATTATCGAAAAAGAAGATGTCAATTTATTGGTTTCAACCAACGGCTGTGACAGGTATATAAAGAAATGGTTTCGGATATCCAAAGTTGATTATCCTGTACTGTACACCATTGAACCTGATGATTCCGTAAGGATAAAGGAGATAGATGGAAGACATTACTTCTATTGGGAACAAAGGTGCATCATCATTCCGTTTGACCGGTTGGACTACAAATCGGAAATTAACTTTTGAATCCATTTATCAAGCAAGAATCAGGACATATCAGATACAGATTGTGATATGTCCTTTTTTTATAAATCCATTCATGTTTTCCCTTTTGTCGAACATATTACAATTATTCCTTTAATCAGTTGTCAGAGTTAAGTATAAAGAGTATCTTTGAGGTAATCTTAAATTAAACGACTATGGCGGAAGAAAAAAGTTGCGGGCCATCAGCAGTGGCCAAGTATCATGATTATAAAAAAGAGACTTATTATTCTGGTAATTCCAGCCGGACAAGATACAGGTATGTCATTGAAATTACGGGCACAGGAAGGGTCGATTCCATAGAAACACGGAATAGTCCTGATTGTAGACACGATATTATCGTACATGAAGGCATAACGGAACTGGCCGATGGATGCTTCAGCAAATATTATGTGGATGTCATCAAATTGCCCAAATCGTTGAAGAAAATCGGCAACAAATGTTTTGCTTCCACTGATATCACGTCGATTGAACTGCATGAAGGATTGGAAGAAATAGGGGAATTCAACTTTCCAAATAGCTTGACTTTAGTCAATATACCAGACAGCTTGAAGTTTTTTCCAATTACCAATATCGGTAGTAGTAAAGTGTCTACTCTCAAGTTGACTGAAAATCATGCCAATTATGCACTTCTCAATGGAGTCCTGTATAACAAGGAGAAAACGGAAATCCTGTATTGCCCACGCGACAAGAACCAGTCATTCACTATACCTAACGGAGTAAAACGAATCGGTGACTATTGCTTCAATCGTGTTAAGGAAATGCCCGTCGTTATCATCCCCCCAACAGTAACAGAGATTGGGAAATACGCTTTGGCGCATCTGAACTTAAAGCGTCTGACCATACCGAATACCGTTACCATTGTAGGTGAAGGATGCTTTTTTTATACCCAAGTTGAAGGTGAATTCCAATTTTCACGCAACATAACCGTTTTGCCGGATGATTGTTTTAACCATGCAACCCAACCGAAAACAGACTTTATCCGAAACATTCAAAGATTCGGAAAAAGCTGTTTGAGTTGGAATGATTCACAACAACACAATAAAGGTATACTTCGGCTGGAAAAAGCTGAATTTATTGATGTCGAAGCTTTTAATTACAATAAGAATTACAGCAGTATTGAAATCTATCCTTGTCTGAAATATATCGGCAAAAATGCATTCGACTTTGAATGGGGTAGAAAAGGGGTAACGGTCCGCTGTCTTTCATATGCACCGCCAGCCCTGAACGACGACGCTTTCATGGAACTGAAAGAGCCTATACTGTTGGTTCCGGAAGGAACGAAATCAGTATACTCGCAGTCCGGTGTATGGGGAGCTTTTGTGCGTATCGAAGAAGTGCCGGCCTCGAAGGAAGGAAGTGCGGATACGCTGGTAGACGCTTCACCTGAAATTTACAAACGGCACCTGAAAGGTTTGTATGAAAGCCTTTCGGATGTGGACCGGGACTTTGTTTCAGCTACGCTGGTGAACCAGCTGATGAACTGTACTGTAGTGGACAATGACGAAGCTTATCAGGAACTGACAGCACTCTTAGCGTATAACCGGATGTTCACTCCGCCGATTATAGCGGCCTATGAGCAAATGGTAGAGGTGTCCATGACCGATGAATTCAAATTGAAACTGGTGGAAGACGGTTTGAAGAAACCTTATCTGCTGAACATCGGCAACCGCCAACGTCGCGCATTGGGTCCGTCAAACCGGACAGAGTTCCCTGAAATGGGTATGAACGCATTGCTTGCATTGGGTCTTGAAAACACGGCAGCTTTAACGGCATCCAGTGAAGTGGAAGCGCACTTCAATGATATACAGAAAATTATCGAAAACGAACTGGAAAAAGCCCAGGTACAGGTGCGTATAGCAGTATCATGGTTCACGAACTACCGACTTATGCAAGTAGTCAAGGGTCTTGCTGAATGCGGTGTTCAGGTGGAGCTGGTCATCAACAATGATGCCATCAACAACGGCGGCTACTGCCTGGATTTTGCTGAGCTGCTGTCCGTAGGTGTGGACATGTGCCTGGTGGAATGGCCGGATATGATACACCATAAATTCTGTGTCATCGACGGATACACCGTTATCACAGGTTCTTACAACTGGACACGCTTCTCGGCCAAGAACTATGAGAATATCGTGGTCATCCGGGATGAAATGGTGGCAGCATCTTATAAAGCGGAGTTTGCCCTGTTGCAGGAACGGGCAAAATACCGACATATTCAGGTCATGCCGGATGCAGTACTGCCGCGTGCGGAATATGACCGTCATGCCTTCAAACAATATGTAACGGAAGACCTGGATGCTGCTGCCCGGGAAATCTCTGACCAGCGTGACAAGATAACTACACTGCACCGTGCGGTCAAGTTGAACGGAGAGTATATGAAGAAACTGGCACCGACCATTGAAAGCGACTATCAGGAAGAATTCCGGATTCTGGATATGCATAATGAAACGGTGCATAGCATCGTTGAGATGATAGAGAAAACAGAAGGGAAAACAAAGGCAGAAGCAGTTGCTTGTACTGGTAACAGTGCTACGGCGAAAGAACAACCGGCTTCGCCCGGTGACAGTCATGGACCGGTTGCAGAAACTCATGAAAAGGGTGGGGTAGGAGTGACATGCTCCGGTACTGCAATTGCGGCTAGCGCTAACGATGTCACCCGGACAATCAAAAGCGCATCTGCTAGGGATGTTATGCCTGTAACCGCAACTGCAGCTGTAAAGCAAGCCGTAGACAGAATAGCGGCATCACAATTATATATGGCTGTGGATGTGTCCGGTTCGATGCAAAAAACTTTCAGTGACGGTCACGTGAAGCGTATCGTCGAGAAAGCGTTGTCAGCAGCCTTGACTATAGCGGAAGACAAGGGTATATCACTTTGGACCTTCGGGGATACCGCCTGCGAGATGGGACAGGTGACACTGGGTGATATGAGTGCGGTCAACCGTCTTAGTTGTCAGAACAGCGGAACACAACTGAACTCGTTTGTCCACTGTATCAATGCTACGCTTCCGGACGGAGCTCTGGTGCTGGTATTGACGGATGATGACGGTTCGTCCATTCGCGGATGTCTGGATACCATCAGACAGCGTACGAAAGTGTATTGGCAGTTCCTGAGTTACGACCGTAACTGTACGGCCATTGAATCAGCCATTACCGGATTACAGAATGCTTCGTTGAAGTATGTATCGGATTATGCGACTATCGATGACAAGCAGCTGACCGAAGCCATGTTGAACCATTACGTTGCCTTTAAAATGACCGAATAAAGATCTATGTAGCTTTGGAGTCTATGGATTTTTATATGATTGTATACAATTCTTTTCCCTTTTGTTATTCCAATACACAAAATAACATAAGGGAAAAAAAGGCTTATGTGAGTTGTTTGTTCAATAAGTTTAGTTAACTTTGTATTATATATACAAAATTGCTAAACTAAACCTATTTATATTGTTACTAGATAATTTTGTTACTATTTTGTTTCTTTGATTTAGTTTTATCTATTGTATATGGTTGATAACCTGTAAAATAGTTATTGTTGTCAATGCTTTTTGGCAAAACATTATCAATAGCTATCAGCTTTGGAAGAAAAGTCGTAAATAACGGGTGTTTTCCCAATTCAATAATCCAACAATTATGATGATGAGTCGGTTTATAAAAGTTTCATTGGTGTTCCTTTTGCTTGTCATGCAATTCGTTTCGTCTTTCGGGCAAAAGAAGGTTTCCAATTGCGATCCTACATGCACCAAAATCTATGATGTGATAGTGGTAGGTGGAGGACCAGCGGGTATTGGAGCGGCCTTGGTAGCTGCTGAATTGGGTGCAAAAACCATCCTTGTGGAGCGTGATTATCGGGTGGGTGGAACCACCGTTCAGGCAGAGGTGTGCGATATCGGACTTTTCCATGCATGGCGTCGACAAATCATAGCGGGACCGGTTTGGAATTTGGTGACTCGTTCGGTTGACGAAGCCGGAGGAAGCTTGCCGGATTTCTCCAAACAGGAACATGACAAATGGATGGAAAGTTGTGTTCATGTTAATCCAAAAGTATATTCTCGTGTAGCACAAGAAATGCTTTGTAAGGCTGGTGTGGAATTGTTGTTGAATGTTGAAATAACATCGGTTGAAAAGACCGACTTTGGTTGGAAGGTAGGTTCACTTGCAGGTCGACAAGTGGTGGATGCCACCGGAAATGCAACCATTGCCGCATTGGCGGAAGCAGAGCGTATCAAGTCGGCTGATGATGTTCGCCAACCGGGTTCTTATTTTTTCTGGTTGTCATCCAAAGGAGCAAAATTCGATACCGAAGCCATGCAACTTGCACATAAGAAAGCCATTGAGGATGGCGAACTTCTTCCGACGGATGTATATGTAGGTATGCCTTGGTTTATCCGTAAGGGAGGCGGATCAGGTTGTTATGTTCCGCTTGCGGATAATTCCACTCCGGAAGCTCGTGCGGAAACCAATCGGAGAGGCTATGAATTGAGGGACCGTGTGATTGCGTTCATTCGTCGCCAACCGGGATTGGAAGATGTAGAAGTAATAGCATCTGCTAGTGAAGTGGGAGTTCGTGAGACTTATCGAGTGGTGGGTGAGAAGACCATCACGGAAGAAGAATATCTTGCAGGAACCATTTCGGAAGATGCATTGTCTTGGTCGTATTGGATGGTCGATCAGCATAAGGCAGGAACAAGTGGGGCTCGTCTTGTTTTTCATGAGAAAGATAAGGTTGGTACCATTCCTTTGGGTGCGATGTTGCCGAAAGGTGTAAAGAATATGCTGGTGGCCGGTCGTGCCATTTCGAGTGATCATGCTTCCAATTCTGCTTTGCGTGTTCAGGCTTCATGTATG
>JAEIGA010007187.1_pt1 | contig 16931 bp, 15 predicted proteins | sample 9270691 | NCBI WGS metagenome assembly JAEIGA01 (sample SAMN17057246, study PRJNA624740) | gut metagenome | biome: biome; isolation source: fecal sample | host: Bos grunniens | place: China: Xizang | collected 2019
AATTTGTGTAAATAGCTTTCCTTTCACTGCTCGATTTGCAAAAAAGGCTAAAATAAGAGTTGTCATTCCAAAATCAGCTAATGCACAAAAAATCGTATAGTCGTTTTGTAAAATTCCAAAAAAACCATAGGATTCGTTCCCAAGATTTTTAGCAATAAAATTTTGAACAAGAAATGCGGTGCCTTGTATTAGAAGGTTTACAAAAGAAAGGAAAACGCCTATTTTGATGTTTTTAAAAACGGCTAACATTGCAAATAAAATACAAAGAATAAAAATTCAATTTAGTGGCTAATATAAAAATTTGAATAAAAGAAAATAAATTGCATTTATTTGAAATCTTTTGAATTTTGACAACAAGAGGGATTTTACAAAAGGCCTGAATAAAAAGAATTTCTGAAAAGATAGATGTTGTTTTTTTGAACATTAAAATGTATTTCAAGAGGGCATAAAAAAGAAACCTCGGGCAAAGCCCGAGGTTTTAAAAGGTTTTATTTTTCTCCAGGTGTTGGAAGGTTTGCCTCCCAAGCAGCTGGATCACTTCCTGGCATTGAGAAATCGGCGCGGTGTAAACTCATTCCCATACCGTCTGCTTCTTCAGACCAAAGGCCATCATCAGAATAAAGAACAGCGTCGGACCAGCGGTAACACCAGTCAATTCCGTTTGGCTTTGTTAAATCTTCTACAAAAGCATAAGGTTCTTTAACAAGGATTTGTTCACCACGGTTAGAAATTTTTCCAGAATATTTTTGCAACACAACATTCTCGGCAAGTGTCGAAGCATAAGCATCTAAATCCAAAATGCTTGTATCCGGAAGCATTAACAAAAGGCCACCAGCAGGGATTTTAATGGTTTCAAGAGCCGCTTCTCCAAGACCGCTGATTTCCCAAACGCCTGATTTGCTACCAACAGGTAATGAGAGCGCTACAGCAGAATCTGCAGTGTTTATGATTTCAATAAATTCAATTTGACCTTCTGGAGGGTTGTAGAAAATTTCATTTACATAAAGAGGCCCAGAAAGCATTTCCGAAACATTCTTTTTACCTTTTGTGTCTGATTTTAAAGAGCCTTGCATAAGAGTGCCGTCAGACAGTTCTAAAACACCTGCTGTACCAGAAGGAGTTGCTGGGTATTCAAGGCCTGTTTCAGAATTTGTCCATTTGCCGTCAATAAATTCTCTTAAATAAAGATTTTCGCCACGGCGAAGTAAAAGTAAACTTTCGCCAAAAACGCTTTGTTCTAAAACTAAGAATCCATTAGCAGGCACAACAGTTCCGGCTGGAATCGTTAAAGTATCAGCACGACGTTTGGCAATTAAAAGCCAACCAGAAATATCGGCATCTGCTTTTCCAGAATTATAAAATTCAATCCAGTCATTAGAACCGTCTGTTGGAGCGACTTCATTAATACGAATCGTTAACGGAGCGTAAACTTCATCTTCGCCAGAACCAGGGTTTCCGCCTAGTTTTTTACTTGCAGCCCAATTTGTTGGCATAGAAGCGTTTCCGCCAAGGTAAACCAAAGAAGCTCCTTCTCCATCAGCAAGACTTGGCCATGGAGGAGTGTTATCAAAGGAACAATCAACGTCGCCGGCTCCTCTTAATTTTACAGAAACAACATCGCCACCATTTGAAAGTTTTTCAACATAGCCTTTGTTATCTGTGTTCCAAGGGCCAAACAAGCGGCCATTAAAATCAGGGTAAGCTTTTTTGAAGGCATCAAGGTCACCAGTTACAACAATGTGTTCCCCTTTTTTCAATGCTTCTTCCGGGAAGTTGTATTCTACAGCGCCGTCTAAACGGAGTTCTGAAAGAGCCATGTTTTCAATGTCTTCGCCATCTTCAATAAAAATTTCTACCCATTCTACAGTAGAATCTGGGTGGTGGTACATAATTTCGGAACAAGCCATTTGAGTTAAAGTTGACTCCGTATTTGGCTTATCGTTATTTTGACCACCTTCGCCACTAGAGGCAGAAGAACTAGAAGAATCATCGCTACTACAAGCTGTCAAAGCTAAAAAGCCAAAACAAACAAGAGCACTAATTAAAGAAAGTTTAGGGTGTTTCATGGAAAACTCCTTCATAGAATACAAGGAATATACTTTTTCTTAATCGTTTCTGGCAAAGTCCCCGGCAAGATTTGTGTAATTTGGAGCCCTAAAACCTCTTGGATTTTCGTAAATTCGTTGCCATTCGGCCGCGGCATTTCCAAATTTTGAGAAACCAGCTAGTTTTAAGTTTAAGGCGTGTATTAAATCCATCATCCAGTAAGGAACTTGAGAGCATGGACACTTTAATTCAAGAACAGCATCACAACCTGGCGCAAAAAAGCGTGGGAGTCCAGTAGAGTGCATATAATGAGGGTCAACGGTATAATCAAAACCGTTTTCTTCTCGGAATCGCATACAAGTATCAATAGTTACTCGAGAATACTCTTCGGTAGTACTAAACCAAGCGCGCCTTTTATATTGAGTCAACAATCTTGGGCTTGCGTTAAAAGTATTTACTTTGTACAAATATTCTTCTAAATATTGACGATCTCGTTCACTTTTAACAGGCCACATTTCCTTTGGATTTTCAAAAACAAAAGAAGGATTTTCGCCCTTAATAGTTGCTCTACTTTTAAAACAAATGTTTCTTATTTTTCTTTTGACTTCAAAATGAAAAGTGCCTTTTGGGTCTGGGTGTTCACCATAAGTTCTGATTCTCATATTGAAGCGGTCAAGAAGTCTTGCATTTCTCCATTTTAAAAAGGTCCAATTAGGAGAATCTAAATAAAGATTCGTTATCCAATAAAAACCACCAGGAGTAATTTTGGAATAATAATCTTCTTCACAATAAGGAGAAATCATTTCACCGATAATGTCAGCCCATTCCACAGGGATGTGGTATTTCAATTCAAAACGTTCAAGAAGACTAAAACCGCGGGCTCCGGCCATTTTATTTTCCCACTTTAAAATGAGTTGAAATATCTGGAGAGGCTAATTTACCTGCGTAGTCTAAAAGAATCAGATAGCGAGAATAAATTTCATATTCAAGTTGTAATGCCTTAATTTCGCTTTCTAAAGAAACATCACGAGCGCGTAATAGTAAAAGAGGGTCAGAACCAGAGCGCGCCGCAAATTCTTTAAAGACATCGCCGGCATCAACGCGTTCAACAAAATTTTTCTGGACATTTCTCTGAGCTATTAAGGCAAGAGTTTCTTCGCGAAGGCGAGCGACTTTTTGAGTGATACTGCGTTTTTCATCAAGGTAATCACTTTCGGCTTCAAGAACATCAAGTTGTCTTTTGGTTTCGTCTCCACCATCTGTTCCAAAAAACGGCAAGCGAAGCGTGAGTGTTGCGTAAAATTTATCTCGAGTTCTGCGATCGTCGTCTTTGCGAGTGATTTCCCATTTTTTATCAGCAACGGCTACTTTGTTTTCATAATCATAAGAATAAGTTCCTGTTTTTACAGAATCATATTCATAAGAACCAAAAGAGTGTTTGTAACCAATGCCTATCGAAGAAAAAATTTTATTTGAACTTGTGCGTTCTTGTTCATATTGCTTTGATTCTACATTCCATTTATGTTTTGCCATTGCCACAGCAGAATAAGTGTCATCAACAAGTAAAGGGTCTTTTAAAAGGTTTTCAATATCTGAAATTTTAGGTAAAAAACTTGTATCTAAAGCAACAGAATCAAAATCGATCCAAGAATGGAATTTCATTTCAATATCGCGAAGAGCATTACTATCAGCAATAAGTTCTGCTTGCAATTCGGATTCTCTTTCAAGAGCACTGATTAGATTTTCTGGGTTAAATGTTTCGCTGCCGCTTTTCAAATGTAAAACTTCTAATCGGTCTTTGTTTACGGCAGCCATATCCAAATGTAATTGTTGTTTGCGTTTTTGTGTAAGGTAACGCAATGCTCTTTCATAGCGTTCATAAACAAGAAAAGAACGATAAAAATTAGCACGACTTTGTTGGTAAGAACTTTGGGCTTTCCAATATTCTTCAGTACTTGAACCTTCACCAAAAACTTTTGGTTTAAACCTGAGTTCAAAATCGTGTTCCATGAAACCAAAACCATCAAGTTTATATTGAAGTTCTAAACTATTCCAAAGTTTTGTTGATGTTCCTGATTGTATGGCTTTTCTCTTTTTTTCGCCTGCTTGAACAGCAGGTTCGGTTTCTACGGAAGATATTAAACGTTCAAAAGTCAAAGGCTCTGCAGCTAAAGGCAAAGCGCACAATAAACCAAATAATATTCGTTTCATTTTATCCTCGTATCCGTAACTTTTTAAACGTTTTATTTTTCTTGGGAATTCAATAGATTTTTCCAATCAGGTAATTCTGAAATAGAAACCTTTTCTCCAAGTAAGAATCCACTATTTTCTGGAATGGCTACATTAACTTCGCGACCATAAAGTGGTAAATCTGGAGATTTCAAAAGTCTCAAAGGAAACGGAACAATCTGGCTACTCATGCCGATGATTTTCCCGCGGACTTTTGCGTGTTGGCCAAGAGAAGTTACTTCTACTTCTGCGCCCACTTGGATTTTATTGTGCAAGTTTTCGTGCAAGTAACCGCGAACTTGAGATGGTTCTTTACGTGTAAGAGTCATAATTGGGTTAAAAGAAGAAACTTTTTCACCATCGCGGGCAAGAACCGTTGCTACAACCCATTCACCTTTAGCAAGGATAGTTTGTTCTTTCATTTCTTGTTCTAAACGAGCTAATTCATCATGTAAGATTTTAGCTTCAGAGGCGTTAGATTGGGCTTGTTTTCCTTTACTACCTCTTAAAAGTCTAATCTGAGTAGCGGCATTAGCTTCTAAAACAGATAATTCTTTTTTCATGCTTTGAATACGAGAAGCCATAGCATCGTTTTCGCTAGAAGGGCCTTCGCCAGAGAGAGATTTTAATCTTTTAGCAATGGCTAAATTCTGCTTGTATTCAGTTTCCATTTTTTGAATTTCAAATCGTAATGTGTTGCGTCTTGTGTCTAAATCAGCTTGGATTTCTGCGACTTTTTGGTCAACACTTGCCATAGAAACGTTTCCACGACCTTCAAGAGCATCAAGTTCTCTTTTAACTTCGTTTATGCGTAAGGCTAAATCTGGGCGACTTAATTCAATGAGGGTGTCGCCGTCTTTGACTTCTTCGCCTACTTCAACATGTAACTTAATAATTTCTACAGCAGAAGGAACGCTAATGGTTGTTGCAGAAGCTTCTGCAATGCCACTAAATAAAACGTCGCTTCCTTTTGTTACATAAGAGAAAGAAACTATTGCAGCAACGGATAAAATCCATGCACAACCCATCTTTTTAGAAACTATTGTTTTCTTGTCAAAAAAAGCATGTAATCTTTCAAACATATTACATCTCCGTGACAGCATCTTGCATCATAAAGTTTACATCAGAAATGCCTTCAATAGCAGAGAGAGAAGCTAAAACTTCAGCTGCAGGGTGGCGTCTTGCAAGTCTTACTTGGTAAGCGACATCCATTCTTTTTCCACCATCTACTTCGCGCATTGTTATAAGAACGAACGTTCGTATATTTGATTTCATTACTTTTTCAACGGCTAGACGAGCTTCACTTTCATTTGGCATAGCAAAGCGTAACATACCATCATAAAAATGTCTTGTTCCAAGACCAGTTCCACTTAAGATAAAAGCAACGATACAGAAAGCAAGAGTGCCGCCTGCGGCAACGCCCCAAGCAAAAACACCGCAGCCGATTCCTGCGCCAAGAGCTGCAAATAAGAACATGATATCGCGCGGGTCTTTAAAACTGGTTCTAAAGCGCACAATGGAAAGAGCACCTAGCATACCAAGGCCTCGACCGACATTATCGCCAATGGCTTGCATTACAGTTGCAGAAACAACGGTTGAAAGAACTAAGGCTTGGACAAAGTTTCTTGAATACGAAAGGCCTTTGAAGGTTTTTTCGTATGTCCATCCGATTGTAGATGAAAGAACAAAGGCTAGTAATAGCGTATAAATCATAGTCACCAATGTGGGGTGAGCTACGCTAGACTGGATAGCCATTAAATCAAGCATATATACTCCAAAGTGTAATAATTGTAATAAAGCTTACCCCAAACTTATTTTCTTAGAAGAAAAGTAGGGATTAAACTTTTGTAAAAACAGACAAGAAAGATGAATAAAGTTAGTTTTTTAGTGTTTTTTTTTGATAAGAATGGCGTTAAAAGAGAAAATTTTACGAAAATCGCGTAAAATGAGCGAAAAAAGGCAATGGGTTAGGAAAAAAGGAAAAATTTAATTTTTCTCTTTGATGGAGTTCTTTTAGGTAATATATTTAGGAGCAAAGTAAAAAATTGTATGGAGTAGGCTTATGTCTCAATCTATTAAAGGAACTCAGACCGAAAAGAACCTTTTGAAGGCTTTTGCGGGAGAATCTCAGGCAAGAAATCGTTACACTTATTTTGCAAGCGTGGCAAAAAAAGAAGGTTTGGTGCAAATTTCTTCAATTTTTGAAGAAACTGCTAGCCAGGAAAAAGAACATGCAAAGCGTTTTTGGAAGTTTTTGGAAGGTGGTTGCGTTGAAATTACGGCTTCTTACCCAGCAGGAGTTTCTTCAAATACTTTGGATAATTTGAAAGCAGCTGCTGATGGCGAAAACGAAGAATGGCATGATTTATACCCAGAATTTGCCAAAATTGCTCGCGAAGAAGGCTTTGAAGCGGTAGCACTTGCTTTTGAAAACATTAGTATTGCTGAAAAACAACACGAAAAACGTTATCGTGACCTTTACAATAACTTGGCTGAAGGAAAAGTTTTTAAACGTGATGGTGTTGTGACTTGGCGTTGCCGTAATTGCGGTTTCTTGCATGAAGGCCCTGAAGCTCCAAATGTTTGCCCAGCGTGTTTACACCCACAAGCTCATTTTGAACTTCTTGGTGAAAACTGGTAAGTTTGGTTTTAAGCGGAAGGTTTTCTTCCGCTTTTTTTTGGCAAAGAGATAGCTTTCACCATGCCACAAGTGTGGCTCGTGGCAGGCTCACATTCAGGATTCGCGGAAAATCTTTTCACTCTATCGTGAGTGAGAAGAACTGCGTGGCAAGTGTAAAAACAGGTTGTCATGGCGAGAGGCTTTTAGCCTCGCGGCCATCTGTTGGCAAGTTGTCATGGCAAGGAGATTACCACGCCGTGCTTTCTGCACGGCTCGTAATGACAAGTTCAGGATAGTCATCGCAAACGCAGTGTGGCGATCTTGGTTTTTGTCATTACGAGCGTAGCGAAGTAATCCAAAAACAAGTGTCGCTTGCGATGGGATTGCTTCTACCATGCCACAAGTGTGGCTCGTAGCTGGCTCACATTCAGGATTCGCAGAAAATCTTTTCACTCTATCGCGAGTGAGAAGAACTGCGAGTAAGTTGTTCGCAAGTGACAAGGAACTCGTGGCGGCCTTATGTTTAGGCTTTGTAAAAAATCTTTCAGAGTTTAGGAAAAACAAGAACTGTTTTGTGTGAGACTATCTAGCAGAAGTTCGTTTGCAATGAAGAAAATTTGTTTGAAAACAATAAGGTTTGTGCAAGTTTAAGAGCAAGTGGCGGCAACACGCGATACCGCAAAAGCCCGGTTTCGTCTTTTTTTGACGAAACGCCCAAGAGTAAAGATTTTTTTGTATAATTGGTTGCGCATTTTGTAGAATTTTGGGGCAATGTAGGCAAGGCTTGCTGACAAGAGGTTTAAGATTTTCTATTTTTGGACCAAAATGCGAGAGTGGCGGAATTGGCAGACGCACCAGACTTAGGATCTGGCACTTCGGTGTGAGGGTTCGACTCCCTCCTCTCGCACGATTTTAAAATAAACAAAGATTCGGAGTTATTATGACCGTAGATATTCAAGAAACTAGCGCTGTAGAACGCACTCTTAATGTTTCGATTCCTCAAGAAGATTTGAAGGCTCCTTTTGAAAAGAAAGTGCAGCATTACCGCAAAGAAGTCCAGTTGAAGGGCTTTCGTCAGGGCTCTGTTCCAAAACAGATGATTGTTGCCCGCTTTGGTGATGCTATCCGTCAAGAAGTGGTTGATGAAACTGTTAATGCTCTTTTGACAGAAGAATTGAAAAAGGCTAATATCATTCCGGTTGGTCGTCTTCAGGTTGTTGATTTTAAAGACGATAAGGAAAATCCAATTTCTATCGTTGCTAAAGTTGAAGTTGATCCAGTAATTGATATTAAGGGTTATGATTCTTTAGGCATTACTGTTCCTGATACAATGATTCTTGAAGATGAAGTGAATGCTGAATACGATCGTCTTCTCCAGATGTGGTCTCGTGATGAACACGTTGATCGTGCTGCTGAAAAAGGCGATGTTGTTGTTGGTAATTACATTGAAGTGGTTATTGATGGACAAACTCAAGAATTGCCGGAACAAAAAGAATTCCGTAGCCTTTTGGGTGAATCCGCTTCCCCTGGTTTTGATGAAGGCTTGATGGGCGTTAAAGAAGGTGAAACAAGAGAAATAGCCTTTACTTACCCAGAAGATCATAAAGAAGAAAAATATCGTGGTAAAAACGCTACATTCAAAGTGGAAATTACTGACGTTCGTGCGATTGTTCCGCCTGTTATGGATGAAGAATTTTTCAAACAACTTGGCGTAAAAGACGATGCTGAATTGAAATCAAATATTCAAGAAAGCCTTGTTATGAATAAGCGCAATGCAGCAAAAGCTAAGGCTGTTAACGAAGCGATTGATAAACTCATTGAAATGAATCCTTTTGAAGTGCCAAATGCTCGCGTTGAAGATTTGGTAAAATACACTTTGAACCGTCATTCTGAAAATCCTTCTGAAGCTCCTGCTCCTTCTGAAGAAGAAATGAAAACCCTTTCTCCAGAAGCTATTCGTGAAATCAAGAAACATAGAATTCTTGAATTTGTTGCTAATGCTGAAAAGTTGAAAGTAACACAAGCTCAAGTTGATGAACGCTTGCAACAAATGGCAGATGCTTATCATGTTGATTTTGATTCTATGAAAGCTCATTTCCGTCAGAGTGGTCGCATCATTGCACTTCGCGAAGAAATTCGTTTTGAAATGGCTGCTGACTTTATTGTCGGAATTCGCCCTGCTGCTGAAGAAAAAAGCGATTCTAGCAACTAATTAATAGTAGGAGAACGAATGGTTATCCCAACAATTATAGAGAATACTGGACGTGGTGAACGTGCGTATGATATTTATTCTCGTTTGTTGAAAGAACGTATTATTTTCCTTGGTACGCCAATTAATGACGAAGTGGCAAATAATATAATGGCTCAGTTGATTTTTTTGGAATATGAAAATCCAGAAAAAGATATTACGCTTTATATAAATAGTCCAGGTGGCTATGTTTCAGCTGGGCTTGCTATTTATGATACAATGCAACATATTCGCCCAAATATTGCGACTATTTGTATTGGTAATTCTGTGTCTATGGCAGCTGTTCTTTTGGCAGCTGGTTCTAAGGGTAAACGTTACGCTCTCCCTAATTCTAGAATTATGCTTCACCAACCATCTGGTGCTGCTGGTGGACAGTCTTCTGATATCCAGATTCATGCAAGGGAAATTATGCGCACCAAAGAAACATTGGCAGAAATTGTAGCCAAGCATTCTGGTCGTTCTCTTGAAGAAGTTTATAAGAAAACAGATAGGGATTTTTATCTTAGTCCTAAAGAAGCATTAGAGTTTGGAATTATTGACGAAATTTTTACCCCACGGAAATAAAATTATATGTATCGTAACGGGAAAAATTCTTCGGGTGCCACACGAGTTTTCTGTAACTTTTGTGGAAAAACTGCTGAACAGGTTGGCAAAATGATTGCTGGCGCTGGAGCAAGGATTTGCTCAGAATGCGTTTTGACTTGTTATAATTTGTTTGAAAATTCTCAAGAACCAAAACAAGAAGTAAGTAAACCAATTGAAGAAAAACCGTTACCTTCTCCACAAGAACTAAAAGCGCATCTTGATGAATTTGTGATTGGTCAAGATGATGCTAAAATGGCTTTGTCTGTTGCCGTTTATAACCATTATAAACGTTTGCGTTACAATGCTAAAAAAGACGATTCAACAATAGAAGTGGATAAATCAAATCTGCTTCTTGTTGGGCCGACGGGGTCTGGAAAAACTTTGCTTGCTCAAACTTTGGCTCGTTTTTTAGATGTCCCTTTTACCATTGCTGATGCCACTGTTTTGACAGAAGCTGGTTATGTAGGAGAAGATGTTGAAAACATTTTAGTCCGCTTGTTGCAAGCCGCTGATTATGATGTAGCTCGAGCAGAACGTGGGATTATTTTTGTTGATGAAATTGATAAAATTGCTCGTAAAACAGCAAACCCATCTATTACGCGAGATGTCTCTGGTGAAGGTGTGCAACAAGGGTTGTTGAAAATTTTAGAAGGTACTGTTGCGGCAGTGCCACCTAAAGGTGGTAGAAAACACCCTGAACAAAATTTGGTTCAAATAAACACAAGAAACATTTTGTTTATTTGTGGTGGCGCATTTGAAACTTTAGATAAAATTATTGCTCACAGAGTGAATAAAGGTGGAATGGGTTTTGGCGCAGAAATCCGGAGTGAAAAAGATAATACGCTTTCAATGCTTTTTCGCCAGTTAGAACCAGAAGACTTAATTAAGTTTGGTCTGATTCCTGAATTGGTCGGGCGTTTACCGGTAGCAGTTGCTTTAGCAGAACTCGATGAAGAAGCTTTGCTTAGAATTTTAACTGAACCAAAGAATGCTTTGGTAAAACAGTTTTCACAGCTTTTTAAAATGGATGATATTAAAGTGTCTTTTGAAGAGGATGCTTTAAAAGAAATTGTTAAACAAACAATGGAAAGAAAAACTGGGGCTAGAGGCTTGCGTTCTGTTTTAGAAAAGTCTTTACAACAGTTGATGTTTACTATGCCAGGTAGTGGACAAAAAGAACTTAAAATTACTCGGAAATTAGTGCGAGAAGGTTTAGGTTTAGAAGAACCGAAAACAAAGAAAAAATCCGCAGATAAAAAAGTCGCTTAAGGAGTAGGAATGGCAAGGAAAAATGTTGCACCGGAGAAAAAGAGAAACGAAAACTCCGGTAATTCTTTGATGTTGGATTTGAATCAGCCGTTACCATTATTGCCTTTGCGAGATTCTTTGGTTTTGCCAGGAACTTCTTCTAGGCTCTGGGTGGGTAGAGATATTTCTTTAGCTGCTTTGCGTGAAGCAGATGAAAAACACCATGGTTCTCTTTTGCTTGTAATGCAAAAGGATTCTTCAATTGAAAAAATAAATACAAATGATTTGCATTCGGTAGGTGTCCTTGCCAGGATTTTGCAAGTGACTCCAATGCCTAAAGGTTATTATAAAGTCTTATTTGAAGGCTTTTTTGCTGTCGATATTTTAGAAATAAAAACGAATGGGGATTGTTGGAAAGCTCTTGCTGTACCACGCCCGGCTTATTTTAATTCGACAGAAGAAAATAAAAAACAAGTGGCTGAAATTTTAGACTTGTTCAGAGATTACGCTTCAAGAACAGATATTCCTTCAGATTTGTTGGATTCTCTATCTGCTGCAGAACTCCCTTTACAGGTTTATTTTTCAATAGTGCCATTTTTGCGGATGTCTTTACAAGAAAAGCAATCATTGCTTGAATGTTTGCGTTTAGAAGACATTGCAATGAAAATAGAATCGGCTATTCGCGCGTTGTTTGATTTAGAACAAACTCAAAAACGCATTCAAAGTGAAGTCCAACGTCGTATGCAACAATCACAAAAGGATTGGCTGATTTCAGAACAAATTCGTCTTTTGCAAAATGAATTGAGCCATGGGGATCCTTCAACAGATATTGATTTGTTGCAAGAAAAACTAAAAGCAAAAAATTATTCAGAAGAAATCCAAGAAAAATTAAATGAAGAAATTGCAAGGCTTCGTTTGATGCCGCCAGCAAGCCCTGAATATTCTCAGCTTCATAATTATTTAGAATGGTTCTTGGCTTTGCCTTATGGTGTTTTTTCTGAAACTGATTTGAATTTGCGTCAAGTAAAAAAGCATTTAGATGAAAGACATTTTGGATTAGAAAAAGTTAAAGAACGTATTTTAGAATATGTGTCGGTGCTACGATTAACCAAAACGGAACGCAGAGCGCCGGTTTTATGTTTGGTTGGCCCTCCAGGTGTTGGTAAAACGACTTTGGTTGCTTCTATTGCAGAAGCGATTGGTAGACAATATGTCCGTGTAACGTTAGGTGGCGTTCGCGATGAAGCAGAAATTCGTGGTCACAGAAGAACTTATATCGGAGCTATGCCTGGTCGTTTTGTTCAGGCTCTTCGTAGAGCTAAGTGTATGAACCCAGTCATTTTATTAGATGAAATCGATAAGATGGCTTCTGATTTCCGTGGCGACCCAGCAAGTGCTTTGTTAGAACTTTTAGACCCAGAACAAAATCGTTATTTTGCAGACCATTTTATGGAAGTGGGTTTAGATTTTTCTCGTGTTTTATTTATTGCAACAGCAAATACAGAACAAGATATTCCGCCAGCATTGTTTGACCGTTTAGAAGTTGTTCGTTTGCCTGGTTATTACAAGCATGAAAAAATTGAAATTGCAGAAAAACATTTATTGCCAGAAGCTGCAACTCGTTCAGGTGTTGAACTTGGAAAAAATTTGTCTTTGTCGCGAGACTTGATTGAAAAGATTATTTCTGATTATACACGTGAAGCAGGCGTTCGTGAATTGGATCGTTTGTTAGAAAAGATAACTCGTTCTCGTGCAAAAGAAATTGTCCTTGGCAAAAAAATTGTTCCAGAAGTTACAGAAAAACTTTTAACAAAATATTTAGGTGCGCCTCGATTTGTGAATGGTAAATTGCCTTTGCCGGGTCGTTGTGGACGTATAACAGGTCTTGCTTGGACTTCTGTTGGTGGTGAAATTTTAAATATTGAATGTATGCTTTTAAGCGGTCGCGGTCGTATTGCTTTAACGGGTCGTCTTGGTGACGTGATGAAAGAATCTGTACAGATTGCGTTAAGTCTTGTTCGCCAGCGTTTAAAACGCTATGGTGTAGATCCTGACATTGTGCGCAAAACAGATATTCATATACATGTTCCAGAAGGAGCTGTTCCTAAAGACGGGCCTTCTGCAGGTATCGCCATGACATTAGCTATTCTTTCGGCATTTACTCGCATTCCTGTTTCGCCAGATGTTGCCTTTACTGGAGAAGTAAGTTTGTGTGGAGACCTTTTACCAATTGGTGGGTTGAACGAAAAATCTTTAGCGGCAAAAGAAGCTGGAGTTAAAACGTTATATGTTCCAGAAGGTAACGGAAAAGACGTTTTAGAATTACCAGCTCCAGCTCGGAAGTCGTTAAAAATTTACCAGAAAAAGCATATAGATGAAATTGTGAAAGAGCTTTTTCCAGTGCCGTTGAAGAAGGCTTGATTATGGAACTTTCTCTTGATGAAATGAAAAAACGATTGCATTTGCTTGAAAAGCGTATAACAAGTGCAAAAGAAAAAGCCGGCAGAATATCGGACAATATTAAACTTATCTGGGTAAGTAAGTTTCATACAAGAGAAGCGGTTGAAAATGCTATTTCTCTTGGCGCAACCGAATTTGGTGAAAATCGTGTTCAAGAAGCTGAATCAAAGTTTTCTGTAAAAAGAGATGGAATTCGCTGTCATATTATTGGCCCAGTTCAAAGTAACAAATTAAAGAAAGCAGCTCTTGTTGCTGATTGTATTCATTCTATATCCAGTGTAGAAGCTTTAGAAAAATTGGAAAAAGTTTGTGCAGAAAACGAAAAAGTTTTAGAAATTCTTTTTCAGGTAAATGCCGGTGAAGAAGAAACAAAAAGTGGGTTAGATGTTTCTTTTGCAGAAGAATTTTTACAATCACTTGAAGAAAAAGAGTTTCCTCATCTTAAATTTCGCGGTTTAATGACGATTGGAAAAAATACAGGTAATCCAGAAGATAGCCGAGAATGTTTTGCATTTTTAAGAAACCTTCAACAGCAATTTTTAAAGAAAGGTGGCGTATTTTCTGAATTTACAGAGCTTTCTATGGGAATGACTTTAGATTTAGAAGTGGCTATTGAAGAGGGGGCTACAATGATTCGCGTGGGGACAGCGCTTTTTGGAGAACGAATTTAATAACACTTTGTTAAACATTCTTCCACACTTTTTCTATATTATTTGCATTAAAATTTCACACTAAACAAAAAAGGCATAAAAATGGCTTCTAAAATTAAATCAGTTGTTGCTCGCCAGATTCTTGATTCTCGCGGCAATCCGTCTCTCGAAGTTGATGTTACTCTTGAAAACGGCGTTGTTGGTCACGCTGCAGTTCCAAGTGGTGCTTCCACTGGTGAACGCGAAGCTTGCGAACTCCGTGACGGTGATAAGAAGACTTATCTCGGAAAGGGTACACTCACTGCAGTAAAAAATGTCAACACAAAGATTGCAAAGAAACTCGTTGGCATGGACCCATCCAAGCAAACTGAAATTGATGACGCCATGATAGCTCTTGATGGTAACCGTATGCTCAAGAACAAACTTGGCGCAAACGCTATCCTCGGTGTTTCTATGGCTGTTTGCTGTGCTGCTGCAAACGATGCTAAGATGCCTCTTTATCAGTACATCGCAAAACTCCATGGCACAGAAAAGCTCACACTCCCATGCCCAATGTGTAACGTTATCAATGGTGGTGCTCACTCTTCTGCTCCAATTGATTTCCAAGAATTTATGATTGCTCCAGTTGGCGCAAAGACCTTCTCTAAGGGCCTCCAGATGGTTACCGAAATTTTCCATGCTCTTAAGGCTGTTCTTAAGGATGGTGGTTTCGATACTACTGTTGGTGATGAAGGTGGTTTTGCTCCTGGTGTTGCTATTAAGCCAGCAAAGAACAAGTTTGGTTATGAAATCAAGGGTGTAATGACTCTTGAAAAAGCTCTTGCTGCTTTGAAAACCGCTACAGAAAAAGCTGGTTACAAGTTTGGCACAGACATTAAAATTGCTCTTGACGTTGCATCTTCTGAATTCTGCGACAAGAACACCAAGAAAGGCAAACCAGAAACTTATACATTCAAGAAGAGCACTAAGAAAACTCTCAAGTCTGCTGACATGGTTAAGCTCTATGAAAAGCTCATCGACAAATACGCAATCTTCTCTATTGAAGATGGTCTTGACGAAGCAGACTGGGCTGGTTGGAAGGTTATGACCGATAAGCTCGGTGCAAAGATTAACCTCGTTGGTGACGATTTGTTCGTAACAAACCCAACTATCTTTGACGAAGGTATCAAGGCTGGTATTGCTAACGCTATCCTTATCAAGGTTAACCAAGTTGGTTCTGTTTCTGAAACTCTTGCTGCTATCAAGCGCGCTCAAGTTGAAGGTTATGCTCCAGTTGTTTCTCACCGTTCTGGCGAAACAGAAGATACCTTTATTGCAGACCTCGCTGTTGGTACAGCTGCTGGCCAGATTAAGACTGGTTCACTTTCTCGTACAGACCGCGTTTGCAAGTACAACCGTCTTCTCCGCATTGAAGAAGAACTTGGTAAAGCAGCAGTTTATGCTGGTGACCCACGCAAGGCTTGCAAGGCTGTAAAAGCTCCTGCTAAGAAAGCATGCGCTTGCAAAAAAGCTTGCAAAAAGAGCAAGTAATCTTTAGCTTGTAAAGCAAATGAAAAGCGCAGACTCTTAAAGAGTCTGCGCTTTTTTCTATTCCTAGTTGTCAGATAAATATTTTTTTCAAATTTCCTTAATGCGAAGTCAATGAATCCGGGCATTCTCCAACAAGTAAAGAAATTATTTTGATTGATGTTGGAGAATCCAATATACTTGACAAGAATCCTGTTTGTACATTTCTCTTTCCCAGTGTTGTGAATAATCCAAAGGTGTTTCTTCTTCGTTTTTTGGAATTGTAGAGCACTTGTCATTTACGCGAATTGTATATTCATCAAAATCTGTAATATTTTCCTTACTCGTTTTATATTCAATATTCCATTTAACTTTAAAATTTCTTGGATAAAAAGAATCTATTCTTGTGAATTTATCTGTCAATAGTTTTAAATTTATTTTGTTGGGAATCGGAAGTCTAATACCTCCCCATAAGACATGTTCTTTTGAACAAATATTTCGTTCTCCATAGGTCATAATATTATATAATCCTAATGAATCTAAATCTAAACTCATATTTTTTTCATATTCATATTTACCATTAATTTCCAATTCAAATGAATCTAATAAATGTTTTTGTGGTAAATAAGAAAGTATTTTAGTTTTATGTAAAACGAAATCATCATCAATACAATATTCTGCAAGCAACAAAGGCATTTCGCATGCATCAATAATTTTCGCTTTAAATCCCTTTTTATATGCAATATTCGTATTGCTTAAATTGGTTTCCCATAAACCTAAAAACTCTTTTCCATAAAACTTATTTAAATCACGGCAAGCGTTTTCAAATATTTGTGTCTGACGAAAAGAAGGGTCTAATTCAGTTTTTAATAAAGGTGTTTGAAGTTTTACTTCGCAAGAATCGCAATGATGGCATATATGAAAACCTGATAAATACCCTCTAGGTGAACGATACCAATCCCCATTTACAACAGCCGGCGTTCTTCGCGGTGACTGTAACGAAAAAGAACTATTCCATCTAACTTCACAATTTGTATATCCACAACACACGGAATCAGGATATATCCAATTTGTATCAGGTTCAATTACAATTTTATTGATTAGATGCAGATTATATTTATTGCAGTCCTTTGAAAAAGTTACACAAAATTCGGCTATATTTTCCGCATAGCTCAAAACTATAAAAAATAGTATTGCGTAAAAATACTTCATTCTCGTTCCGATGACTTAATGTTATTCACATTCACATTTGTAACTATTTTTAAATTCAATTTCTAAATCCATTAATGCTTCCGTTACGTTTATTCTATGCTCTGATATATTGTTAACGTCAAGGTCG
>JAEIGA010007188.1_pt1 | contig 16931 bp, 15 predicted proteins | sample 9270691 | NCBI WGS metagenome assembly JAEIGA01 (sample SAMN17057246, study PRJNA624740) | gut metagenome | biome: biome; isolation source: fecal sample | host: Bos grunniens | place: China: Xizang | collected 2019
CAGTAGATTGCGACTCCGCACCATTTACCGCTATCTTATCGCTTGCGCTCCAATATACCGGATATGCTCCATTATTCTTCTCACCCAACGATGTACGAGAGGTGGCTGTCGAGAGAGTTAATAGCGTTTTGCCATTCTCGACTACGCTATTCTCTGTTATTAGGTCGGTTTGACAACCCACAAAAAGAGAGGCTGTTAAAAGTAGTAAAAAGATAGTTTTTTTGTTCATAAAGTATAATAGTTATATTATTCAATCTTTACTAATTCAATGGCGATGAATAGTCGGTACAGTCGGTAAACTCCTTTTTGGTATATACCTTACCAAAAAAATCTTTCACAACGACCTCAACTTTCGCATCTTTATTCTTCAAGTCGTATTTATACATATGTACGCATTGATTCCATGCGCCACTATAAGAGGTCTGTCGTCCCTTCAAACCAAGATGATAGCCCCCCACATAGAAGTCATAACCCGAAACCACGCCATCAGCAAAACGGAATGGCGATTCGTAGGAGCCATCTCCCACGAGTTCGGAATATGCAGGTTTTGCTCCAGGCAGTCGCTCCATATCTCCAGAATAGACTCCGTCCTCATATACAGAAACCTTCCATCTACTATCCGCATTATAGATATTCGCCAGGATAGTATTCTCGCCAAAATTGAACTGATAATAGCCCTTTGTGCCATTTTTGTTTGTTCCCGAAATTGCAGCTCCGGTTCTGGCATTACCACGATAGAGGCGGAACTGATGATCACGAGAATCTAGACCTTCGAGGTAACTGATATAATACCAATCTGCAAAGTGCGCTCCATCGGCAACAAATATCTGATAGCCACAAGGCGTTCCGTCGCCACACAAGTCGAAAGTCCATACTGGGCCACATATAGAACAAGTTACATGCTCATATATGTCGTTATGATTACCATATCGCGAATTACGCTGAACATGTCCATGTCCCGACATAATATGTCCCTCCTTGAAATCGTCCATAATAGATAATATCTCCTGACAATATGGAGAGTCCGAGTTGTAGAGCTGATGATGCACGCAAAGTACCACCATCTTCTCTTTCGAAACGAGAGCCAAATCTTGTTTAACCCACTCATATTGCTCGGCTGTAAAACCTCTATCTATCTCGCATAGATTAGGATTTACAAATAGTATATCACGCATACATACTATATGAACATCTCCTCGATTAAACGAGTAGTTAATCGGGCCGAACATATCTTCGAACTCACGCTGCGCCTTTAAGTCGTAAGTTGAACTGCGCTCATCTATACAAAGCGGTTGAGTAGCATCAAAATAGCAACAGTCGTGATTGCCAAAGACCGAGAAAATAGGAGTTTTTGACAATTCCAATCCACTTAAAATATCATCACGCCAGTCCGATGTGTTGTGCTGGTCGTAGTTGGTGATATTGTCACCAAGATTTACACAATACGCCGAAATACCCTCCTTCGCATACGCGTCGTACTGCTTGTTGATGTGAGGGACAACCTTATCCCTAAAAGTCTCCAACTTCGTCTGCGATGTTAGATGTACATCTGTTATAGTAAACAGCGCAAACTTCTCCTCCTTGCCACCCGATAGAGGTGTAAGGGTGAAATCATAGCGTTGATTTCCTGGCTCGAACTTCTTGTAAAAAGTTGGCAAGCCATACTCGCCTCGCGGTATTTCGTACTCCGAAGGCACCGAAACATAAATATACCAAGTGTCGCTCGTTGTCTGCAATGAGTAGAAGCCTCTCGAATTTGTTGCCGTTACCGTAAAGCCATCGCTTACCGCTACACCAACAATCGGATTACCATTACTATCCTTAACATAACCATACGCAGCATTTGCAGTTTCGAAGTTGTCTTGCTCGGCTCCTAATGGAGAAAGCACACCGGCAGCACCCCCTTTGTAGGTTACGCTTGCAAATTCGCGAACCTTGCCAGCTGTTACAGGTTTCGAGCTACTCCACACGCAGCGCATCTTCTCGCCCGAAGGCTCAACGAAATCAACCGTACATTCGCCAACCTCTACAGCTGGAACTACAATGTAGAAATAGCTATGCTCCTCGGTCGAGAGCTTGAAGTTCGATGGCAATGTGTAGGTTACACTATTGCCAGCATTCTCGCCTGGTGCAATTGTGCCATTAGTACAATCTACCGAAAACTCGCCTGCAAGTTTTGCCGTTTTTGAGGTCACAACAACCTTATCCAATACAATATTCTCCTCACCACCCTTAACTGCAAAGCGCAATACGCCTGCAAGGTGTTTCAGTTCAACTTTTTCGTCCTTCTGCGATACATAACCACACATTGGCGCACTACCCTCGCAGAATGAGCCTGAAACATAGCTCTGCTCAGCAAGGAACTCAACCATTGGAGCATCTGCCGTGGTAGTCGAGGTGTATGGATAGGTGATATTGTAAGGATATTGCAAAGTGGCATCGAAAGAGAACTTTGCTATGGTAGGATTCTCCGCATTGATTGCAGTAGATTGCGACTCCGCACCATTTACCGCTATCTTATCGCTTGCGCTCCAATATACCGGATATGCTCCATTATTCTTCTCACCCAACGATGTACGAGAGGTGGTTGTCGAAACAACTATACAATTACCCCCATCTATTACCTCCAAGTTATTACCATTGTAACAACCCACGAGAAGCAATAGCCCCAAAATATGTATAACAAAGGTGCGTTTCACCATCTTACCAAGTTATAGTTCTCGAATAGTTGTTGCCAAAACGATCCGTAACGGTAAATGTTCCCGAACCCGAAGCGTTTGGCTCTGGAGCGCGGAACATAGTGTGTTCGTTATTCGTCTTATTATCATCTGCCGTAGCCACATAGTCCTCATGTTTTGACAATGTAGTACAGTAGTTTGAGTAGAACTTTCTAAACTCCTTCCAAGCTTTGTTATAGGAGAGAGTACTATTATATTTTAGATGTTCCATTGTCACGCCATTATACTTTGGAACCTCCCATTTATCGTCCCACAGATAGACATGGAGATAGACATAGCCATCTTCATAAAGCCCTGGAGCAAAACCGTGCATCTGATAGTCGGCATCGAGAGTCTTGCCAGAGTCCTTCATCTTGGCAATGCCATCTACAAAATCCCAATCTCGATAGGTGTATGTAGGCGCACCCGTAGTATATGAATATTGATTGGCAATATACTCTGCTTGATAAATTGTCGGTTTAAATTTCCACGACACATTATCGCCATCGACTTCAACGATAGTATATCCTCGTGGCGTTCCACTACTACTATACTCATTAGTCCATAACTCGCCCGTAGAACGCGCTACGATATGAACTTCGAGGTTCTTGAGAGGCGATGTTTCTGCGTAGTTGTAATTGAATGTAACATGGGTATGTCCTGCCCAAGCATGAACCTTCTTATACTTTGCAAATAGCGCCGCATAGTCCGAGCCATGTTTTACAGAGGACTTGCTGGATTGTTCACCAAGACTTTTGTTCATAAACATAGGCGCGTGAGATGCCACCATAATTGTCGTATTCTCGTCCACATATTTCATATCGTTCTGCAACCATGTCCATTGAGCCTCGGTCAGACCATACGAATAGCCACTACTAGATAATTTGCCATTTGACTCCTTCATAATAAGGTTATCGAGAACGACAAGATGAATCTTACCAAGATTGACAGAGTAGTACGATGGGCCAAAATAGTTCTCAAACACTCGTGCGCCATCTCTGTCGGTCGAAGCGTCGTAGTCGTGATCGTGATTGCCAATAACATTGAACATCTGTATACCCGTCGTACGAATTCCAGCTGTATATTTTGGATATAACGACATATTTTCGTGTACAATATCTCCCAGCATCAGACCATACACCTCACGGCCAGATATCTTCTCTCGCGACTCTTTCAGGTCGAGATAGAAATTCTCGCAGATATCCAACGAGCGGAAGGCTAATCTATCGTAAGAAGATGAATGAGCTCGCGGTTGAGGGTCCGCTCCAACAAACAATGTAAAACGGTTGGCATCGCCCGCTATAGGTTCGAAAACAAAGTCTGCATTACAAACTCTTTCGGCGCGCTCATCATCAGTTAGTTGATGATAGAATAGAGGCATTCCCTCTGCATTGCTCTTTGCCTTGTAACCCGAAGGTATGCTTACGAATATATGTCTTGTAGAGGAGAAGTTGGTCTGAAGCGAGTAATATCCCAACTCGTTTGTTTGCGTACATCTCAGGCCGTCCGAAACTACAACTCCACTCAAAGGTTGCCCATTTGTATCGCGCACATAACCTTTTGCTCCATCTTCTACAAAACAGTCGTGTTCTGTTTGAAAATCAGTCAATACATACGAAGTGTCAGGCGCATAGCTTAATGTCTTAAACTCTCGTACAATACCAGCCTTGACTCTATCGCCACTCCAATTTGCGACCATTTTCGCACCTGTCGAGGCTATAAATTCGACCTCGCAATTTCCAACATCTACCGCAGGAACTGCAATATAGAACAAACTCTCCTTATCGGTTGAAAGAGTGAAGTTCGATGGCAGTGTATAGGTTATGCTATTGCCGGCATTCTCGCATGGTGCAATTGTACCATTGATGCAATCTACCGAGAACTCGCCTGCAATTTCTGCGCTTTTCGAGGTCACAACAACCTTCTCCAACACTACGCCCGCTTCGCTTGCCTTAATCGCAAATCGTAACACTCCTGCAAGGTGCTTCAGCCCTATTTTGTCGCTCGCCTGGGATACATAGCCACACATTGGCGCACTACCCTTGCAGAAAGAGCCTTCGACATAGCTCTGCTCAGCAGGGAAAACCACCTTCGGAGCTTCGGCACTGGTTGTCGAAGTGTATGGATATGTGATGTAGTATGGGTATTGCAATTTTACATCAAACGAAAACTGCGCCAACGATGCATCTTCGGCATTTACAACTGCCGCCTGCGACTCCACCCCATTAGCCGCGATTTTGTCGCCTTCGCTCCAATACACAGGATAGGTACTACCCTGCTTCTGACCCAATGAGGTACGAGAAGAGGCTGTCGAAACCTTTATCGTGGTGGTAGCATTGCCAACAATTGTATCTCCCGTATTGGCATCGTGCTGGCAACCCGACAAAAGGAGCAGGCCCAGAGTTGTTACAATTGCTAATTTACGCATAATAATATCTCTCTACTATCTTAAAGATTTACATCAGATTTATAATCACCAGATGTCAAAGTATAATCTGTTCCCAGAGTACATTGAGTTTCGGTATATTCATTGCCAAAGCGGTCGGTTGCAACAACCTTTATCGCTGCGTCCTTATTCTTCAGTTCGAACTTGTACATATGGTAGTTGTTCGACCAGCAGTTTCCGAGTGGTCCGCCATTCTTGTAGCGACTCTGAATACCCATCAGCAAGCCTGCGGTGTAGAGATCCTGTCCCGTCACCACATCATCCGCAAAGCGAAATGGGCTCGCAGCCGAGCCATCGCCAATAAGGGTTGACATCGAGTAGTTCGACGATGGGAGCAAAGTCATATCGCCCGAATACTCGCCATCCTCGTAGACCTTGATACTCCACTTCGAGTCGGCATTATAAACATTTGCCAACAGAACATTCTCGGCGAAGTTGAACTTGTAGAAGCCCTTTACGCCCTCGGGGTTATCCGTAGTGCCTGGCGCACTCGGCATCTTGGCACCTGTCACTGCGTCACCACGATAGAGGCGCATCTGCTGCGCACGGCTATCCAAGCGCTTATTGTATGCCATACGATACCAGTCGCTGAAGGTTGCACCCTCGCCCACAAAGACATTGTAGCCATTCGGTGTGCCATCTTCGCCCATCTTGCAGTACCAGCCCGAACCACAAATTGCTCCTAAATTATGCTCAAAGACCTTTTTTGTCGAACCGCTTGTTGGATAGTTGCGCTGAATATGCGAGTGACCTGTGAAGATATGCGCCTCCTTGTACTCGCCAAGCAGAGCCGTAACCTCCGAAATATGGTTCTTTGTTTCGCCGTGCAGTTTGATGTGAGAGCCAAGCACCACCATCTTGTCCTTCGGCACGAGTGCCAAGTCCTGCTTCAACCACTCCCACTGAGCATCGGTAAAGCCCACCTCGTACTCGTTGCTGTTGGTGTTATTCGAGTAGATGATATTTCGCATCACTACAATATGCACATCGCCACGATTGAACGAGTAGTTCGCAGGGCCAAAGATATCCTCGTAGTCGCGCTGCGCCTTCAAGTTATAGGTTGAGCTTGTCGCATCGTTCTGCACCGGATTCGAAGCATCGTAGTGGGTATTATCGTGATTTCCCATTGTATTGAAGAGTGGAAATCCGAGTCTATTCTTCGCAAGAAGCGCACGAACATTCACGCGCTCGGCACTGGTGTTCTTGCTATTCGAGTTGTCAATCAAATCGCCCAACGCAAGGCCATAGCACGGAATTGTCTTCTTCACTTCGTTTGCGTGTGCAAGAATGCTCGGCAGAGCCTCGTACTCAAATCGTGCCTGACGATACGCTGTCGAGATGTGAAGGTCGGTCAATACGAAGAGAGCAAACTTCGACTCCTTGCCACCTGCAAGTGGTGTCAATGTAAAGTCGTACTTCTTCTTATCTGCCGAGTATCGCTGATAGAAGCAAGGCTGACCATATTGGTTCATCGGAATATCATACTCCGAAGGAATCGATATATTAATATACCAAGCATCGGTAGAGGCGTTCAGTGCATAACGACCTGACGCATTCGTTTTTACCACCGAGAAGCCGTCACTTACTGCAACACCAGCAATTCCATTACCCGACGAGTCCTTGACTGTTCCCGATATCATATTTGGATATGGGTCTTCCAGAACATCGCTATCCTCCTTAAACGATGGCAAAGTGCAGATTACGCCAGGCTTATAAACAATGCCTGCAATCTCACGAACTATACCGACCTTCAAATTGCTCGAACTAAGGCTACCGGTCATAGTATCGCCATTGCTATCTACAAACATTACAGTCGTAGCGCCCATATCTCCTGCCGGTAATGCGATATAGAATTTGCTTTCGTCAGTAGTAGATAGAGCAAAATCCGACGGTAAGAGATATGTAACACCATTGCTTGTATTGTCCGTTGGAGTAAGAGTTCCATTTTGGCAATCCACCGAAAACTCTCCCGACAACTTTACATTATCGGTTGATGTGATAACTATTTTCTCCAAACAAATGCCCTCTGTTTGCGATTTAACCGCAAGAGATAAAACACCTGCAAGATGTCTCATGTCGGCTTTGTTGCCACTATTTGCAATATATCCGTACATTGGCGCACTACCCTCGCAGAACGAACCCTCGACATAGTTTTGCTCGGCAAGAAACTCAACCTTTGGAGCCTGTGCTGTTGTAGTCGAGGTGTAAGGATAGGTGACATTGTAAGGGTATCGCAAAGTTGCACCGAAAGTAAACTTTGCAACAGTTGGATTTTCTGCATCAACAGTTGTTGTTTCCGACACGACTCCATTTAGCGCGAGTTTATCTCCGTTGCTCCAATACACAGGGTACGAACCGTTGTTCTTTTCGCCCAACGAAGTACGAGGAGAAGCAACAGCAACCGTTAGGACTGTTTTTCCACCAACAGTTGCCGAATTATCAGCAGGAATATCGTGCTGGCAACCAACAAAAATCGTTGCCACAACAGCTATCAATGCAAAGAGGGTCTTGTTCATTTCAACAGGGCTTATTTCAAAGTAAGATTTACTACAACAGGGTTGTGGTCAGAAGGATAGACTGTGTATCCGTCGATATTGTATTTGTCGCGATTTACGGTGTAATCCTTAACTCGCACCTTACCCTTGTCGGTTGAATGAACATAGATATGGTCAATACGACGATGCTCCAAAGTGAAATTCTTTTCGTTTCCGCTTGCAGAATTGAATGTACCTATGTTGCCGCACTTCTTCTCGGCTACGAGGTAGCAATCCTCATAGTGAGCGCACATATTTTGGTGAAATCCCTGATTTGGGCGAGCATTCATATCTCCCACAACGATTGCAGGAAGGCCCATCTTGTTGTACTTCTTGTCGAACTCCACAAGCAAACGACCAGCCTCAACATTAGCCTGTTTAGCAAGCGGACCGTGGGTTGCAATAAAGAAGAACTTCTTGCCACTCTTCTTGTGGGTAACTACCGCTGTTAAGGCTGCACGATAATATTTCTTCTCGTCCCAACCCTTCGACATAACCTCTGGAGTAGGCGAGAAGTAGTAGATGCTCTGCTCCGAGAATTTGAATTTACGCTTGTCGTAGAAAACAGCATTGCCCACCTTGCGATGAGAATCCTCGGGATAGGTGTTTACCCACCAAAGCTTATATTTCTTACCTACAAGTTTTGCTAAATCATCTCGACAAACACTTGTTACCTCCTGCATACCGATAATATCGCAATCAAGCTTTGTGATAAGATCAGCAACAGCCTCTTTCGAGTTGTCCCAGCTGCGAGCCACTGGAGCCTTACCCTTGCGAATTACTCCACGACGAGCACCGTGTGACCACACATTGTAAGAACCGATACGGAGATTAAGCTCCGAAGAAGTTTGCTTTGGTTTTGCATCAACAGCAAAAGCAGCTACAACAGCCGCCAACAATAATAGAATTTTTTTCATAATAGTAATTATTAGTTGTTATGTTATATTCCTCTTGCAAAGTTATGTATTTTAGTTTGAAAAAACAACATATATTGCAAATTTATTCACTAATATGAATAGGCAATCAGAAGAGTTCGAGCTGGTCAATCTCGTGATTGAAGCTCTTGCGATGGTAGGGAGAGAGTCCAAATTCGCGTACTGCAAGGCGATGCTCTTTGGTCGGATAACCTTTATTTTTTGCCCAGCCATACATCGGATACTCCTCGTCGAGTCGCAACATATAGTCGTCGCGGAAGGTCTTTGCAAGAACCGATGCAGCCGCGATATTTGCATACTTGCCATCACCTTTTACAATACACTGAAACGGCAATTTCAGCTTCGTATAGAAGCGATTTCCATCGATTGCAAGAAATTGGGGTTGGGGCTGTAACTGCTCGACAGCCAACGACATACCCTCGAACGATGCGTGCAAGATATTTATCTCGTCAATGCGTGCAGCCGACACCTCTTGCACCGCCCACGCCACAGCCTCCTTGCATATAACTTCACGCAAGGCGTAGCGATTTTTTTCACTCATCTGTTTCGAGTCATTCAGTAGTGGGTGATAGAAATCGGGAGGTAGAATTACCGCTGCAGCAAAGACCGAACCTGCCAAGCAACCTCGCCCTGCCTCGTCACAGCCTGCCTCCAAAAGCTCGTGTTGAAAAGAGTTTTCTAGCATATTTTAAGATTCTTTCTTGCAAAGTTACATTTTTTTGACGGAATTTCGGATAAAAAAAGTATCTTTGTGCTATGCAACTCAATGCGATAACTCGGAAATCGGCTCTGCCGGCTATATTATTACTCGTGGTAATACTCATTGCCACAGCTTTGCGTTCGCATTATACTCCATTTGCTACGGAGTTGGCGGACTGCCAATATAGTGTGCGTAGCATAACACTTATCGAAGCGATGTTGTTGCTTCTGTTTGGAGGTATTATCGAGGGTAAAATTCTTCCACGCTCGGGTTTGAGCAAGGGTTATTGCACACTACCAATTCCAATATTCGGAGTACTAGCGTGCGGAGTTTTCGTAGCACCACACATACTTGCTTCCGCCACTGCATCACTCTGCTTTGCATTAGCGTTATTTTTACTGTTGCGTTCGTTGCATAACGCAGGCGAGAAGGACTCTGTATTCTTCGCCGCTATTTTGCTCGGTGCCATGGTGTTACTCTTCCCTCCAAGTGTTGTAATGGTGGGAATTATTCCGCTCTCATTCTTTGTATTATCGTTGTCTTTGCGACAACTATTATTGATGATTGTCGGCTATCTATTGCCACTATTTGGAGCCTCGTATATAATGTGGTACAGAGGTGATGAGATGTTGGATTTGAGTCGCAATATTGTGGAGCATTTGACAACACCACAAATGGCTGAACTGACCACCACTCCATATGTGGTGATTGCAATGACCGCGGTTGTTGCTGTGGTGCTGATATGGGGCTTGATATATGCTCTTATTCGCCCAGATAAGATGTTCTCGTTGGCGCGTGTTCGTCACGCATTATACCTCTTTATTTTGGTATTCTGCCTGTCACTGCTTATGTTGCTATTCCCGTCGTGCAACCTATCCGTTCTGGCAATTATGGCTGTACCTACAACGATATTGCTAAGCGTTGTGTTGAGCCTATTGCCCAACAATCCATCGACAATAGCATATTGGGTGTTACTCACTCTTTTCGTGCTACACCTCTTCGTTGAATAGTAAATTGCAACTATCTCTATTTGAACTCGTTTCGTAGATGTTCGACCAAGCCACTACAAACGGCTTGTTCGGTCGAAAGAATCATATTCTTAATGGCGAGAGGAGTAGATTTTCCGTGTCCGATAACTACCGGTGCGTTGATACCGAGAACTGGCGTTCCACCAACATTCTCATAATTAAATCTCTCCCAGAAGGTGCCATTGTCGGGCTTTATGGAGTATAACCCCTCCAACAACTTCAAGACAGTATTGCCGACAAAGCCATCGCAGACAATAACATCGGCAGTTGTTGAGGTGAGAAGGTGCGAAGCCTCGATATTTCCAACGAAGTTGTACCTACCCATTTCGCCACTCACCTTCATTAGCTCATATGCAGCCTTTGCTTGCATATTTCCCTTTGTAGGCTCGGAACCGATATTAAGAAGTGCTACGCGCGGATTCTCGATGCCAAGAACCGACTCGGCATAGATTGAGCCTATCAAAGCGTATTGCTCCAACACATCGGGCTTGCAATCGACATTCAAACCTACATCAAGAAGAAGCGAATGTCCACCCGCAATTGTTGGTAGAAGTGTGGCAATAGTTGGACGGAGTACGCCTTCAATCGTTCGAATAAGTTGCGTTGAACCAACCATTACCGCACCTGTCGAACCTGCACTCGCAAAGCCTTCAATCTTACCCTCGGCAAGGTGACGAAAACCGACTGCGATGCTCGAATTCGATTTCTGCTGAAATGCGCGAACCGGGTGGTCGTGCATCTCGATAACCTCAGTAGTAGCTACAATATCAAATCGGTCTGCAGCACAACCCTCCTCTTCGAGGAGTTCTTTGATACGCTTCTCATCTCCGAAGAGAACAATGCGACTATTTTCGTTAAGCGATTCGAGTGCCATTACCGCACCCTTCACCGCCACTTCGGGGGCAAAATCACCACCCATAGTATCCAGTCCGATTCTAATCATACTCTAAAAGGTTGTTAATTATACAAAAAAGTCTGCTACCTAATACGGCAAGCAGACTTCTTCCTTAATGTGCATAGACTCGACTACGCCTCTACCTTCTTCTCGATAGCCAACTTGCCACGGTAGAAACCGCACTCTGGGCATACACGGTGATAGAGAACTGCCGAACCGCAGTTTGAGCATGTTACAACTGTTGGAACAACAGCCTTGTAGTGAGTTCTACGCTTGTCTCGACGGGTTGACGAGACTTTGTGTTTTGGATGTGCCATAACTGTACTCTATTTTTTAAGTTTTACTTATTTTATAATTTTCTTCTAAAAATTAGCTGCTACCCTTACTCTTCTGTTTCGATGACAGACTCATCTTCTGCTGCCGTAAAGCGAGCCATCATCTCTGGGTTGCAACCGCCCTCCTCGTGTACTCGACGATATGGTAGCGATACAACTATGCTCTCGTAGATATACTGCTTTAACGATAGCTGGTCGCCTCGAGCAATCCACATTACATCGCCATCATAGTCGTGTTGCAAATCCGAGAAGCGAACTGTGAGCAATCCCGAAAACTCGATAGGAACATTGCAATCCTCCAAGCAACGGTCACACTCCACCACTACGCTACCCGAGATAACAACATTAACATCGAGTTTAGCTTCTGAGCAGTTCAAGCAGGCGTGCACCTTGCAGTTTCCACCTTTAATCTCATTCGACTCCATCTCGCCGAAAAGCGCATCATCAACCTCAAAATCAAAGGTGTGCAGGCCGCTCGACAACGACATATAGTCAATCGAAAACTTGTTATTTGCTCCCATAATTGCGTAATTAGCGTGCAAATGTACGACAAAATTGCAAATTCTGCAAATTTTCTCGCGAAAGTTGCTATATTTGCAAGAAATATCTCCAAAAATTGCGTTTTATAGGGCAAAATATAGAGTATGAGCAGATTTAAAGTGACCATTTCGAGCAAGTTCGAAGAGTTGTGGCGTTACAATATTATTGTAGTTTGCGAATTGTGTTCGGCCAATGGCGAGCGCCTAGATTTTTGCTCGCAAGAGAGCTTTGTTGCTCCCGTAGGTAGCAACCTCTCCGCACCACCTGCCGAGTACGACACAAATCGAAAAATTACAATCGAAAGCAACGATGGTGACTACTTAAATATGCTTCTCTATGTAATCCCTCACACGCTACCTTCAACCAACGACATCTCCAAGACGAAGCCTTTCCCGATGGTGGTAAAGGTGCAGTCCGAAGGCGAGGTGCTGATAAACCAAGTCTTTGATATCAATCAATGGTCGGGAGATAATATTGCATTGGAGAAAATCGGCTTAAATATATAATAATAAGGTGTTTATGAAGCAGAACTGGAAGCCTTGCGCAATAGTAAATCCCGTACCGGCAGTGTTGGTTAGTTGTGGCGATGCGCCCGACAACTACAATATGCTAACAGTTGCCTGGACAGGAACAATATGCTCCGAACCGGCAATAGCTTATGTTTCGATTCGACCCGAGCGCCACTCCTACGAGATAATTAAGCGCACAGGCGAATTTGTCATAAATCTCACAACCGAGGCTCTGGCCGAAGCTACCGACTGGTGTGGTGTTCGCTCGGGTCGCAACTTCGACAAGTTTAAGGAGTGTGGGCTTACAGCCGAAAAGTCGGCTGTGGTGGCAGCACCTTCGATTGCCGAGTCGCCCATCTCGATAGAGTGTCGCGTTAAGCAGATTATACCGCTTGGCTCGCACGATATGTTTATTGGCGAGGTGGTAAATGTGGCTGTAGATGAGAAATATCTCGACGCAGAAACAGGTAAACTCGATGTCGAGAAAATGCACCTTTTAACCTATGCTCACGGCGCATACTTTACTATTGGTCAGAAAGTTGGAACTTTTGGTTGGACCGTGAAAGGTTCCAAATTGCGCAAAGAGATAAAACGAGGAAAGCAGAGAAAATGCAATGAAAAATAGGCTCGCAATTTTCGATTTAGATGGCACACTGCTGGACACAATAGGCGACCTTGCCGAGGCGTGCAATCATATGTTGTCGTTGCGCGGACTTGGTTCGCACACTCGCGAAGAGTACAGCAAAATGGTTGGCAATGGAATACTAAATCTCGTAAAGCGAGCATTGCCCGAGGAGCTACGCACCGAGGAGTATGTGATGTCGGCACGAGAGGACTTCCTTGCCTACTATACTGCTAATATTGACCGTTATACACGACCTTATGATGGTATATGCGAAGTGTTACACTCTCTGCAAGAGGGAGGTTGGACTCTGGCGGTAGCATCGAATAAATTTGACGAAGGCACAAAGAAATTGGTGAGAACCATATTCCCAGATATTCGCTTTGCGGCAATCTATGGCAATCGCGAAGGCTTTCCGTTGAAGCCCGACAAGGCGTTGCTCGACCTCATTATGAAGGAGTGCGGTGCAAGCGTCGAGACAACCACTATGATTGGCGATTCGGGTGTCGATATTCAGACTGCAAAAAACGCAGGAGTACGCTCAATAGGCTGTTCGTGGGGCTTTCGCTCACGCGAGGAGCTGGAGCAAAATGGTGCAGACATAATAGTAGATAACCCACTCGAAATATTAGAAGTCTTAAAATAATTGTGTAATCAGCCAATGGCTAATGGCCAACGGCTAAAAGCCCCAAAAAACTATGGTAGCAAGTCCAAAAGATATCAACCCAAACAATGAGCCTACGGTGATATGCCCCGAGTGTGGCGTACCAATCCCCGTAAGTATGGAGCGATGCCCCTATTGCGGTATTCGTATGCCTCGCGGTTGCAAGATGTTGGCTATCCGCGCAGCTGTGGCGGTAGTGGCTGTGATTACGGCGATAATACTCGCGGTAACGCTACTGTAGATTAAAACCTCCTGAACGCGCGAACAAATAGTTCATCTGCCTTGTATCCGCTATTGGTATAGGGCTGCTCGGAACTCATATGTGTATAGAGCGAATAGCGCGCATCTTTATCCTCGGTGGAGGAGTGATAAATCATAATATTACTAAGTGGTTGTCCGCCTGCAAGTTCTATATTCTGGTTGTAGGCTTTTCGTGATTTGCGATTTGGGGTTGTACGAGAACCTCCCATATACATTGTACCAGCACGCCACAATTCGTTCAAAGAGGGCAAAAACCAGCCTTCTCCTCGCTCTCTGCACCACTTAAAGGCAGGAAAGTCGTTCCACGATAGATTATTATCGGCAATATACTTCTCTATAGCCCGCATATTTGCTTCGCCATCGTTTTGGTTATTTGCTCCCGTAGCTTTCAACTTTTTGCGATGAAGGGTTGACCACGGCAGGCAAGCCTCCTCCAATGACATCACCAAACCGTGCGCTCCATTATCATAGATAGTGGCAACAACACCCTTTACACCATCTTTATCATATATGTCGCCTACTGCATATAGGTCATTCTCCTCATTATTCGTTGTTGCAGGCTCTATATTGATATTAACTCTCTCGGCAGGAGGAGTTATTGCCCCATGCCATCTTTTCGGTTCGGTTGGTGTTGGGACAGTTGGTGTTGGGACAGTTGGTGTTGTCACGGCACGACCAAATGTATCGCGATCACCCATCGGGTACTCAATATACTCAATATCCGAAATTGGCAGTTTATAGATTGGCAACTCCGTACCTTGGCGCACGAATTCCACATTTTTCTTGGTTATTTTCAACACCTTAACACGCATCTGCTCGCCATTGCGCTTCACTAAAAGATCTTGTGCCATAGCGGTAGCAACCAACGACAATACCGCCATAAATATCACAAATCGCCTCATCTTGCACTCTATTTACATAAATTATAACGCAAATATAAGAAAAAATTGTATATTTGCGTGCATATTTAGTAGGCTTTTAGCCATTGGCCATTAGCCATTAGCTTATTTAAACTTTAACTTGCAAAGCATTATGGGATTTTTTGACATATTTAAGAAAAAGAAGGTAGAGGAGAGTAGCGAGGTTTCGACTACTCCTGAGGTTGCACAACAGATTGAGCAGGAGGAGCAGACCGAACAAGAGGAGTTGAACAGCGGTTTGGAAAAGACCAAAGAGGGTTTCTTCTCGAAGTTGCATCGCGCTGTGGCTGGTCGCTCGACCGTAGATATGGACTTGCTCGACGACTTGGAGGAGGCATTGATTACCTCCGATGTGGGAGTAGATACTACCGTAAAGATTATCCGCAAGATTGAGGAGCGTGTAGCTCGCGATAAGTATGTAAATTCGGAGGAGCTATATTCGATGCTCTACGACGAGATTGCTCTCTTGATGGAGCAAGCCGAAGGCTCGGCAGAGAACTTTGGACTCGATGCAAAGGAGGGTGAGCCATATGTTGTAATGGTAGTGGGCGTAAATGGTGCCGGTAAGACCACAACTATCGGAAAACTCGCAGCACAGCTCACTCGTGCCGGCAAGAAGGTCTATATCGGTGCAGCCGACACCTTCCGTGCAGCAGCTATTGACCAGCTCGGTGTTTGGGCAGAGCGCGCTGGAGCAACAATGATTCGTCAGGATATGGGCTCCGACCCAGCATCGGTGGCATTCGACACCTTGCGCTCGGCAGTGGCGAATAATGCTGATGTGGTATTGATTGACACCGCAGGTCGTCTGCACAATAAGGTGGGTTTGATGAACGAATTGACCAAGATTCGCAATGTTATGGCGAAGGTTATTCCTGACGCTCCGCATGAGGTTATGCTCGTACTCGATGGCTCGACAGGTCAAAACGCCTTCGAGCAGGCTCGACAGTTTACTCAGGCGACACAGGTTACCTCGTTGGCAATCACAAAGTTGGACGGAACTGCCAAGGGTGGAGTAGTAATTGGTATCAGCGATACTTTTAAGGTGCCTGTACGCTATATTGGCATTGGCGAGGGTATCGACCAACTCCGCATTTTTGACCGTCATCAATTCGTTAAAGCATTGTTTGGTAAGAAATAGTCTGCAATGAATATTGTAAACATTATAACTCTCGGTTGTGCCAAGAATCGTGTGGATTCGGAGCATATCGCTGCACAACTTGCCGAGGTGGGCTATGAGATTCGTTTCGATAGCGACAAGACCGATGCAAAGGTTGTTGTTGTGAATACTTGTGGCTTTATTGGCGATGCCAAAGAGGAGAGTATCGACACAATTCTCAACTGCGTGGAGGCAAAGAAGGCTGGACTTATCGAAAAGCTGTTCGTCATCGGTTGTCTTTCGGAGCGTTATGCTGATGAGTTGCGCACCGAAATCCCAGAGGTTGATGACTACTTTGGCGCACGCACTTTCGATGGTGTAGTTCGTGCATTGACGGGTGATTACCGTAAGGAGGTTGAAACCGAGCGAGAACTCTCAACGCCAAAGCATTACGCCTACCTCAAAATTGGCGAGGGTTGTAATTGGCGATGTGGCTATTGCGCCATTCCGCTTATCCGTGGCAAACATCGCTCCGTACCTATGGAACAGGTGTTGGAGGAGGCAAAAAACCTTGCAAAGAAGGGCGTGAAGGAGTTGATGGTCGTGGCGCAAGACACCACCTACTACGGTGTTGATTTATACGGCGAAAGACGCTTGGCTCAGTTGCTTACAGAGTTGTGTAAGGTGGAGGGTATTGAGTGGATTCGCCTTCACTACGCCTATCCA
>JAEIGA010007189.1_pt1 | contig 16929 bp, 16 predicted proteins | sample 9270691 | NCBI WGS metagenome assembly JAEIGA01 (sample SAMN17057246, study PRJNA624740) | gut metagenome | biome: biome; isolation source: fecal sample | host: Bos grunniens | place: China: Xizang | collected 2019
ACATCCAAAGGAAAAAACAATTAAAAAAGTACAAAATAAAATGATATTACATCTTGTTTTAAGCTTTTTTCTTCCTACCATACCGCTCTCACCCCAAACTCTTAATGCGAAAGTATCAACATCACCACCTAATTATTGATGAAACACAATATAGTAAATTACTATAAAAAGATGAAAGGAATACCAGCTCAATAATTAAATTTAAGAATTTATTCCTATTCATCATTTCAGCTTACAGCTCAAGACGCATACTTTCAATAAATATGTATGTAAAAAATTAAAAATAATGTGTCACTCGTAATGACATCAGACCATATACGCAACATGTTGACGTGACGGTTTGAGTTATTGTTCTTTACTCACCCTTCGTTAGATAAAGGAAACACGAAAAGCGTAGCGTTTATGTTTCCAGTTGCATTGGCTAAACCCTTCCGCGAGGTCATAAACCACCTCTCTTCCTGAAAATCAAAAACAGAGAAGTTAGACAGCACTATCTAAAATCAAACTGGTCCTTTTTAACAAAGTACATACATACACCTATAACTAATCGTTTTGGACACGGGTCATGGTAGATATAAGGTTAAACAACTCTCCAAGGTCACTAGAGGAACAAAAGCGCAAAGCGCGCTTCGTCGTTTAGTACCATATGAACTAAGGCTCTTGTGGATGGGAGTCACAATGACGAAGATATGACGACGTATTACGTATTGACTCTCGGGGGGATTCCTGATTTCGACGTTGACTTATCATCATAGGGAGATTTCTGAAGTTACTAGGTCCTGAATGCTGGAGTTAAACGTCGATTCACTCTATCCTAACATATACACAGTTTGGATTTTTATAATTGCCTGAACAAAAAAAAAGCAATTATACTCTTTATAAGAGCATAATTGCCTCTACTATTTATTCAGCTTCCTTACTTGCTGCTTTTCATTTATTTCTCCGTTGCATTGGTTGAAGAAGCGTTAAAGCGGAATAAATCACCATAAATAATTTTATCAGAGTATTGAAGCTCTTGATTTGCTTTTTCTAAATATGGCTGAATAACGCTTAAGTCATCTAAAATTTCTCCAGTTTCTTTATTATACAACGTTTCACGCGTATAAACGTATTCGTCCGTAATAATACTGCCATCTCGTAAAACTGTGAAATCTAATTTATCATCAGAAAGAATATCAGTACCAAACTGGATATCATCTTTTGAATCTAATCCTAGTAAATGTAATAGAGTCGGTTTTAAGTCAATTTGTCCAGAAACAGTTGAAACTGCCTTCCCTTCTTCACCAGGCACATGGATAACTAGTGGAACTCTTTGCAGTTGAACGCTATCTAATGGAGTAATTTTCTCTAATCCTAAATACTGTGCCATCGATTCATTATGATTTTCAGAGATACCGTAGTGATCTCCGTAAATTACGATAACCGAATCGTCATATAAGCCTTCTTCTTTTAATCTGTTAATAAATAACTCAATCGCTTCATCTGTATAACGAACTGTCGGGAAATAGTTATTTAACGTATTAGATTTAGAATCATATGGCTCAATAGAAGCATCTTCTTCACCCAATGTGTATGGATGGTGATTCGTAAGAGTAATAAACTTCGCATAGAAAGGCTTTCCTTCTGCTTGCATATCTTTCAAATATGGAATCGATTGTTCAAAGAATTCCTTATCCTTTAAACCCCAACCAACAGAATTTTCTTCTGTTACATTATAGTCATCAATATCATAGAAATTTTCGTAGCCTAAAGCTTGATACATAACATCACGATTCCAAAAGCTTTTGTTATTAGCATGAAAAGCGGCTGTTGTATAACCATTTTCAGCTAATTTTTCAGCTAAAGTCGTGTATTCATTTTGTGAGTGTGTAAAGAATACCGCACCACGGCTTAAAGGATATAGCGAGTTTTCAAGCAAGAACTCGGAATCAGATGTTTTCCCTTGTCCTACTTGGTGAAAAAAATTGTCAAAATAGAAGCTATCATTTATAAATCGATTTAAAAACGGCGTAATTTCTTGACCGTTTACTGTATTGTTAATAACAAAGTTTTGTGTACTTTCCATACTGATTACAATCAGGTTTTTACCTTCTGCAATACCTTTATAGGCTTCATTTGCTTCTTTGTAGTTTGCACGCGAATAGTTCTCAATTTCTACTAGTTCACTACCATCAGCCAATGCTCTTTGAGCTGAAGACTTTGATTGTAAAAAGATATCATACAAATGATAGTTGTATGTTCCAATATTCTTAATAAGAATCTCACGGTCAAATGTTCTTGTTAATAATTCCGGACGCTCAGTTTCAGCTAATCCCAAATTAAAGAAACCAATTGCAATGACAAGTAAGAAATACACTCTTCTATTAGTCTTAGAATATGTTTTGTTCACAACGAAAGTTGGTTTAAACTTCAAAACTAAACCAAGTAGTATTACGTCAATAAAGAAAAGAAAGTCCCATGGTGATAACAGGCTTAAAATACTTGATCCTAAATCGCCGAGATTACCTGCCTGAAATAACAAAGGTACCGTTAAAAAGTCACTAAATTCACGATAATAAACTACATTTCCGTATAACACCGCAGATATCAGAAAACTTGTCGTCATAATAAATGCGGGACGCCTTTTATCCTTAATGAATAAGCCAATCCCAAAAATCAACATTAAAAAGCATAATGGATTGATGAAGAGGATGAATTCTTGCATACCATTTTCAATAGTTATATCAAAGCTTACTTTATAAGTAATATACGTCTTAATCCAGAGCATTACAACAGCAAGTGCCATTAATGAAATGTTCTGAATTGAAAACTTTTCAAAAGATAAATACTTTTTCATGCTTAACCTCCCACACTCATAGGCATTGTAAAATTAGTCAGCAGAGTGTCTGTGACTTTCCATCATCTTATTTGTAAGTGATTTTATCAATATAGATTTGCCCAGTCCCAATATTCTTGTATGAATTAACCAATGTTAACAGCTTAATACTTTTACAAAAAAAAATCAAACCCAAAAATAACCTAAATTTCGTCTCTTTTTGCAAAAATATTTTTTTATCCTATCTTTATTAGACGTATTTAACTACTAAAAAGTTTCACTTTATTAAAAATAATTACTGCTTGTTCTTTTATATGTTTGACAAAATGTATAAATAAAACCATTAAACTTTCTAGATTTTCTCTTGTAAAAACAGGAATCTACGTCCCTCTCAAACGAAAAAAAGAGAGGAGCAAAACCGTTACTCCTCCATTCTTCCTATTCTTATTTTACTAAGCGTGACTTTACAAGCCAAGCTGCCCCAATCACTCCAGCATCATTACCCAACGTGGCAATCGCTATTTTTGTTGACATCCTTACTCTTTCAAAAGCATACTTCTCGAAGTGAATTCTGATGTTATCTAATAAAATAGAACCAGCTTTTGAAACGCCACCACCAATAACAATTTTTTCGGGATTCAGTACATTTGCAACATTTGCAAGTGTCAATCCTAGATAATTAGAAACTTGATCTAACACCTTAAGTGCATATGAATCCCCTTCATTCGCACTAGAGGTGACATCTTTTGCAGAAAGCAATCCAGTCTTTTCAAGAATCTGATATAAGGCTGAATTAGAATTTTCCTCGATTTCTTCCATAGCGACTCTGACAATACCAGTTGCTGATGCGACTGTTTCCAAGCAGCCTTTCTTTCCGCAATTACATTCATATCCATTATGTAAGATCACCTGAGTATGTCCGATTTCACCTGCAGCACCACTAGCCCCCTGAACAAGAGAACCATTTGCAATCACTCCGCCACCTACACCGGTTCCTAATGTGACACATACTATACCCTTAGCACCGGCACCGGCCCCCTTCCACATTTCCCCCAGAGCTGCTATATTGGCATCATTTTCAATATATACGGGTAATTGAGATGTGTCTGAAAGCATCTCTCGCAATGGAAAATCCTCCCACCCTAAATTAACTGCTTCGAAAACGCTTCCATTCAAAGGGTTTATCGGCCCAGGAGCACCTATTCCTATTCCAACAAGATCATCTTTATTTTTTCCGATTTCGATGAGTTTCGCATTGAGTGAATTCGTTATATCACTTACGATATTCTTACCTTGATTAGAAGTGTCAGTCTTGATTTCCCATTTATTCTGAATTTCCCCATCAAAATTGACAAATGCCAATTTTATAGTTGTTCCACCTAAATCAATACCAACCAACCATTTATCCATTTCTAATCACCCTATTGTCTTTTTTCTTTTTCTAACGCTATATCTCTTCTCAGTAGCAGAAGCGCCATTTGAAAATCTTCTTTCTCAATCAAATTGGATTTATGAAGTTCCATTATTTCGCTCTGCATCATTTCTAGATCTGCTAACCGGTCACCCAAATAAACAAAAATACCAAATCTCTTTAGAAATTGTTGTACATCATATATCGTATTCATAAATTACCTCATTATTTTGATTTCACATAAAAAGTATATCGAAAGCACTCTAAACTAACAAGGCAATAATATTAGGAATTCTATACAAATTTCTAACGATCCGGATCTTTTGGATGCAATATACTCGGCCGTCTGTTTTTTAATGGAATTGGCGCCCTAATGATTACATCTCGAAACGCGCGATACTGGAATGGAATAAACGGCCACATATAAGGAACCCCTAAAGACCTCATGTTCACCAAAAATAACAAATATAGGGTACTGCCGATGATAAACCCACTTAAACTAAACAGGGCAGTGACCAGAAGAAGGAAGATTCTTACCAAGCGATTAGCCAAACTCAATTCATAGCTCGGCGTCGCAAAAGTGCCAATAGCGGCAATCGACAAATAAAGCACAACTTCATTTGAAAATAAACCAACCTCCACAGCTACTCCACCTATCATCAGGGCTGCAACCAAGCCAAGAGCGGTTCCCAGTGACGAAGGAGTGTGAATGGCAGCCATACGGAGCATATCTAAGCCAACTTCAATAATCATAAATTGAAAAATAAGTGGGATATTGCCAAGATCATCTGCTCCAATATACGACATATTTCCCGGTAAATAATTAGGATTTTCGGCAAAAAAATACCAAAGTGGCAGCAAAAAAATCGAACCCCATACCGCCAGAAATCTTACTATTCGCATATATGCCCCTACAAGCGGCTTATTTCGAAATTCCTCTGCATGTTGCAAGTGATGCCAAAATGTAGAAGGGGCGATAAGTGCACTAGGCGAACCATCAACAAACACAATCACATGCCCATCATAAAGATGTGCAGCAGCTGAATCAGGCCTTTCTGTATATCTCAAAACCGGGTACGGATTCCAAAACCCACCGGTAATATACTCGTCTATCGTTTTTTCTGCCATTGGCAGCCCGTCAATATCAATAGAGGAGAGAGCCTTTTTTATATCTGTAACAAACTTTGGATTGGCTATATCTTCAATGTAGCAAACAACTATATCTGTTCTTGAGCGTCTACCAATTGCCATATATTCCATCCGCAGTGTTCGATCACGCACTCTTCTTCTTGTCAAAGCCGTGTTAAATACAATCGTTTCGACGAATCCGTCACGTGCCCCCCTCACAACTCGCTCCATATCTGGTTCTTGAGGGCCTCTGACAGGATATGTTCTAGCATCAATCAAAATCGTCTCCGATAAACCATCAACTACCAAAGCAGTAGGACCTGCCAAAACACTATTAACTACATCATCTAAATCGTCAGTTGCATTTACTTCAACATAAGGAATATAGGTTTTCAGAAGCTTTTCAAGCGGATTTGGTTCTAAATCTTCTTCCTTCAAATCTAATAATACTTTCATCAAATAATGAAGGATGTCATCTTTCGCAAATCCATCTATTAAATATAGTGCCATTTTCCTATTTGCATATACAACATCTAGTCGGATGACGTCAAAACTTTTTTCAACCCCAAGCGCTTCATTTAGATAAGATAAATTTTCATCGATGTTTCGAGACACAACATGGGTAATATTCTTCACTATGCAGCGCTCCTTTCTACAGTTCATTTTTTACCAAAAAAGCCTCTTTCATTCGTTACATATTTTTAAATCAAGGTTCAGTTAAATAATACTGTTAGTCTTCTATTTGAGCGATTTAAAACAACCCTTTATAGAAAAGAGCCTAAAAAAAAGAACTCTCAATCCGATATACATCCGTCATTGAGAGTTCCACAATCCCTAACTATTCATCGTGCTTTTTTAGCCAATCATCGATTTCTTTCTTTAGTTCTTGATATGAGGGTTCAGAAGGCTCTAATTCTAAAGCTATGACAACTTGTTCCTTAGCTTGCGAGACCTTTCCTTGATGCAGGTATGTAAGTGCCAAGTTGTAATGCGCCTGATGGAATTGCTGGCTTTTTTCAATAGTTTGCCTATAATATTGCTGTGCTTTCTCATAATCATTTTTATCAATCGCTAAATTCCCTAATAAAAAGTATGCATTAGGAGAATCTAGATTAGCACTCACTGCATTCGCTAAAACAGCTTCCGCCTTCGTTTTTTCTCCCATCTCGATATATTCCTGAGCCAGTGAAGAAAGTGTTACGTCATAATTAACATCCGTTTGCTTATTAAATCCAAATAGAATTAATGCAATACTTCCCGCAATCAAAACAAGTACTTTAGCTATTTGATAATACCATTTACTTCTTTTAGGCATACCTACCGCTGCAGCAGCGAGAAAACCACCAAGCAACCCACCAATATGACCAGCATTATCAATCCCAGGCATTATAAAACCTAATGCTAGATTGACGATTAATAGAAGAATGATATTCATACCCATCGTTCTAAGAAATAATTTTTTATTACTAATACCAAAATATAACAGCGCCCCTAAACAGCCGAAGATTGCTCCGCTCGCTCCCGCAGATAATGTTGTGTTAAAAACAAAGCTGGCAACAACACCTGCAAACCCTGCAAACAAATAAATAGCCAAAAAGCGAACACTTCCATATATACGCTCAACCGAAGAGCCCAAATAGTACAAGGCCATCGAGTTCAATGCGAGATGTAAGAAACCAATATGAATAAAGATTGGCGTTATGAATCTCCACCATTCACCTTGCAGTATGTAAGGGTTATATTTTGCACCAAATTCAACTAAGGTAACCGTGCTCTCACTACTTCCCACGATTTCCATTAATATGAATATAACGATTTGTACCGCAAGAAAAACTTTTGTTACTATCGGCTTACCGAAGTTAAATACCTTTTGTTCCTCTTTTCTTTTGATTGCTGCTTTCGATAATACATGAGTTTTAATAGCATGCACTTGCAGTTCTTCCACCTCTTGTGGAATTTCATCAACTAGCATCGATTTACCCAATTGTTGCTCAATTTGTGCCAGCTCTTCTTGCCAAGAAAGCGAATCAACAATGGTAGATGTAATAATTGTTTTCTGGTGTTTGATTGCCGATTTAATTATTGACTGATATTCATCGACAGGCTTGAACTGAGATACGTAAACATTAAAAATCTCAGCCTCTTTTTTAACAAGCTGCTTTCTAATGTTTTCACCATTTAATGCGGTTCTCTGCAGATCCTTCTTTAACACATTCGCCCAATCAAAGTCATAACGCATAAATCGAATGATTGGGTATTTCTTTTCCTTATCATTTTCAAGCCATACTTCTCTCTGATCCTCTGACATTGTTACCAAACTATAGTCATATTTAGACGTTAACATATTGATCATATGCCAAAATATATAATCTTCTCTGTATCCCACACTTTTCCCTACTTTCAAATAACACACTTTTCCCTATCCCTATTTCTATCATTTTAAACTAAAAATTACAATAAAAAACCGGCTTATTAAGCCGGAATCGTGTACAAAATGCTAATATATACACCTCTCTAACAGAGGCTATTTCAATGCATTCTGCTTTACAAGTATACACGCGTAATGAGACCAATAGGTGTATCCTGAAAATTTCTTGTTTTATTGACAACAGCACTGCGAAGTAACGGAAATTGTAGCATAACATTCATCAATTTATATCGATGTTTATAACCTAGCCTAATCACTGATACCAGCAGTATTACTTTTATAAGAAATCTAAACATAAAAAATCCCTCCTAAGTTTTATTGTAAGCATAGAAGGGATTTTTATTAGTGCCTCCTAAAATTCCTGACAAGACAGACCAGATTATATGATAGGTGCCATTGTTTCTTTTAGAACATCTACTGAATGCTGGAATTTAACTTTTTCATCTGCACTTAGCCTTAATTCGACTACTTCACGTACACCCGTACGATTTACGACACAAGGAACACCGATGTATATATCATTTTGACCATATTCACCTTCTAACAAAGTAGATACAGTCAAAATGCTACTTTCATCTTGTAAAATTGCTTTCGTAATACGAACCAGACCCATGGCAATACCGTAAAAAGTTGCACCTTTTCTGTCAATAATATGATAAGCGGCATCACGGACATTTTCAAAAATATTATCTAAATCTTCAAGTTTATAATCAGCTTTTTCAGCTAAAGCTTGCGAAAGCGGTTTTGCTCCAAGGTTTACATGACTATATACCGGCAATTCTGTATCTCCATGCTCCCCAATAATATATGCATGAACATTTCTAGTATCAACATCGAAATAATTCGCTAGCTCATAACGGAAACGTGCTGTATCCAGAATTGTACCAGAACCAATTACTCGTTCCTTAGGTAATCCGGAACACTTCCACGTTACATATGTAAGTATATCTACAGGGTTCGTAGCAACTAAGAAAATACCATCAAATCCTGATGCCATAACTTCTGAAACTAACCCTTTAAATATATTTGCGTTTTTTTCGACTAAATCAAGGCGTGTTTCTCCTGGCTTTTGGTTTGCTCCAGCAGTTAACACAACAATATCTGCTTGTTGGCAGTCTGAGTAATCACCATTCCAAATTTTTGTTCTATGTGGTGCAAACGGCAAACCGTGTCTTAAATCCATTGCATCGCCTTCAGCTTTATCTTTATTAATATCAATTAATACAAGCTCTTCGGTAATACCTTGATTTAACAATGCAAAAGCATAGCTGCTCCCAACAAATCCAGTTCCTACCAAAACGACACGATTAACTTTCTTTTCCATAAGAAAACTTCCTTTCACTTCTACCCAATAAGAATACTGTATCATTTTAATATAATTTCTCTAACTATTTTAACCAAAAAAACGAATCATATATTAAAATTTTGTTACGAATTTAGTGCGAAAGTCATTATTTTAATATAATTTACAACAGAGGATGAATTTAAAATATCAATACCCCTATAAAAGTAGCTAACAAGATAGACAATAAATTTACCATATCATTATTTATAAAACCTATTCCTTCAACCTTTGCAGTCTTCAGTCCACAGTGCACCAACTTTTCAGTAATGATTCCACACTGCTCACATTTATATTTCACTTGCACTAGCGCACCCATTATTGTATCAATCAAACTGCCTGCAAATCCGCACACAATCATCAACAATAGAATAGTCAACGAAGAGACAGGCAACAATATCGACGCTACAGTGACGATTAATAAAGATCCACCAATTGAAGATAGAAAACCGAGTAAAGATACCGCACCGGATGTTCCTTTCTCAACCGCTTTTAATGAAAAAACATGAATCGGCCGGCGCTTGCTTAGTACACCAATTTCAGAAGCCCATGTATCAGCATTAGCTGCCGCAAGACTAACGATAAAAGCCATTTGCCACGTATCACTGCCCGTTACATAAAATAAAAGAGAAGCAACTGATGTAACAGCACCGTTTGCAACTACTTGAAGCCAATCTCTTCTGTCCCCTTTTTCAAGTATCTCAGCCAACTGTTCTTTTTTATGCTTGTTAAATTTAGACCAAAGACTGGAGGAAACAAAAAAAGCTCCCAATAGTACCAGACCTCTCCAACCGAAGCCTAATGCTACACAACACCCGACAATAAACGCGGCTATACTGCCGGACAACGTAAGTGACTTAATGTTAAAACCACCAATACATATAATTGCAATCCCTATCATATAGAGGATAACTTCAATCATAAATACTAAATTCTCCATTCGGTAGGATTAATTTTTGAACTGGCTGATCAAATGACTCATGTGGAACTTGATCATAAAGCTGTTCTTGAAGAAGCAATGATACTGTCGTTCCATTATAGTTTTGCAAAAAGCGATCATAATACCCGCCACCAAAACCTACTCGGTAACCTAAACGGTCATAGGCGATGCCTGGAACAATTATTAAATCCAATTCATATTTCAGTGCAGCTTCTGTTACATCTTCCAGCGGTTCATTTAAATGATTGTATACTCTTTCCAATTGACCAAAATCAGTCAAAAATCGAAACGTCATCGTTTTGTCCTTCGGATGACATTTTGGGACTGCTACCCTTTTCCCTTCTATCCAAGCCTGCTTAATAACAGGGATTGTATCAATTTCCAGCTCGTTCGAAATTGTAATAGCAATACACTTCGACTGTACCCATTCTTTCGATTGATAAAGTCTCTTGTGAATACTCTGGCATCTCTTATTAAACTCTTCTTTAGATAAGATGGCTATTTTTTTTCGCGTATCATTTCTGAAATTCTTCTTATCCATATTCATACTCCTCAACCAAAAAATTTATGTTAAAGAAAACTTGCCTTTTCCAAACCTGGTCAGGCGTATCTACAGGTCTAATTGTACGATATTATACATCTAAAATTGGCCACAACGTTGAGCCTTCCACCTTGTTGCAAATTTAGTAAGAACTGCGCAAGTGCCCCGTTAAGCACCGTATACACTCTAAGTCGCCTACTACAGATAAAGGAAAATAGAAATGTGTAAATCGCCCGCATAGGCGACCAGCAAAAGACCAGCCGGCTAGAAGGTTACTCTTCAACTTCTAGATGGGTTGGCTCAAGACCCCTTGAGCCAGTCCTAGATTTCCTTAAGGCTCTTGCGCGGATGAGAGTCACAGTGATGAAGATATGCGGACGAAAGCGCCCTTAGTTGCTGTTCCTTGACGCTCCGCGGACCGATTCCGCATTTCAACATTTAACTACTTATAATAGAGAGATTGCTGAAGTTCACTAGGTACTGGGCGTTAGAGCAACGCAGCACTACCTTTGTTGAAAATTATATACTTTCTCATTCTGTAAAAAAAAAACAACAGGAGTAATTCCTGTTGTTTACTTTGTTTCACGGTGCAATGTTGCACGTTTTTCTCTTGAGCAATATTTTTTAAGCTCAAGACGATCTGGGTTATTTCGTTTATTTTTCTTAGAAATATAGTTACGGTTTCCACATTCAGTGCAAGCTAACGTAATATTTACACGCATTATATAATTCCCTCCAAACATCAATCATCTTTACATAGGACTTTTCTATAATAGCATTTTTCTTTTCGAAATGCTAGTATGTTTTTTATCAAGTTACATAAGATTTATTCTGAAATAGTAAAGAATCGGTTTTACAAGATATTTGAAGTCATTTCTTTCTTTTTATATTTCACTGTTTCCTCCGAATTGGAATGAAAAATCCATATAACACCCGCAGCATCCAACTCTGAGGAAATAACCGTTTCAAAAGTAAAAGTACTGCATACATTGCCGGTAGCAAGCCAAGACATCCTTAACCGCCCTCGTCTAAGACAATCTTGTAGTGTTTTATGATTATATTCTTCTTTATCATGTATACAAAATTCCTTCATTGGCTTTCCGTTTAACGAACCACCAATTAGTGAGACAATCTGATTTTCTCCTGAAAATGATACAATTGCCGATTCACTTGGACAGTAAAAGGCAGTTGAAGAACTGTCATTCAAATTCTGATATTGAACAACAACCTTTACATTTTGGTTAAACTTCTGATTAGTAGTTAGACAAAATTTTATCATTTCATATTCAGAAGAACAATTCATCGACATAATTGATAGTGTTGGCTGTTGTTCGTCTCGACATTCGGTTAAACAAGGGTACTTCCAAAATATCGCACCGTCTTGAAACAACCCAATGCGAATCGGATTTGAGATAATGGCAGAATCCGATTTTTGAGAATAAGGATCTCCTTGCCTATTTATTGTTAGTTGAGGAATACGGTGCATATTTTTTCTCTCCTTTTTTTGGTAGTCTCTTTCATATTTAAATACGTCTCCATTATTTAGTCTAATCAGGCATGTATATAGTCCTTAAACCGGAACTCCCGCTTCACACCCTAGTTGAAGTAGAGATTCTTAAGGATTGTTAAACAGGATAAAGCTACGCCGAAATGTAACCGCTTTATTTCCTTGAAATAAAAAATAGAAAACCTTTGTAAATATGGTATCATTTTACATTCAATAACACAATAAACGCAATTTGTCGATAATTGCTCTTTCAAAACAAGAACTAGCAATGATTATGTTTTCATTGAATTTTTTTTAGAAAAGTAATGCTACTGGCGGAAAAAACGACAAATTTTCACAAAAATAATGCTTCCCTCGTATTAATGATATAAGCAGAATTCAGTTTCTCTATGCCTAAATAACATTTATACAAATCAATTTAAAATATTTCACCCAAAAATTTTAAAAAAATGTGTATGATGTATTCGTGTACAAATTAAGTTATGAGGTGGATATATATATGGGAATCATCATTATCAGTTTGCTCGTACTAGCCATTTTGTTATTTATTTTATCGTTTTTTAAAGCTGATCGTGTTACGGATTTAGAAAGGAATGTCGAGGAAATGTCACTTCAGCATATCCAAGATATGTTTCAGCTAAAAAGAAAAATTCGTATACTTGAAGAGGAGTTATTAACTCCAGATCAAAATCATTATTCAGCTAGTCGCCAATCTTCAAATGAAGATAGTGCGTTAAAGGTTAATGAAATATTGAAAAATCAAGTGATATCTCTTTATCAGCAAGGTTTTTCGATAGACGAAATTTCAACTCGTTCAACTTTGTCTCATAACGACATTATTCAAATACTTCAAACCAGTTAATAAAAGGGGATTTACATATGAGCAGAGACAGTATAAGAGGTTTTGCAGCAGGTCTACTATTCTCTACCATAATTATAGGGAGTTACTACTATCTAGAAGAAAACAAGCAGCAAGAGTTAACCATTGAACAACTTGAAGAAGCAAGCGCTAAGCTGGGATACGAACTTAGTAATAAGAACGAGCATAGCAAAGAAGAAAATGTAGTAGAGGAAAAACAGGATATAACAATAGAAGATGAAGTGGAAGCATCAACTTCTGAGCCCATCCCATTTTCTCTTACTATAAAAAATGGGATGGGCTCAGATGATATCGCTCAAATCCTTTATGAAAACAAGATGATTGAAAGCACTGAAGGCTTCGAAGCCTTTTTTAAGGACCGTAATCTCACAAAGAAAATTCAAGTAGGAGACTTCTAATTAACAAAAGGTATGCCTATTCAAGATATTGCCAATATAATTACGAAAAATTGATAATAATCATGAAAGCCCCCTAATGCTTGAATTTTAGGGGACTTTCCTAAAATCAACCAAATCGACCTGAAATATAATCTTCCGTTCTTTGATCAAATGGTCTCGAAAAAATTGTATTTGTACCATCAATCTCTATTACTTCTCCATTCAAGAAGAAAGCTGTTTGATCAGAGATTCTAGCAGCTTGTTGCATATTGTGAGTAACAATAATAATGCTATAATTTTCTTTTAGCTCTTGAACTAGGTCTTCTACCTTTGAAGTCGAAATTGGATCAAGTGCTGAAGTAGGTTCATCCATCAAGATGACATCCGGCTCAATCGCCAAGCATCGCGCAATACATAAGCGCTGCTGCTGACCGCCAGATAGACCGTATGCATTATCATGCAATCTGTCCTTAACTTCATCCCAAATAGCCGCTTGCTTCAAGCTCTTCTCAGCAATTTCCATTAAGATTTTTTTATCGCGAATACCATGAATCTTTGGTCCGTATACAACATTTTCATAAATAGACTTAGGAAAAGGATTTGGTTTTTGAAAAACCATCCCAACCTTCGTTCGCAGTTCTTCCACTTTATAAGAGCGATCTAAAATGTTACGTCCTCGATAATTAATTTCACCCGCTGTTTTTACTGTAGGAACCATTTCAATCATTCGATTCAACGTTTTCAAATAAGTCGATTTACCGCATCCTGACGGTCCAATAATAGCCGTTACTTCGTTTTCATAAATATCAATACTTACTTCTTTTAGTGCATGCTTATCGCCATACCATAAATTTAACTGTTTCGTTTCATACACTTTTTCCTTCGAGAATCGTTTTCTTACTGCAGACTCAATACTATTCCTAACAAGCGTCATTGCCATTTCCATACCTCCTAATATCGTCTTTGAAATTTATTTCGTATAAATATCGCGATACTGTTCATTAAAATAAGTAAACCTAATAAAACGACAATGCCGGCAGCAGCTACATATTGGAATTCCTCTTGCGGACGTGATGTCCAGTTATATATTTGCATCGGCAATACTGTAAAAGTATCAAAAACAGTCTTTGGCAAAAAGGCCACAAACATCGGTATACCAATTACGACTAATGGGGCAGTTTCTCCAATTACGCGAGACAATGCTAAAATTGCTCCTGTTGCAATTCCAGGGATCGCTGTCGGCATAACAACTCTGACGATTGTTTGCCACTTAGTCGCCCCTATTCCATAGGAAGCTTCTCTAAGCTCCCTAGAAACTGCACGTATCGCTTCCTGAGCAGCAACAATAATGACCGGTAAAACGAGCAAGCTCATCGTTAATCCTGCAGCCAATACAGAACGATCAAGTGCTAAAGCACGCACAAAAATAGTTAAACCAAGTAAACCAAATACAATAGACGGAACCCCCGCTAAGTTCGATATATTGACTCTAATAAACGCAATAAATTTATTATCCTTCGCATATTCTTCTAAATAAATGGCCGTGCCAACACCAAGCGTTATTGTAATTGGAGCAACTACCGCCATCAGCCATATTGTCCCAACCAATGCTGCTTTTATCCCGGCATCCTCTGGTCTTCTAGAAGCAAAGTTTTGAAAGAAGGACCAATCCAAATAATATAACCCTTGAGAAAAGATACGGTATAGAAGGATAGCAAGTACTAATAATCCAAATAGTGTTGCTGCCGCAAACAATAGTTTAAATACAACATTTAATTTCAATCTTCTAGACATTCGTTTCATTACTTGTGTATTGTCTATTAAATTCATCAGTAAACCTCCCTAAATTTTCGAGAGATATATTGTGCCAATAGGTTCATCAGTAGTGTGAATAAGAACAGTGTTGTACCTACCGCATAAATACTGTAATAAATTGTTGTTCCATAACCTGCATCTCCTGTACTTACTTGAACAATATAAGCTGTCATTGTTTGAATTGAAGAAGTTACATCCCAGTTTAAACTCGGAGTCGCCCCTCCTGCTACAGATACAATCATTGTTTCCCCAATTGCTCTCGACAACGCTAATACAATGGAAGCCATTATACCGGATATTGCTGCCGGCAATATCACTTTAAATGTTGTTTCAAGTTTAGTAGCTCCTAAAGCTAATGCACCTTCACGAATAGAATTCGGTACAGATGACATCGCATCTTCTGAAAGCGAAGCAATCATCGGAATAATCATGATACCCACGACAATCCCTGGACTGATTGCATTAAACATTTCAATGGAAGGAAATAGATCTCTCAATAAGGGAGTCACAAATGTTAAAGCAAAGAAACCATAAACAATAGTCGGCACTCCAGCTAATATCTCTAATATCGGTTTAACTACTTTTCTCGTTCTTTCACTTGCGTATTCACTTAAAAATACTGCGGTACCAATTCCAATCGGTACTGCTACGATTGCAGCAATTAATGTAACTTTTAACGTTCCCGCTATTAAAGCAAAAATGCCATAGCTAGGATTATCTGCAGCGAATGGATACCATTTATCTGCTGTTAAGAATTCTTTAATCGAAACTCTGGAAAAGAACTCAAATGTTTCAAAAACAAGTGTAAATACAATACCAATCGTTGTTAATACAGAAACAATCGCAGTGAATAAAAGTAAATACGGTACAACCTTTTCAAAGTTAAACTTGCCTTGTTTCTGCTTTTTTTCTTCAATAAGCTGCCCTACAGATTTTTTTTGTTCACCAAGAGCCAATCTAATAAACCCCTTCCATTAATGCATAACAACAGGTAGAAGCAACCAACATGTATATAATGAGCGCTTCTACATTTGTCCTATTATTTTGTCAAACTTTCGAAAACTTCTAATGATTTCGCGTATTCTTTATCTGTTAATCTCACGTATCCAACTTCTTCAGCTAAGTCACCCACATTTTCTAAAGTGAAGCTTAAGAAATCTGCCACTTGTGGTTTTGTTGCAACTGATTCATTTGCAACATATGTATATACTGGACGTGAAAGTGGTGAATACGATCCATCGTTAATCGTTTCGTTTGTAGGTTCAACTGCACCGTTTCCACCGTCAATTGGTACTACTTTTAATTTATCTTTGTTTTCATAGTAATACGCATATCCGAAAAATCCGATTGAGTTTCTATCTCCGCTTACGCCTTGGACAAGTATATTATCATCTTCCGATAATGTTGCATTTTCCACTAAAGTTTGTTCATCTAAAATTACTTCATTGAAATAATCGAATGTACCAGAGTCTGTTCCTGGAGAGTAGAACTTAATTTCTTCTGCTGGCCATTCCGGACGAATATCTGACCATAATTTTGTTTCGCCGTTATCAACCCACATAGCTTGTAACTCTTCAACAGTCAAATAATCTACCCAGTCATTATCTTTATTTACAACAATTGAGATACCATCTTTCGCTAATTCGAATTCTGTGAACTCAACGCCATTTGCTTCTAATTCTGCTTTTTCTTCATCTTTTACTTCACGAGATGCATTACTCATATCTGTTTCACTAGCGATAAAC
>JAEIGA010007190.1_pt1 | contig 16929 bp, 15 predicted proteins | sample 9270691 | NCBI WGS metagenome assembly JAEIGA01 (sample SAMN17057246, study PRJNA624740) | gut metagenome | biome: biome; isolation source: fecal sample | host: Bos grunniens | place: China: Xizang | collected 2019
AAAGGCAGCCCTGCAGTGGTTCTCGTAGCCGGTCTTAACGGTTCAGGTAAAACCACATTCTCAGGCAAGCTCGCTCTCAACATCAAGAGCAAGAGAGGAATGAAGGTCCTCCTTGCCGCCTGCGACTACTTCCGTCCTGCTGCGATCGATCAGCTGAAGGTTCTCGGTGAGCAGATTGGAGTGGAGGTTTACTCTGAAGAAGGTGTAAAGGACCCGATCCAGATTGCACAGAACGCAATCAAGAAGGCCAAGACTGAGGGATATTCTGTTGTTATCGTCGATACAGCCGGCCGTCTGGCAGTTGACCAGGAGCTCATGGACGAGATTTCAGCTCTCAAAAATGCACTCCAGCCGACTGAGACCCTTTTTGTCGTTGATGCCATGACAGGTCAGGATGCTGTGGAGACAGCCAAGACCTTCAACGACAGACTCGATTTTGACGGAGTTGTCCTCACCAAGATGGATGGTGACACCCGTGGTGGTGCAGCCCTTTCAATCAAGGCGGTTGTAGGTAAGCCGATCAAGTTTGTCAGCAGCGGCGAAAAGATGGAGGCACTTGATGTATTCCATCCTACACGTATCGCAGACAGAATCCTCGGAATGGGTGACGTGGTTTCACTCGTTGAAAAGGCTCAGGAGCAGTTCGATGAAGCTCAGGCACGCGAACTCAAGAAGAAACTTGCTAAGGATCAGTTCACTCTCTGGGATTTCTATAACCAGATCCAACAGATCAAGAAGATGGGTAACATCAAGGATCTTGCATCTATGATACCTGGTGTCGGAAAGGCTTTGAAGGATGTAGACATGGACAATGATTCGTTTAAAAGCATCGAGGCAATCATCCTTTCAATGACACCGCGAGAGCGAGAGCACCCTGAAATCATCAACGGCAGTCGTCGCAAAAGAATAGCTGACGGATCCGGAACCTCTCTACCTGAAGTCAACAAACTCCTCAAGCAGTTTGAAGGCACCCGCAAGATGATGAAGACAGTCATGGGAGCCAATATGGGCAATATGATGCGCGGTATGGGTGGAATGCGAAGAAGATAGTTCTCTGCGTCAAAATGAATACCATTTTTTCAGGGGAATCAGGAGCATTTTCGGCCAATTTTGCTACCAGACATTATTCAGATTCTTGAATCTGGCATCTAGATAGACGATAAGCATTATCATAGGTCAAGATACCTGCATTGTACAAATTTTCTACAGTAAGACTATTCTTATCTGAATTTTCACGATAGAGGACTATGGAACGGGCGGTTTCGTAGTCCTTTATGTATGGGTGGAGTCTCAAGGAGTCTGCAGGCAGCTCCCACAATGCATATGGAGTCATGTGCTCTGGAGAGACTGTAATCAAGTCTTCAAGCCCCTGATATTTATCTTCAGTGAAATTATAGATATCTAACAGCTGCTCTTTATAAGAGTAGCCACCCAAAGCTTTTCTATGCTCAACCATTTTAGTGGCAAACCAGCCACCTATTCCCGGCAAAGCATCAAAATCTGCTGAATCAGCCAGATTAAGATCCACCAGTGGTATATCTATATACTGTTCCAAACGACGATATACACTGTCAGAAACCACAAAAGACTTTGCAAAATCGGATCTTCTCCTGTAGATTCCTCCCTTTTCTCGGTAGTTTATGATTGACTGTGCCTGCTTTTCTGAGAAGCCGAGCCTCTGAAAGTCTTCCATACTTGCAGTATTAGGATTAAAACGGAATGACTCTATTTGACGTCGCGGAGCAGATTTCCTAACGATTTGAGCAGCTTTTGAATGCTCCGAGGATATTCTGCGAATGGATGATGAATCTGACTTGGCCGATATAGTCTGACATATGTAGACGGTGTCCGGATCGTCACGGTTGCTGACAATCTTCATTACAGATGCGCGATAAACAAACAGTGCAGTCTGATAGACTACAATCAAAAATACGAGCGCTATGACTCCAAGCACATAGGACTCTGATAATATTGATTTCTTCTTCTCCATTCTGCGAATGTATGAAGATGAATCTGCAAAAAGAAAATCTGCACCGGATTGAGATGCAGATTTTTCTTTTTTTTATAAAGATTTCTTTTTTTTATTCATTTTCATCGTTCTTGCGATATGATTTCTTCTCCTTTTTCTTTTCAGGAGCTCCGGCAACGATGATTACTATCTCCCCTTTAGGCTCATGTTCACGATACCATGCAGCAACTTCCGTCAAGGTTCCACGTCTATGTTCCTCAAACTTCTTTGAAATCTCACGAGCGACTGAACACTCTCTTTCTGCGCCAAAATACTCTGCAAATTGTTCAAGAGTCTTGACCAGGCGATATGGAGATTCGTAAAAGATCAGGGTTCTCTGTTCCTGAGAAAGCTCTGTCAGCCTGGTCTGACGTCCTTTCTTTTGAGGAAGAAAACCTTCAAAACAGAAACGGTCACAAGGATAACCTGATGATACAAGCGCAGGTACAAAGGCTGTAGCTCCGGGAAGTGTCTGAACTTCAATCCCCTCTTCTGCACAAGTTCTTACAAGCAGGAAGCCGGGATCGGAAATTCCTGGCGTACCGGCATCACTTATCAAGGCGACATTCAGACCTGCCAAAATACGTTCCTTGATCATCGATGCTGTCTTATGCTCATTAAATTTATGATGAGATTCCAGACGTCCCTTGATTTCAAAATGCTTAAGAAGAACAGAACTTGTCCTAGTATCCTCGGCCAGAATCAAATCAGCTTCTTTCAGGACACGGATTGCCCTGAATGTCATATCTTCAAGATTACCGACAGGTGTCGGTACAATATATAATATTCCTGCCATTTTCTGATTATTGGTGACGACGGCGAAGGGCCATCATGAATCTATATACAGTATCTGATTCCAGGTTCCACTCCGGATGGACAGCAATTGCGTAAGCAGCTGCTTCATCGAATGAAGCCATTGCATTAAGTTGGGTCAACATTTCCTGAAATGCCATCGGGTCCTCATTGAAGAGGTAGTTTATAAAGAGGATTCTGTCGTTGAGAGAAATCGCACTGCGGATATCCCTCACAGGTGAACCAGGCATATCTGTACGCCAAGGCTGTTTTGCTGTCATTGCATCAATCACTGGCAACGGAAAATCTTCTACCTCCGGTTCTGTCTGAAGTTCAGGCTGTGGCTCAGGCTGTGGTTCAGGCTGTGCTTCAGGCTGTGCTTCCGGCTGCGGCTCGATATCAGGTTCGGAAACAGGAAGATCGTCATAAAACGGAAGATCATCGGATGTTTCCAGTTCTATATCCATAACATCGTCATCCAGATCCGCAACAAGCTCAGTCTCAACAATTTCCACATCAGCTTCCTTTCGCTCACAATCTTCCGGAACATCTTGAAAATCAACACTTTGTTCATATTCAGCAATCTTGATTTCCAATTCCTCGACCTGGCTCTTGATAGAAGCCATAAGAGATCTGATTTCAGACAAAATTTGATGGTTGTTATTTTTCATAATGCAATTAATGACTATATTTGTGCCCCAAACCACAAAATTAAAGAAATGTTTTTAGAAAGTCCAAAAAAAGCGGGATCGATTGAGGTAATCTGCGGATCCATGTTCTCAGGAAAGACAGAGGAACTCATCAGAAGAATGAAGAGAGCTCAGTTCGCAAAGCAGAAGGTAGAAATATATAAACCATGTATTGACGTAAGATATTCTGAGGATCAGGTTGTTTCTCACGATGCTCATTGTATCCCTTCAACTCCAATCGACTCACCTGCAAAAATGCTTGAACTTTCTAATGATGTTGAGGTGGTTGGTATTGATGAGGCACAGTTCTTCGACGAAACAATAGTAGAAGTTGCGCAGACTCTGGCAAACCGTGGTGTACGCGTTATTGTCGCCGGTCTTGACACCGACTTCATGGGAAAACCTTTCGGACCGATGCCGGCCCTTATGGCAGTAGCGGAAGATATTCAGAAAGTACACGCCATCTGCGTGCGTTGCGGTAGTCCTGCTAATCATTCTCATCGTCTTACAGCAAGCGAACAGCTCGTTGTTTTGGGAGAAAAAGACTCATATGAGCCGCTTTGCCGTCACTGCTACAACTCAGCTGTGACAGTTAACAAGAAATAATAAGAATTAAAAGAGAGTCGGCTGATTACTGTTCAGTTCTGACAGGATCTTTTCCATGATCGCCTGCCTGAACAAAGGAGCTTTTGTATCGATATTAAAACGCTCACAATATGCTCTTATCGCTGCCATCTCGCTATCATTCAGATAGATGACCTGTCTATGGCGACGCGCAAGCGCCGCCTTCTGTTTTTTCAGATACTCCGGATCAACCGATACGGGTATTATTGACTTCCTTTTTCTTGCCACGACTTAATCTCCTGATATTTAAAAGAATGCTAAGATAAAATCTTGTCAAAGATATGAATTTTTATTCAAATTCGTTATATCTGCATTGTTATGCATTATTCAGGAACTAATCCACATCATCAACAACATCGTCCTCTTCCATTCCGATCACAGGTGGCAGAGGTTTCTTTTTGTTCTGAGGAACACCATAACTGATGAGCTTGTTCGCTGCCACGACAATGCTCTGTCCCCGTTCGCGAATCTTTTTGTCGCATGCATCGTATTGTTCAAGGGCCTCGTTAAGTTTCTTTCCCATCTTGGCATGAGCTGTACAGAGATCTGACACTCTGCTCAAGACAGTTTCTGCTGCAGCAATGATCTGCTGCTGGTTTGCCACCTGTTCATGGCTTGTCCATGCGATGTTGATCATTCTGAGGAAAGGCATAAGGGTTTCTTCTGTCGTAATAAGGACTCCCTGTGCATAGGCATCATGCCATAGGTTACGGTCTGATTCATATGCAAGCCTAAGTGCTGAATACACGGGCACGAACATTATCACATAGTCCAGCATCTTATGGCCTGGCTGGAGATAGCTGCTATAGTCCTTCTTTGCAAGTTTCTTCACCTGCTCCTTGATTGCAGCAAGATTGCGGGCCTGAGCATCTGCCTTGACAGCTTCATCTTCAGCAGCATAATAATCATACATTGCCGTGAGCACAACCTTTGAGTCAATGATGATATCGTTACCATTAGGATAGTGAAGAATGAAGTCCGGGCGCATTCTCTTTGCTGTGTCCTCATTCAGGACAATCTGTCCGTGCTCATCACGGAGAGTCTCCTCCTTGTCGTAATCACGTCCTTCACGAAGACCTTCTGCAGTGAAAAGATTATCAAGAATCACCTCACCCCAATTTCCTTGAGCCTTATTACGACCCTTGAGCGCCTCAGCAAGATTGTCAGCCTTATCACCGATTGAAAGAGTCTGCTCACGAAGATTCTTCACTGCATTCTCAATATTGGCCTTAAGAGTCTGAGATGTCTCGCTATGAGCCTTCTTATTCTGCTCAAAGGCCTCCTTCATATCCTTGATATTCTTATCCAGGCCCCCTGCAATATTCTCAAACGTAGCCTTGGCACGCTTATCCAGTTCCTCCTCACGAGCCTTCAGCACCTTCTCACTCTCGGCCAGCATCTGTGTCTTGAGCATCTCCAACTGCCGGCCCAATGCCTCTTCATGAGATTTCTTCAGGTCTGCAATAGCTACTTCGTGACCAGCCTTAAGATCAGATATTGCCTTGCAATGTCCTTCCTTCATCTCAGCCATAGTTCTTTCATAGCTCTCACGCACAAGCGCGACAGTTGATTCCTTATCTTTCTTTACATTATTTAAAGCGACCACAAACACTCCTGCGACCGCAACCAGCAGAACCAAAACTGCAATTATAATTATTGTACCATTCATAGCGGTACAAATATAAGAAACAACAGCGAAATGTGCATAAAAAAAGCGGAGTCATTCAGACTGCCGCTCTATAGTGATGTTTCTGACTTGGGGATTCTTCAGAAAGCTCGCTTAGAATAATCTCTTCGTAGAGTTTGAACTCGCCCGTGGCTAATTCATTATATATCGAATCGTCATCTATCTGTTCAAATCTGTTCGTTTTAGCAAGTTGCTCAAGGGCTGAGGAGATAGCCATTGTTGGATCTTGAAGATACTCCTCTATAAAGGTTCCCATGTCGATAGTTATTAAATTGGACTTTTTTCCCAACTTTTATCAACCTTCATGCCAAATTACATATTTTGTAATATTCTCTCATCATATATTACAAAATATGTATATATCGCCTTAAAATTTTCCCTTTTTTATCAGTTTCTATTATATATGGTAAAGAAGATAAGTCGAAAGCATCAAACAACTGCGAACTCAATGATGGGGAGGTACGCATTATTTCATCCACATTGACCATAAAGACAACCACATCGTGATTGCTCTCAACCATTTCTCGCGCAGCACGTTTCTCTGCATCACAGACATGACAACCTTCTGTATAAAAGATTATCATATTTCTGTCCGCCCGCAATTTACGCAGATTCCCCTTATATATTTTTTCCTTCACTCCATTCTTGGAGGCAAAGACTCTGATTCCCGGGACCCTCATATCAGCCACAGTAGTTCCAACCTCAGCCTTGGATAAAAGATCTTTCATAATGCCGGCAAATCCAATAATCTTAAGCGAATCATCCTGTGATTTCCATGCTTTATTATCGGAGATATATGTATCGATCAAATAGACAAGTCCTTCCTTGACTCCCTCACCAGACCGGGTAGAAAGATAGTATAAAAGATCACCTGTCATCTGACGGAACATGACTGTATCACCCTTAGGAAGTGTGGAAGCAGCGATATAATCGGCAACAGACTCCACATCATCTTTTTCAGATCCTGAAGAAAATATCCCGTCGAATAAATCAACAGATTCCGGAGTGCCGTATTCAAGTTTGACATCTGCAAAAAGCGTATGAAGCATCTGAGCAAGAGCTACAGCATCTAAGCCACGGCCTATGATTGTCCCATCCGGAGCAATCAGAAATAGCCTCGGCGTCTGAAGTACACCATACTTTCTCTGAAAATCAGACACCATTTCCGGATCCCAGAGATGAATCAGGCGTCCCTTTGTGGACTCGAAATCAAAATTATCAGCGATATATTTGAACCAAGCCTGCTGGTCATCTCCGGAATATATTGAATATAACTCAATCGGAAAATCTTCTTTTTCAAGAACATTTTGCAGCAAAATCGTCTGCATGCGACACTTGGAACAATCCGTATCGTAAAAATATAGAACACGGAAACTATTCTGTCTGTCTGATGGTGTAAACATTTCTACAAATGAGCCGTCCGACGCTTCCATCTGCAATTCAGGAGCCTTGCAGCCGATCTGAGACTGGCGATTGAACTCTGCAAATATCTTTGCTGCAAGAAGTTCGGTTTCAGAAGCCATCTTCACATGTCCAGGCTTATACCATTTGTCATATATATGTATCGCGACAGACTCTACACCCATCACAGGGCTGTCAACATAATGATCGTATATAATTCTGGCTATGTGACTTCTCAGCAACGAATCCGTGGCGCTTTCAATCAAAAAGTCACACTCTCCCATCTGCACATGAACAGGCTCATACTTCATTGCCGCGAAATACTCATACAGTTTGGCAGTCAATGCATTCATCACTGTCGTATCCTTCTGCACACGCACCTCCGCACTGCATACACAGGTGTATAGCAACAAAATCAGAAGTATAACCGTCCTTTTCAACATAAAATATTCATACTCTATACAGGTAGTACATAAAAACCACTAATTCGTGTACTACCACCCTTCACAAAGGAGGGATTTATATCAATTTGCACACCGGTAGTACACAAAACCCATCTAATCTTGTACTAACGGTATCAAATACATTATAGTGTTACGCCTTCCGGTACAAAAAGCGAAGTATCACCACCGTGTTTGAGAAGGTCACGCACAGCCGTAGACGAGATATGCGCATATTCTTGAGCAGTAGGGATAATGATTGTCTCAATCTCCGGAGCGAGTTTGCGGTTCGCATCAGCAATCGATCGTTCGGTCTCGAAATCGATCATATTGCGCACACCCCTGATAATGTGATGGATACCAAGCTCACGACACTTGTCAATAGTGAGAGTATCATACTGAATGATACTGACTCCTTCAAGTCCGGCAGTCGCCTGACGTATGATCTCAATCCTCTTCTCATTAGCGAAGAAGCCACGCTTGTCGATATTGACACCGACAGCAACGACAACTTCATCAAACATAGTGAGGGCACGCTTGAGGATATTCAAGTGACCTGCAGTGAACGGATCAAACGACCCTGGAAATAATGCTTTTCGCTTCATTTTTATATTCTTAACTGGATTGCAATTGGCAAAGCCATCGCAATGACATACACTATAATTGCCAATCTATCGGAGAGAGACCACGAGCTGCAAGCAACGTATTGGCCTGCGAAAAATGTCGGCTTCCGAAGAAAGCTCCACGAGCCAATGGCGACGGATGAGCAGCCTCAAGAACATGGTGACGCGAATGGTCTATCAAGTCCCTCTTGGTGCGTGCGAAATTACCCCAAAGCATGAACACCACACCCTCGCAACGGTCAGAAATGCATCGTATCACAGCATCTGTGAACTGTTCCCAACCAATCTTGCTATGAGATGCAGCCTCACCACCACGCACTGTCAGTACTGCGTTCAGAAGAAGTACACCCTGCTCAGCCCATTTTTCCAGGTTCGGATATCCGCTCATCCTGACACCTAGGTCAGACTCAATCTCCTTGAATATATTCTTGAGTGATGGAGGAGCAGGAACTCCTGCCGGCACAGAGAATGAAAGTCCATGAGCCTGACCGGGGCCATGGTACGGATCCTGACCAAGAATCACCACCTTCACCTGATCCAGCGGAGTGAGGTCAAAGGCTCTGAAAATCTGGCTTCCCGGAGGATATATGGTGCGCCCCTCCGCCTTCTCTCGGCGAAGAGTTCCAACCAACGATTCGAAATACGGTTTTCCGAATTCCTCCGCCAGCGCAACCTTCCAACTCTGCTCTATGCGTACATCCATAATAAATTTATGTAATGCAATTCATTTTTAGTCGGTTGATAGATGCAGGTGACATGACACCTATATCTATCGACCGGCTAAAATATATAATTTATTACCTCATCAATATTCTTGACATATTTAAATGTCAATCCTTCAACATATATAGGCTTGATATCCTCAACATCCTTTCTATTTTCCTCAGAAATGACAATCGTATTTATGCCGGATCTCTTGGCGGCAAGAATCTTCTCCTTGATACCACCGACAGGAAGCACACGGCCACGGAGAGTCATCTCACCAGTCATGGCAATACCGCTCTTTACCTTCTCTCCACGGAATGCCGACACCATAGAGCTCACCATCGTGATACCGGCAGAAGGACCATCCTTAGGAACCGCTCCTTCCGGAACGTGAACATGGATATCCTTCTCGGCAAACTCTTCATATGTCATGCCCGTAAGTTCAGGATGCGCCTTGATATATTGATATGCGATAGTCGCAGATTCCTTCATCACATCACCGAGATTTCCGGTCATTGTAAGAATGCCCTTGCCCTTGCTCACAGAACTCTCGATAAAGAGGATCTCGCCACCCATTGAAGTCCATGCAAGACCAGTCACAACACCTGGAGCCTCGTTACCCTTCTGCATATCATGTGAATTCGTAGGAAGTCCAAGATACTCCTTAAGATGTGCAGGTTTGATGGTCTTAGGATATTTTTCTTCAAGAGCAATCTTCTTAGCCGTTACACGAGCAACCTTGGCAATCTGTTTCTCAAGGCCACGCACGCCAGACTCATGAGTATATTCATCGATGATCTTAGCTAAGGCAGTCTTGTCGAACTTGAGCTGAGACTTCTCAAGACCATGTTCTCCAAGCTGCTTAGGTACAAGATAATTCCTGGCAATCTCCATCTTCTCCTCAGCAAGATAACCGCTGACATTGATCATCTCCATACGGTCCTTAAGAGCCGGCTGAATGGTCTCGATATTGTTTGCTGTGGCAATAAAGAGAACATTTGAGAGATCGTAATCTATATCAAGATAATTATCGTGGAATGCGATATTCTGCTCAGGATCGAGAGCTTCAAGAAGAGCTGATGAAGGGTCGCCCTTCATATCCTTTGTCAACTTGTCCACCTCATCAAGAACAATCACAGGATTAGATGTACCGGCTCTGTTGATACCGTTCAATATACGGCCTGGAAGTGCACCCACATATGTTTTTCTGTGACCACGAATCTCTGACTCATCGTGCACACCACCGAGGGCAATACGCACATATTTGCGTCCAAGAGCACGTGCAATTGACTTTCCAAGGCTTGTCTTACCAACACCCGGAGGGCCATAGAGGCAGAGAATAGGAGACTTCATATCTCCCTTAAGCTTCAAGACAGCAAGGTACTCGATGATTCTCTCCTTTACCTTCTCAAGACCATAGTGATCCTCATCAAGAACCTTCTGAGCATTCTTGAGGTTCAGGTTATCAACAGACATGTCGCCCCATGGAAGGTCGAGCATGAACTGGATATAGTTATACTGGATGCTATAGTCCGGTGAACTTGGATTATATCTCTCAAGCTTGGCCATCTCCTTGTCAAAGATTTCCTGAACTGCAGGAGCCCATGCCTTCTGCTCTGCGCGGGCACGGAGCTGAGCGAACTCCTCGACATCGTCCATTCCAAGTTCCTCCTGGATGGTCTTGAGTTGATTATTCAAGAAATATTCTCTCTGCTGCTGATCGATCTCAGTCTTTACCTTCTGGTTGATTTCCTGCTTGATCTTCTGAAGTTCAACCTGGGTATCAAGGACAGAAAGAAGCTTCATTGCACGGGTAAGCACATCTCCATACTGAAGAAGCTCCACCTTATCCATAAAGTTCTCCACCTCGATGGTTGTCGCGATGAAGTTCACAAGGAACTCAAGGCTGTCAATACCCTTGAGGGCGCTTGCTGCCTCACGAGGTACAAACGTAGATGTACGGATGATTGAAGTCGCCTTCTCTTTGAGAGACTCTGCCACCATCCTTGTCTTGTTGTCATTCTCAGGGGCAACGTCTGTCAAATAACGTACGCGTCCAAGAAGATATGGTTCATAATCAAATATATCCTCGATCTCAAATCGCTTATATCCCTGAAGAATGGCTGTAATCGTGCCATCCGGCATTTCCAGTGTCTTGATGATCTTTGCCACAGTACCATATGGGTACAGATCCTCCTTATGGGGATCCTCTACAGAAAGGTCATTCTGCGGAACTGCACCGATGAACGTATTGTTTCTTTCAGCATCTTCAATCAGTCTGATTGATTTCTCGCGTCCGATAGTTATCGGATACACAGTGCCAGGGAAAAGCACGGCATTTCTCAACGCCAGAATAGGAAGTGAATCAGGAAGCTGGTCCTCATCTATCTTCATCATCATCTCCCCCTGTACAACCGGGATGATACTCACTTCTGCACCTGCAGGAGGCATCATCTCATTAAAAATATCTTTCATAGTCATATATTTTCCTAAAAACTTACAAATATACAGTAAATATGTCAATTTATCCTTTGGCACAGCGCCATTCTGCCAAATTGGCAGAGAACAAGGAATATTTTTATACATTATATATATGGTCAATCTCTGTGCCAAGAATCGCATTAGTGATTTTTGCTGATAATCACACGATTTTTTGAAAATTGTGTTTGGTTTATTGAAAAATTCAAAGTATTTTTGCGGGCTAAATCGCTAATAGTAATTTGATTTAAATAAAAATAGTTATGACAAAGGCAGAAATCGTAAACGAAGTTGCAAAGACAACTGGTATTGAGAAGGCAACTGTGCAGATTGTTGTCGAGGCTTTCATGGATAGCGTAAAGGCATCCCTCACAAAGGGCAACCCTGTATACCTCCGCGGATTCGGCAGCTTCATCATCAAGCATCGTGCTGAGAAAGCAGCAAGAAATATCACAAAGAATACAACTATGACTATTCCGGCTCACAACATTCCAGCATTCAAGCCGGCTAAGGTATTCATGAACGAAGTTAAATAATTAAGTATCACTATATTAAAAATCATTTATTATGCCAAACGGAAAGAAGCATAAAAGGCATAAGATGGCTACGCACAAGCGCAAGAAGCGTCTGCGTAAGAATAGACACAAGAAGAAGAAGTAATCTTCGGGCAGTGTCTGCCATTTTAGCAGTCTGCTAAAGGAGGCTGACCTGGAGGTCGGCCTCCTTAGTTTTAAGAAGCCAACACTATGGAGTCTGTAAAAGATCTGATCGTTGACGTAAGTGCAACAGAAGTCTCGATCGCACTGATGGAGAACCACAGACTGATCGAGCTGAACAAAGAGTCCAGCCAGGGAAACAGTTTTTGCGTAGGTGACGTATACCTTGGAAAAGTAAAGAAGATTCTTCCGTCCCTGAATGCTGCCTTTGTTGATATCGGAGATGAAAAAGAGGCATTTGTCCACTATCTGGACTTGGGTTTGCATTTTGAAGCATTTGACGAATTTGTCAGAAGGCTCAACCCCAACACTGATGCCAAAGGTATCTACAAACACATCAAGCCTGAAAAAATCCTTGCAAAGGAAGGTAGGATTGAAAATGTACTGACACCAGGGCAAATGATAATTGTCCAGATTGTCAAAGAACCGATATCAACGAAAGGGTCACGACTGACTGCAGAGATTTCATTGGCAGGGCGAAACATTGTACTACTTCCCTTCGCCGAGAAGGTTAGTGTATCACAGAAAATCTCCTCAAAAGAGGAAAAGAGGAGACTTGAGACACTGGTAAAGAGTATTCTCCCCAAGAATTATGGAGCAATTATCCGCACAGCAGCAGAGGGCAAAAATGCCGCAGTGCTTGATGCAGAAATAATCTCACTGATTGAAAAATGGGAGAATTCCTGGAGCAAACTGGCGAAATCCAAGGGCGTCCAGCTGTTATTCACTGAGTACAGCAAGACAACAACCATCCTGAGAGATCTTCTTAATGATTCATTCACTAACGTCTATGTGAATAATGAAAACATTTATGAAGAGACCCGAAAGTACATCTCGCTGATCTCACCGGAGCAGGAAAAGATTGTGAAACTTTACAAAGACAAAACACCTATCTTTGACCACTTCGAAGTAACGAGACAGATCAAGAGTTCATTTGGAAAGGTGGTTCCGATAAAACAAGGAGCGTATCTTGTGATTGAGCACACTGAAGCATTGCATGTAATTGACGTCAACAGCGGAACCCGTACCAAGAACAAAGAGCAGGAACAGAATACCTTTGACATCAACTGCAATGCAGCCGAAGAGGTCGCAAGACAGCTAAGACTTAGGGACATGGGCGGAATCGTGATCGTGGATTTCATAGATATGGACTCAAACGAACACAAGAACGCGCTCTACAAGAAGATGTTAGAGCTTATGGAGTCCGACAGAGCAAAGCACAACGTGCTGCCATTAACTAAGTTTGGGCTCATGCAGATCACCAGGCAGAGAGTCCGTCCAGCAACCGAGATCAACACTCAGGAAGTGTGTCCGGTGTGCAACGGTACCGGAAAGATATCATCAAGTGTCGTGATAGACGAAGCAATTGAAAGAAGGCTTGCATACTATGCAGGTGAAAAGGGGATCAGCAGTCTCATCCTTAAGGTCAGCCCAATTTTGGGGGCATATTTAAGCAAGGGATTATTCTCATCAATTCTTGGACGCTGGAAGAAGAAGTACGGATGCAAGATTAATTTGGTGGAAGTCACCGAATACACAGTCCTGCAGAATGAATTCTACACTGAAAAAGGAGAGAAGCTTGATTAGCTTCTCCCCTTTTTTATTTACAAATAGTGACGCATATCAATATAACTATCAATCACTTAAGCAATTTGCCTGCCGTACCAGCCATGCAGGCAAAACGAGCAAATCACTAACACTCAATCAGTTAGTCCTCACGAAAGGATATGGCCTCTGAAACAACGTATGTACTGCCACCAATATATACCAGAGGAGCTGTTTCTTCAGATGCGAGTTGAGTTGAAAGCAGCATCGCATCAGCAACTGATGAAGTCACATGCACATCATTACACTGACGACCGGTTTCAGCACAATATGCGATAAACTTTTCCTTTATAGCTACTGCCGGAAGGGCGCGCTTTGAATCAGCTTGGGTGAATACGCACACTGCTCTTTCAGGAAAATGTCTTAGAGCGGCATCAACATCTTTGTCTGCAACTGAACCATAGACGATTATCAATTTGGTAAACGAACCAGACTCCATCATCTTTCCTAACTGCGCAAAGTTGTACTTAAGTCCATGCTCGTTATGTCCGATGTCACAGATGGTATACGGATGATCTGACAATTTCTCCCAACGACCACGAAAGCCCGTACACTTAGCAGTATGAATCAGCGCATCGATGACACGGTCGCAGTTTTCCTGGAACGCTTTTAATAGAATTTCGTCCCCTATCACATCCAAGGCAGCCAAAACTGTACGAAGATTCTTGCTTTGGTACTCACCTCGAAGATCCATTTCAGCAAGAAGATATTCACGCTTATGCCATAGACTCGGCTCCACCTTATCAGCAAAAGTCAAAAGCGACATGATTGCTGTGCGTGACCCCATGAATTCCGGCTCAGGCAAATTGGTATACAATACTTTACGCTCAAAAACAGAATCAGTTTCCGGATGGCTCTCCCCTATCACAACCGGAACCTTCGGCTTTATGATTCCAGCTTTTTCAAAGGCAATTTCAGGAAGGGTTTCACCAAGCAGATCACAATGATCAAGACCAATATTTGTTATGACACTCAATACAGGGGTTACAATATTAGTGCTATCAAGACGTCCTCCCAAACCAGTCTCAAGGACAACCAAATCCACATCGTCATCGGCGAACCAACTCAGAGCCATCATCGTGGTTATTTCAAAGAAGGACATATCAAGATGATCGAACGTATCCCTCCACTTCTGCATGAACTTCCACACAAATTCCTTAGGCACCAACTGACACTCCGTTGTCGACGCTTCACCAGGTTGGTCCGACTGGGAAGAAGATTGACGAATGTTGAACCCTGAAATGGATTGTATCCGATAGGAACCCTTCTTCCGGGCAGGACCAACCACCCTCATACGCTCTCGAAAATCAAGAATATGAGGAGAAGTATACAAGCCAACCTTAAGACCGCAGGCAGCAAGCACAGAAGTCAACATATTCGACACAGACCCCTTGCCATTAGTACCGGCAACGTGGATAATCTTATATTTCCGATGAGGATGCCCCATGAGCTGATCAGCAAACTCCATATTTGCAATACCAGGTTTATATGCCCCGGCACCGACTTTCTGAAATGATGGGAAACGCAAAAAAAGTTTCTCAATCATCTCATTATATGTATCTTCAGTAAAAATATTCATGACAGAATCGATAAAAACGCTTGTTGAATAGACAAAAATACGTAATTTTACCAAGTTATAGCCTATAATCCTGCGATTTATGAAGGAAAACGAATCTGCATTATATTCACGCTACGTAATCGATGGACTTCATAGCGAGGCCACTCCCGCCGAGCTTCTAAACGAATGCATGGAATATCCTTTTGACGAAGAGATATTCAACGGACAATTCAAAGACATTGTAGATGAGAGCATTGACCCTCCTCTTTCCGCTTCATCGTATGACGTATCCAAAACAGACTACCTGATTGAGATGACCACTGCAGGCGCGGAATCCGAGCGCTCGTTCAGAATGCTGTATCCAGACCATTTCACACGTCTTCAGATAGCCCAAGCACTGATCAGTAGAATCTGGAGCAAAGGACATTTCAGATTAGGCAACCTGCGACTTTGGGCCCAATGGGATTGGAACACACTCCCTGTTGGAAACATGGCTGCATTCTATTCAAGTATTTCTGAGGCAAGTGACTATATATATGGCTTAGGCGTTCGCCTGACCGATTATATCTTCATCGAAAATGACAGCATGAGTACCAGCAGTGCGAAATTCTACGCATGGTTACCAGAAAATGAAGATACTGATGGTGATGAAATTGCAGACGATGATAGTCATACCTCACTTTTCAAATCCCCATATGAAAGTTCTCATCCATGGATCAGCGAAGAGAGACAATGCCCTCGAAACCTGATTTATGACAAGGACAGTCAATTGATTTTCATTCCGTTCGACACATGTCCATTCAAGCTCGGAGGGTCCTTGCTTGACGAACTCTCAGGCAGGGCCGGAGGAATGGCACCTGACATAAAGGATCCAGACTACTTCATCGATTGCTACGAAGTTGTACGAGAACTCATTGAGGACGGAATCGTTATGTCCGGCATGAGTGTAGGAGATGGAGGACTTGCTACAGCTGCCCGTATCATGTCTGACAGTTGTGGAATTGACCTTAGAATTTCAGGACTGATGACATCATATCAAGAAAATGACAGTATCAAGATCCTTTTTGGAGAAATTCCTGGAGTACTGTTACAGGTCAGCGACTATGAATATGATTATTTCGACTCGCAGCTGACGCTTCAAGATGTCGCCTACTACCCTGTCGGCAGACCATCTCAAGAGCACGATGGTATAAAGATAATCCAATCAGACAATGATGGCGTGGCCAATATTCTTGCATCACTTCTTGCCCAGACCACAGAAGGGGAAGACTAAATGACTTTGATATAAAATTGGCATGCGATAATTGATGTTATTTGGAGAAATTTCATTAAATTCGCGCCGGAATTTTTCCTAGAATAGACAGGATATTCCAAACACGTTTCAACCGGATATATATATTATTACTAATCAAATACTTATAAAGTTTATGGAATCTAACAAGAAAAGAGTGTATTGCTTCGGTGGTAAGACTGCCGAGGGTAATGGCACTATGCGTGAGCTTCTCGGTGGTAAGGGTGCAAACCTCGCTGAGATGTGTACTCTCAACATTCCTGTTCCTGCAGGTTTCACTATCACAACTGAGTGCTGTACTGAGTACTATGA
>JAEIGA010007191.1_pt1 | contig 16929 bp, 15 predicted proteins | sample 9270691 | NCBI WGS metagenome assembly JAEIGA01 (sample SAMN17057246, study PRJNA624740) | gut metagenome | biome: biome; isolation source: fecal sample | host: Bos grunniens | place: China: Xizang | collected 2019
CATCAACTGCATCGCCGTATTCCTTAACCGCTTTAACTTCGGGTTTTGCCTTTTCCTCTTTAACTACAGGCTTTGCCTTAGCTTTTTGAGGTTTTTCCTTTTTTTCTTTTTTGGGTTTCAAATCGGGAACCTCAACAAAAGCCTTAACCTCTGCCTTATTTCCACCAAACATACCAAGAACTTTTTTCTTAGGTAATGATATTATTTCAAACTGTATATCATCAAAATCCGATGCACCAAGATTTGCGATGGCATTTTCCTTTGCCTCATCAACTGTTGCACCGAAGCCAATTGCTTCCTTAATCAAGGGTAATCCTCCTTTATTTTTCTTCATTTACACCGGTAATCTTCTTAATTTGGCCTGCCTCAAAATCACACTGTTTGGAAAGCTCCTTAACTCTCTCACGGGAAAGCATTTTATGAGGTCCATAGAAATTTTGAACACCAAGCTGAATAAATCCGCCTATAAGAGATGAACAAGCCCAATAGAATGCAACACCGCCCGGTAAACCAAAACCGATGAAAAGAGAAATCAAAGGCATGGTTAAAAGCATACCGCCCATTGACGGAGCTTCGGGGTTAAGTTTCTTTTGCATTTTCATTGAGAAAAGACTTGAAATCATCTGAGATGCAAAGGCTAAAACCGGCATAGCCCAGATAGGCTGAGCATCCTTGAAAATGTTAAATGAGAATTTAGGGGTCTCAGTAAGGTCAATTCCAAAGAAATTAAAATCAATTGAGCCTAAAGCATTTGATATAGCAGGAAAATCAATTTTACCCGATTTAACTGCTTCAATTATAAGAAGCTCACTGCCTCTTGCGTTTTTAACGGTATCAGCCAAAGCCTCAGTTGCAGACTTAATGGTCTCAGCATCAATATGCATAAGATAAGTGAGCGGAGACATTATAAGCCAATAAATGCTCATCATAAGAACAAGGCGCAAAATCATAGGCAGGCATCCGCCCGACATAGAAACGCCCTCTTCCTGATAAAGCTTTTGCATAGCCTCGCTATACTTTTGCTTATCATCGCCATAACGCCTTTTAAGCTCATCAAGCTTAGGCTTAATTCTTGTTTGTTGAACCGAAGATTTTTGACTCTTGATATTAAGAGGTATCAATACCAAGTTTATAAGCAGAGTGAAAACAAATACGGCGGCTGCAAAGTTTCCGCCGAAAAGACCTGCTATTGATTCAAGCACCCAACCAAGTGGTTTGTTTATAATATTAAACAAGGTTTCCATTTATTGCACCGTCCAATCTTGACATAAAGCCAACGGAGAAATTTTAAATTTATCTTTTCTTTGCCTTCTTCTCAGGCACAGGGTCATAACCGCCCTTGCAAAATGGATTGCATCTTAAAATACGCCAAATTGCCAAAAGCGAGCCCTTTAAACTGCCGTGCACCCTGATAGCCTCAATAGCATAAGCCGAACAGCTTGGGGTGAAACGGCAACAAGGAATTTTAAGGGGTGAAATACATTTTTGGTAAAACGAAACCAGCCAAATTAAAATTTTGCTCATAATTCTTCACATAAATCGGCAGACCTAAGCAATTCATAAATAGCCTTTGATACTACCTGACTTTTAACATTTAATATTCTGGTTCTGGCAACAATAACGAAATCATAACCCTCATCAATATGAGGAACAATAGGCTCAAAAGCCGCCCTTATAACACGCTTAGCGCGGTTTCTCTTAACCGCATTTCCTATCTTTTTACCAGTGGTAATACCGAGCCTTATACTGCCAAAACGGTTTTTCAAAACATAAACCACAGCATAAGGGGAAACTAATGCCTTTCCTTTAGCATAAGCCCTTCTGAAATCGCGGTTTTCCTTAATTTTTATTACACTTTTCATAATTTCCGCCTAATAAAAGGAAAAGCCACGCATAGTGGCTTTAATATGTGAGTTGTTTTCTTCCTTTAGCTCTGCGACGGGAAAGCACCTTTCTGCCGTTAGCAGTTGCCATTCTCTTTAAAAAGCCGTGTTCCTTCTTGCGATGAAGTTTTTTAGGCTGATATGTTCTCTTCATTACGAACCCTCCTTATATATTGCATTGGCGACAACGCCACAATCCTTGCGACATAGCCTATCGATTATAGATTATAACCTAAAACCCCTCTTTATGTCAATAAAAAGTTTCGTTTTTTTGTAAAAATAGTTTCTCTTGATTTTATTACCTAAATAAATATAATATATATAGAAAGGAAGTGCGAGAGTTGAAAACTGCAGTTATAACAGGAGCCTCTTCGGGTCTGGGTGTTTATTTCGCTTTAGAGATAGATAAAAATCGCCCCGAAATCGAGGAAATATGGTTAATCGCAAGAAGAAAAGAAAGATTAGAAGAGTTGGCAAAAAAACTCACTAAAAAGGTTAAGGTTTTATCCCTTGATATAACAAAGGAAGAAAGCCTTAAAGAATATAAAAACATTTTAGAACAAGAAAACTGTGAGGTTTCTATTCTCGTTAATAATGCAGGATTTGGGAAGCTTGGCAATTTTGACGAGATGAATAATGATGATTTGAGCGGTATGATTAAGCTCAACTGCGAGGCTCTAACAGTTATAACCTCTATAACTCTTCCATTTATGGAAAAAGGCTCAGAGATTATAAATTCCTGTTCGATAGCATCCTTTGCTCCTAATACTCGAATGGCGGTTTATTCATCAACCAAGGCTTATGTTATGAGCTTTTCAAGAGCACTTAGAAGCGAATTAAAGAGAAGAAAAATAAACTGTATTGCAGTATGCCCCGGACCTATGGATACCGAGTTTTTATCACTTGCTGGAATTGAAAAGGGCACAAGCTTTACCTTTGATACATTACCCCGAGTAAACCCTGAAATTATGGCAAGAAAATCACTTAAAGCCTCGAAGAAAGGAAAGGCGGTTTATACCAACCGAATTTTCTACAAATTCTATCGCTTGCTTGCAAAAATACTTCCAACAAGTCTTATAATGAAATTGGCAGGAACATAAAATGAAAACCGAAAAAAATATTCTTATTGCATTCATACTTAATTTATTCTTTTCAGTATTTGAGTTTTTCGGCAGTATATTTACAGGAAGCGTTGCTATTATTTCGGACGCTTTGCACGATTTAGGAGATGCTGCAAGTATTGGAATTTCCTACTTTTTAGAAAAGAAAAGCAAAACCAAGCCCGATAAGAAATATACTTATGGATATGCAGGATATTCGGTTTTAGGAAGCCTTATAACAACCTCAATTTTGTTGTTCGGCTCGGGTGCCGTAATTTATAATGCTGTTTTAAAGCTTATAAACCCATCAGAAATAAATTATAACGGTATGCTAATCTTTGCCGTTATCGGCGTTATAGTGAATTTCATAGCAGCGCTTGTAACCAAAGACGGCGATTCTCTTAACCAAAAGGCTGTTAACCTTCATATGCTTGAAGATGTTCTTGGTTGGATTGTTGTTTTAATCGGTGCGGTTGTTATGAAATTTACCGATTTTAAGATTATCGACCCTGTAATGTCAATAGCTGTTGCAATATTCATTCTAATAAATGCTCTTAGCAATATGAAAGAAATTCTTAGCCTCTTTTTTGAGAAGGTTCCTGAGAATATAAATGTTGAGGAGCTCGAAGAGCATATTTTAGGAATTGAGGGTGTGCTCGGCCTTCATCATATTCATATTTGGAGTATTGATGGTCAACGCATTTTTGCAACAATGCATATTGTAACAAATCAAAACGGCGAAGAAATGAAGAAAAAGGTAAGAAGTGAGCTTTCGGAACACGGCATTTCCCATGCAACCCTTGAGCTTGAAAAAGAAAACGAAAACTGCGGTGAAGAGCATTGCCATCAAGAAACCCACCACAGCCACCACCATCATCACCATCATCACCACTAGCAAAATCCCAAGCCTTTCGGCTTGGGATTTATTTTTTCGGGTTATTGTTTTATATCTATCTCTATATCGCCCGTATCGGTTATGATTTCACATTTCCCACCGGTAGTTGTTTTGGGAACTTCAATACTTCCCGTATCGGTCTTGGCAATAAAAACTTTACTTGAAAGCAAGCTTCCCTCAACATCGCCTGTATCGGTTTTGATAAAAATATTATTAGAATCACATGCTTCAAATTCAATATCGCCTGTGCTTCTACTAATAGAAAACTCTTCTTGGGCGATAACATTTTTAAGTGTTATATCACCTGTATTTCCGCTTGAAATTAAGTTTTTGCACTTGGTGCTCAAGAGAAATACCTCGCCTGTGCTAACCTTAGTTTTGAAATCACCTGCACAGGTTATATCACTAGCAAAAATTTTTCCGGTTGAAACCGAAAGGTCGGCGGAATTTATAGATAATTTTTCTAACTTAATATCCCCTGTGCTATTCTTAACAAAAAGATTTCCTAGCTCTTTTTCAGGAAGATAAATGGTTATTCTTGAGCTTTCAAAATTTATTCCAATATGCTCAAACCATTTTCTATTATCAATAGGTTTAATATTAAGCTTACCGTTTGAAACCCCAGTTTGATATTCTATCTTTTCATTATCATAGCAAACAACCCTGCATTTACCATCATTAGCTAAAACAAATAAGATATCGGCAGTATTATTTTCTATTGATATATCGCTGAAAGTCTCAGTTATATCATAGGTTTGAGTTCTATATTTCGAGGTGCCAAGCTTTGAAAAATCCCAATCGAGTCTTGCCATAACAAACGTAAAAGTTATGCATCCAACTAATATCAAAGAGATTGCTACAATAAGCCATTTTTTATTCTTGCTCATTTCGCTTCCCCCTTTTTAAAGCTTGAAACCATCTTCTTTGTTAGCAATATAAATCCTTTTGTTGCCGTCTTGCAGCCAAAGAAAAAGAGGATTGAAAACCCTATTAAAATCAATGCTGCCGCAATCATAGCAAAGCCTATATACCAATTATTTCCGAGTCCAAAAACCAACCCCAAAATCAAACCGCCAAAACCACAAGCTACAAAGGAAAGAAACACAGCCCATAAGGAAATATAAATAGCTAAAACAACCGCAAAAAATGTAAGAAGCAAAGAAACCCACAAGGGTGAGCCTAGTGCTAAAAGCACAATTCCCCATACTTTTAGTTTTTTCTTTGGCTTTTCTATGCCAATTTTATTCGAAACCGCCTCTATATTCTCCTTTAAAAGAATATCGGTTTTAACCCTTGTGGAACCGATTTTTGCTTTTCTATAAAATAAAAACGCTAAAATAAAGCATAAAGTTATTGCAATAACAAAAGGAATTGCAATTAAAAATGCGATTTCAGCAGGGGCGCTAAATCCTCTATGCTCTATTCCGCATAGCATATCTCGATAATTGAAAGCTACAACAAAGCACATAATATCGGATAATAAAACACCCAAAGCCGCAAATATAAGTCCACTTTTTTTCATAAATCCACTACTTCTCTCCACTCTTCGTGGTTGATGAAATTATGTATTTCGGTCTGCCCTTAATCTCTTCATAAATACGAGCAATATAATAGCCTATAATGCCAAGGCTTATCATAATTATACTTCCTATGAAAATGGTTATGATTATAACCGTTGTCATACCCTCGAGCGCCCTACCGATAATCTTATCTATCAGCGCCCAAACTCCAAATATGGCAGATATTATAAGCATTATAAAGCCTAAAAGAGTTACTATTTGCATAGGCGCAGTAGAGTATGATGAAATGTTTGATAGAGCATACTTTACAAGACCTTTGGTTGACCATTTTGATTCGCCCTCTACCCTTTTTGCAACATCATATTCAACTGTTGCTTTTTTATAGCCAACCCAAAAGGAAATTGCTCTGAAAAATCCTCTTTCGGGCATTTTATTGAGCACATCAACAACCTTTCTATCTAAAAGCTTGAAGTCGGATGAGTTTGCCATATCAAAGCCTGCCATACGGCTTATAACGGAATAAAAAAGCTTTGCACCAATGCCATGCATTTTCTTTTCATTCCCACGCTCGTTTTTAATTCCCTCGACAATCTCATATCCCTGTTCCCACAAGCGATACATTTCGATTATTTTTTCAGGCGGATGCTGCAAATCGCAGTCAATAACAACGGCGCATTCTCCGCTTACAGCCGCCAAGCCTGCCGATATTGCAGATTCTTTACCAAAATTTCTTGAAAAATGCAATCCAACTATATTTTCTTTTTGAGAAGAAAGCTCACAAATAGCTTTATAGGTTTCATCTTGAGAACCATCATCAACAAATATAAACTCTGCTTCAATTTGATTTTCTCTCAACAAAGAATCTATAACATCATAAGCTTTTTTTATACATTTTTCTTCGTTATAAGAAGGAATAATTACAGATAACACTTTAAATCTCCTTGTTATTTTTCGAATAATGTTTCCAGTTGTGTAACCGGCATTGGTCGATAAAAATGATAGCCCTGAAGTATATCACAGCCGGCCTCAACAACCGCTTTTTTATGTTCCTCGGTTTCTATCCCCTCGCACAAGGCTTTGAAACCTAAATCATGAGCTGTTCTGATAATATTTTTAAGAACCGAAAATCCAACTTGACCGATTGCATTTTGTGTTATTGATTTATCAATTTTAACTATGCCTATATCAAAGTCAACCAAATCTCCAAAATTGGTATATCCTTTTCCAAAATCATCAAGAAGAAACAAAATACCTTTATTTTTCAAACGGGTTAAATTCTCTATCATTATTGATTTTTCTTCATTATCAAGGCTTTTATCTTCAAGAATCTCAACCGCAATGCAAGAAAAATCAATATCATATTTTTCTATAATTTTTATTATATTTTCAGCTAAATTCGGGTCGCACAAAGTATAGCGTGAGAAATTAATTGTATAAACATATTTCATTCTGGTTTCTTTTTCGCTTGAAATCCATTTGCAATTTTTCTCGAAAATATAATAATCAAATTTTTGATTCAATCCAACATTATTTACAGCCGAAAGAAAAATTCCCGGCGTTAAAATTCCCTCTGTTGGAGAATTGAGTCTTGAAAGCACCTCGGCTCCCATAATTTTATTTGTTTTAGCATCAATAATCGGCTGATATTCAAGGAAAAATCTATTATTATCAATCTCATTTTGAATATTATTTTCCATCTTGATTTTTCGTTCAAATTCTTTACCATTAGCATTGTCCCACTCAAAGTATAAATCGCCTTTATCTTCCGCAATACTACAAGCTTGTTTTGCTCTCGAAAGAGCTGTTTTGAATGAAACATCGGTTGAACTTGTTGAATGATATCCGAAATTCATACGCACAACATTAAGCGCATCGTATTTTGGCAGCGCATCATTGATTTCTTTAAAAATCTCCTCAATATGCCTTGCAATCTCTTCCGAATCAAAGTTACTTATAGCAACAAAGTTTTCTTCATCATAAACACAAATCTCACCACCGAAATGCATAAGCAAAATCTTTTTAACCTGTTCATACATTCTGATAGCCTTAGATTGAGGATAAAGCCTTTTCATATTATCAAGAGATATATAGATATATACAACGCTCCGATTTCTCCTGTCATTACCTGCCCTTTCGAAATCGCTTTCAATTCTTCCTATTCCGCAAAAGTTTTTAGCAACTATTCCTTTTGCAGTTCTTACCGATTTAATTGTAAAATAAAGTCCGATTAGCCCCACAACCAGAAAAACCATTATAAGAATAGTTATTATCACATACGGGTATTCGAAAATTTGCATATATAAAGCTCCTGTTATCTATTTTTCAAAAATTGGAAATTCCATTGTTCCTGCCGTTTGTTTAAGGCCAATATCTTTAGCAACCTTAAAGCATTTTTCAATATCTTTTTGGGCCGCTTTTTTTCTTCTTATAATTTCCTTTGCCAAGAAAAAGGGATTAAAGTTTATCATAGCCTTTAAAACATTCTTCTTAGGCAAACCATTTCGCTTATATTCAGCCAAAATTTCCAAAAGTGCATAATTTATTGTATCTTTACCGATTTTTTTGCAGGCTGCAGTTCTTATCCATCTTACATATTGAAGGAATTTATCTAAATCAACATTTTTTCTGAAATAGATACCATCAATATAAAATTCCTGCATTTCTTTATCCATAGCTTCAAGCAGAGAAGCATAGTATTTATTTTGAATTTTAAGCACCTCGGTATGTTGTCTTTCAAGTGTGGTGCTTGTTATTTGTTTATCATGCAGTCTATATATCAATAGGCATTCGGGAAGAATTTGCATTTTAAAATTCTCCATTGCCATTCTGGTCCAAAGTTCCAGGTCCTCGGTGCAAGTCAGGGTTGTATCATAACCTAGTTTCTTCATAACCTCAGCCTTAGCGATAACGCCGGGATGCAATATAGGATTTGCAACCAAAAGCATCGTCCTCAATGCTTGGTTATCGCATCTTCCGCCGGCACCGCCCGACATATATACGCCATTCTTAACCGTCATAAACCTACAGGAAGACATATCAATTTCCCTGTTCTCTTCCATAAATTTATACTGTTTTTCTAATCTATCAGGAAGGCAAATATCATCGGCATCCATTCTTGCAATATATTTACCAATGCTTAGTGAAATCGCTTTGTTAAGAGAGGAAGGAAGCTTTAAATTAACCTCATTAGTATGAACTTTGATTCTTTCATCCTTGCTTGCAAACCCGGCCAATATTTCAGATGTTGAATCTGTTGAGCAATCATTTATAACGATAAGCTCCCAATTTTTAAAGGTTTGGTTTATAACACTTTCTATAGCCTCAGCAAGATATGTTTCGCCGTTATAAACACTCATAATTACCGATATGGCAGGTTTCATAAATCTATCCTCTTCCCATTATTTTTTTAATATTTTTACATAAATTAAGAAAACAAAATGCTGCCATATAACATTTTTTCTTCATAAAGAATATCGTTATTCGGCTTTTGAGCGATATGTTTTCAAACTTAGCAAGCTGAATTTTTTCGCCATGCAAAGAGTTTAAAATATTATCCTTTATATCCTTTATGCTTCTAAAATAATTTCCCTCAGCTGCTAATGCTAATATTGCAAAACACATAAAACAGGAATATCGGCATATTTGTTGCTCGAAATCAGCTATCCTTGTAACATTGTTTTTATAAATTTCATTCATAACATCTTCTATAAGATGAATTTGCTTTGTATTAAAATCTTTTGATATGGAGCTTTCTCTAACTGTGTATAAATAGGTCTCTTTTTTGCTTATATAAACACTTTTCAAGCTTAAATAACACGAAAAAACGCAGCATAAATCTTCGCCTAAAGATATCTTTTCGCTAACCCCCAATTGATGTGGTGTTAAAAATTCTCTCTTTACTGCCTTGCCCGATAAATAATAAGAAATATGCTTCATATTCTTATCCATTAATAACTTAGGGTAAATATCCTTTTCAATATCCGTTTCGGTATAAAGACCCTCATCAAGATTATCATTTGTAATATCAACCGTTTTGCCATTTTTAACCCATTTGTATGCGAAAGACACCATTTCACAATGAGTATCATTTATTATTTTAAAAGCAGTTTCTAATGTATCTTTTTCGATGAGGTCATCTGAATCAAGATTGAAAACATAATCGCCTTCAGCTATCTTTATTCCTGCCCTTCTCGCACTTGCAAGACCACCGTTAGTTTTATGGATTACCTTTATACGGCTATCTTTTCCTGCATACTCATCGCAAATTTCAGGGCAAATATCAGGCGAGCCATCATCAACTAAAATAAGTTCAAAATCCGAAAAGGTTTGATTTAAAACACTTTCTATACAAGCAGGCAAATAATCTTCAACCTTATATATCGGAACGATTACAGAAAAAAACATTTTTATCCCCTATCTTCTCAACATAACAAGTATTTTCAACAAATAATACAATTTATATCTTATACCGTAAGCAAACACCTTTTGTTTTAAGGGTAATTTACTAATGGGATATACTCTCAGTGCTTCAACCGTTAAACTATGCGTGCAAATAGTTTTTAGTCTTTTCTTTAGCTCGCAATATTTAACCGAGTTATCCATAGCATGCATGATTTCCTGAGAACATATAACTCGGCACATAGCCTGCCAAAATCTATATATATAAATTTGATATTCTTTTTTATCGATATCTTTTTTAAATCTTTTTTCAACTTCATTTGCAAAAATCAGGCTCTTTTCAAACCTATCCTTTTTATAGGATTTTGAAATTGATTCCCCGTTTCTGCAATAATTATAAAAGGCCTCGTTAATACCTGTTGCTCTTTTTATATGTGAAATAAAATCAATCATAAAAAGAGCATCCTCCGAAAGCATTTCCCTTTCAGACTGGAAAACAAGATTGTTACGTCTTATTATTTCATGCCTAAATAAGTTCTTCCAGATACTCATGCCGTATTTACTATCATCAATATCCTCAGGCAAAGCTCCGATTATACCCATTTTAAGCTTGTTTAAATCTTCTTCCGTTTCAAAGTGAGTATCCTTGTCAAAATACGTCTTGCGAATATGGTCACCCTCTTGGCTAAACATATTTCCATCAACAAATATAACGCCCGACATCACAAGGTCCGAACTATATTTTTCCGCTATTTCATAAAGTGATTTAAACATATCGGGTTCAATATAGTCATCCGAATCAACAAAGCCGATATATTCGCCTGTTGCGATTTCAAGCGCCGAATTGCGTGCCATTCCTGCACCCTCATTCACTTTATGTATAACCTTAATACGAGGGTCCTCTAAAGCCATTTTTTTGCATATTTCAAGTGAAGAATCGGTTGAAGAATCATCAACAAGTATTATTTCAATATCCGTTAAGGTTTGGTTTATTAAAGAATTAACGCATCTTTCTATATATTCCTCAACATTATATACAGGAACAATTATGCTAACCTTTGGCACCTTTCTCACCTCGCAACTAATTTTTCATATTCCTTCAATAAGATATCGCAGTAATCCTCGATACTTAAAATATTTTCTCTTTCCTTTTTGCAATTTTCCTTAAGGTCTTTATAATAAGCCTCATTTTCAATAATTTCTTTGAGCTTTAAAGCAATTCCTTGTGGTGTTGGCTCATTAACGAGACCGCCTGTAACCCCATCTTTAACAAGCTCTGCCATTCCTCCGTTGTTCATTGCAACAACAGGCACACCCATACAGTGTGATTCAAGTATTGAAAGCGGACAATTCTCATACCACACCGATGGAAATAGAAGAAGTTTTGCATTTCCCATAATCTCAGTGAGTTTATCTCCTGTAAGAAATCCCGTCATTTTAACATTGGGAATATTTTTTAAAATATCCTCATCAGGTCCGCTCCCTGCTATTACAAAAGTATACTCGGGTAAAAGTTTAGCTGCTTTCGCAATATTTTCGATACCTTTTTCCTTAGAGAGTCTGCCTACAAATACAATATATGGTTCTTCTTTTCGGTCAATATTTGTAAATTTTTCTTTATCTATAAAATTGTGTATGGTTTTGGTCTTACCTTTATAATACGCCTTTGTGGATAAAAACTTATTTTCAAGAAAGTTACTTGGGCAAACAAACAAATCAACCTTTTTATAGGTTTTGAGCCAAGAATAAATCCATGCTTCTATAACACCCAATACACTTTTAACGGTTGATGAATGAATGCATTTATTTTTAATACAGTTAATGTATGAACCTTCCAGGCACTTTTCACACGGACAGTTTTTTTCAAAATCATACAAAAGATGATTTGGACAAATCATCTGATAATCGTGCACTGTCTGAACAAGCGGAATACCTTTCTTTTTTATGCCGTAAATTATAGACGGTGTAAGCTGAAAATTTATATTATTCATATGAACAATGTCAGGCTTAAAATCATCTATCACCTGCATAATTTTCTTTTTGGCCTCAACCGAATAAATTATTTTAAAAGGATACAAAAATCTTTCAAGTTTGTTTGAATGAAAATCCATATTTTGAGTATATTTGCCAGCTTTGTTTCCTACTGTATTTTTTTCATCATACATACCAAAATACTGAACCTCATGCCCCATCTTACTCAAATGCTCTCCGAGATAAAGCATATAGTTCTCACATCCGCCACGAGAATACAAAAATTTATTAACCATTAAAATTTTCATAATAAAAAATCACTCGCCTCTATATTTTCCTTTGAAACATACCCAAACATTTTTCGCTCGGTATCCCCAACATTTTTCATATATCCGTTACCCATCATAAGCATTGCAAGAACACCTGTTAAAAGCGGATAGTTCATAGTATTATCGGTTGAGGATACGATTATAAGATAAAGGGTTAGCATAAATGTTATGATAGCGTTTTCAACATTTCCTTTTCGCCCAAAATATCCAACTCTCAAAAGGGTAATTGATATTAGCCAAATTATATAACCCCAAAATCCTAAATCGATAAAGTGTTGAAGAAAATCGTTATGAACAGATGCAACTCCAACATTCATAAATGAGTTTAACTGATAGGTTAGAAAGCCTATTCCATTACCCAAAAAATCAGGGCTGAATTCATAAAACTTATCTACCGCATTATAAATCTCAACACGTCCGCTGGTTTCTACGCCCGCCTTTTCAAGCAACTCGAAAACGTCCATTTTTATAATAACGATATACCCAATAAGCAGAGCAATCAAAAGAACGGTAAGTATTATAACGAGTCTGCCTGCAGTTTTTTCGTTATAATGAGCTATGAATTTTAAGAGATATCCAAATGCAAGTGACACCGCAATGGCAATAATAGCAATTCTCTTAAATGCCGATAAAAAGCAAAAGAGGCTCAAGAAAAGCAATATAAAATATATTATATTTTTCTTAGGCTTATAAAGCATATAAATCAAATATGCACCGATACAGAAGGCAAGCTCATGAATTTCAGCCTGAATAATAATATCCCCCGTTACACCTGCAAAGGTGGTTATAAGAGTTATAAATTCTGAAATATAGTTTCCAAGTCCATTTTGAGCAATAATTGTTATTATCATTAAAATATTTGCAATCAAAATAGCTATAAGGTTATACCATATCCCTTTTCTGCCGAAAATATAAAGCAAAGCTCCTGCTGCCAAAGCAAAGGAAAGCATATTTACATATATAAAGGAGCTTGATAGTCCTCTTGAAATAACATCAGTATCTACCGTTTGAACAAACCATATAAAAAGCGAAACCACAGTAGTAATCAAAAGAGGAACGCTATAAACACAGGCTTCCTTAAATGAAGTAATTCCTCTTGCAATATTAGGTTTATATAAAAACAAAACTATTGCTGAAAAGGCAAGAACCAGGGCAAACGCATGGCGGTATGTAATATGCAGCCCAACATCGATGTATTCATTAAGAAAATAATACATCATAACAGCCACAACTATAAAATATACCGATTTAACTTTTTCAAAAAGTGTATTCTCCATAACATTCGCCCCCTTCCCTTTTCATCTTCCGATTACAATGAACTTTTATTTTTTAAATCCGAAACATAGTTCTTTTTATTTTGTATCGCTTCTGAAAGTAATTTTCTTGCAGTTTTATTTTCCTTAAAGGTTTCGGCAATACCTATTCTATAATCTATAACAATCTCTTTATTCTCTTCTCTTTCATCAAGTCGCAATCTGAAAAGTCTCATTATATCTTCAACAGTGATATAATCCGATTCTTTGGAGAGCATAACAAAATTGCCATTGCCGTTATAAATGAATTCTGTATTCGATTTACCAAAGGCTTCTTTTATATAGCTTGTAAACATTTTAATAACGTTATCGCCGGCCTCTCTTGAATGAGCAGAATTGATATATGATAAATTCGAAATATCAACCATACAGTAAACAACGCCGTCATCAAGAAGCTTTTTATCCTTGGTTTTCAAATATTTATCAAAGTATGCTCTGTTGCTTAAACCTGTAAGATGGTCGGTATAGAAAATATAGTTTATAATGTCCCCTATTCTTCCTAACAAAATTGTTCCGCCGCAGCAAACAACCATAAGGAAGAAGAATGCGATTGCGGTATATAAAGGAACATTAACACTTTCTCTAACTGATGCTGATGACAATACCGAAATATAGCTGGCACCAACAAATTTGTTATATTCATTATTGGTTTTCATCGTTGTATCATAAAGGGAATTTAATTCAGCAATAAGCTCATCAATTTCCTTTTCAACATCTTTTCTAACAACCGAATATTCCGCATTGCAAAGCTCCATACAAGTAGAATCAGAAGACTGGCAACCGCCGTTACAATTACCTGTGCAATTGGTAAAAGTATCTAATATATATCTACAATAAGCCGAATCTATAATCGCATGCTCTTTATTTTCGTTCAGGTCTCTCCAACTATAAATCAATTCATCATAGGTAACGGTTTGGTCGCCAACATAATCCTGAACATTTCTTTCATGAAGATTATCAAGAATATACTCATAGCTGATATTTGTATTTCCCGATTCTCTCATCTTTTCAACATAAGCATCAATAACAGTTACAACATCTTCAACAACACTTTCATCCTTAGCATTGGAAATATCATTGTTATCAATTCTTGTTGTATAATCCGAAATAAGCACCGACTTGTTTTTAGTTATCTGATATTTATAAAGCTTTGAGAAAATAGAAGAAACCTTAACTTCCCATAAGTAATTGAAATCATCAGCAAGCTCAGCGAATGAAACTCCGGTTTCGGTGGACCTATAATAATTATTTTGTTCCATTCTTTGATATAAAGTGCTAAGTGTATTTTCAATGCTTGTGTCAATAAGCTCCATCATCTCAATGAAATCATAATCGTTTTTATTAAGATTTTCGATAGTGTTATTTGCGGGAGCAACATTTACATACTTTTGACTAAAACTCTCAAAATAAACATCTAAGGTTTCATCTAGTATAGTTCTTGCAAAATCTGCTCCCTCCCCACTTGTTGCGGCAAAAGAAACGATAAAAGTGCTCGGCTCATATACATATTCTTCGCCTTCTTCAAGCTTTGCATCCTTTTGAGCAACTTTATCCGCATCTTCAACAGGAGTTATATTTATTCTTGAGATAAGATTATCAACCGAATAAATACCGGTTAGTCCCATTTTGTCAACAACCTTTGACATTATAGAAGACGATTTGATTTCGTTAACATCTAACTTTTCGCCGGTTGGAGCAAGTCCTTTTTCAGCCTGCTCATCATTATAATGAATAACCTCAGAAGCTATATATGTATTTGATGATGAAAGTTTAAAATATACTGCATAGGTAGCCAAAAGGCAAACAACCATTATCAACGGCAGAAGCTTTTTTAAATATCTTATAATTTGAAAATTTTTCATTTTTATTCTCCCTTTGATAATTTAAGCCTTTTTGGGGAATTTCTTGGAAATACTATTGAGAACAATCGCAAGATAAACCAAAGCGGCAAATACAACCAATGTTTTTAATTCATCTATAAATGAAACTCCATAAATGCTAACTGCAACGCATTGATTCATCTTATGACGAGAATATTCTCGTCCTGCATTAATAGCCTCTTTTTCGAAGCCCTTGATACTGTTGTAAATAGAATCTATCAATGTATCGGCAGAGGCATATTGTTGCGCTCCCTGACTATTAGAAGATATTTTATCAATAATCAAATCGTTATCCATAATCTCTTTTTCATTTGAAGCAACGTAATCACTAAAGGTTGTTGCCATAACCGAAAGCTCATCAACGCCAACCTTAGTTCTACCCATATAATATTTGCCTGTTTTATCCCAGGTAGGAACCAAAACAACCCTGGTCATTTCTTCGCTATACATATCAATTGCCTGATTTGAAATCTTATAGGAAGCATCGTTTTTTCTGCGATCAAAATCAACATTCTTATTCTGATAGGATAATCTATCAACATATTCCGCTTTATTTTTAACAATACCGTTTTGCAAGATAAGAGATTTTAAATTTTGATTTATTTGGGTTTCTTTAAACTGATGAACTTTACCCGCTATGGAATTAAAGGTGCTTCCATTTTCGGTAACAAAGCTCGAATTTTTGCCTGCCATTCCATATAAATAATTAAGAATAGCAGTTGCCTCTTTATCCAAAAACGCTACGGTGTCCATATATTCCATTTTATCAAAATCAGGTTTTTTGCTATTAAGACTGAAGTTATCGGTATATTTCTCTATATAGTATTCCTTGTATGAAGTGGTAATAAGATTGATAACATTCTCCGAATCTAGATGGTCGGTATGCTTAGAAGCATGGTATTCAACCGCAAACTCAGTTGAAATATGATAATCCTTTTCATCGTCCACTCCGCCCTGCACTAACGGATAAACCGAAAGGCAATTCTTAAGCTGCTTAACCGTAACCTTTTCAAGAGCGCCCTTTTTAATAGCCCTTTCAATAACCTCATCGCTGATAATTTCAGCCATATTATATCTTGTGCCATTGGAATTTAACGCTCCCGATGCCTCAGAATAATTGAGCGAAATAGTAGCAGAAACAGATTTTTTAAGTTCAAAATGATTGAATACACCATAAACCATCGTAGCAACAAAACATACTAGGATTATCCAAGCATTTATATATTCGGCAGTTTTGAAAATTTGCTTGCGTTCTGTTGCATTAACATTTTTTAACCGCAAAAATATTATTACTGCTGATACTGCAATCACAGCCACAACAATTAAAAGAATTAATTTTTGAACTATTTCAGTAAACATTTTTATTCTCCATCGTTAAGTTAGAATTTATTAATATCAATAACAACCAATTCGGGTTCATTGTTTATACGAAGAGGATTTGAGTTTTCAAGACCTGAGCTTACAATCAAAGGTGCTCCTGCAACATCATATCTTCCATAAACAAACTTACCGCTTCTTTCAGGGAATAAGCCTTCCTCTTTTGTGAATAACGGACCCAAAATAGGAAGTCGCATAACACCGCCGTGTGTATGTCCGCAAACCATTAAATCTCCCCAAAATTCCGGATTGAATTGCTCAAA
>JAEIGA010007192.1_pt1 | contig 16928 bp, 17 predicted proteins | sample 9270691 | NCBI WGS metagenome assembly JAEIGA01 (sample SAMN17057246, study PRJNA624740) | gut metagenome | biome: biome; isolation source: fecal sample | host: Bos grunniens | place: China: Xizang | collected 2019
TAAACGATTACAAGACCCCACACCTGGATAGTATGGGGTGTATGCACAAATATGGTGCATAGCCACATAACTATACAAGAAATGAGTGTCGTCGTTATCCTCGTCTTGTTTGAAACTGTCAGATTTCTCGTTAAGGATAAAAGCGAAAACACTTTCATCAAATATGTAATGCCGAGGGTGTAACTCCCACGACACTACAAAATTAGTAAATATTTCACAAATGACAACACTCTTTCGGAGTCTTGTTCGAATAAAATAGAAAAAATCACCTCTCGCACTCTGCAAATGGTGATTTAATATGGGTGTGATTATTTACACTTAATTTAGCCTACATAGAAGACTACACGCCAAGAGCAAGATTGGAGTTTAAGCGGTTTTTTGCACAAAAAGTCGTTTCACAACACAACAACCTAATGCAATGTATATCAACAAAATAGGCGGTGAAATAAAATTCACCGCCGATAAAGGGTAGTCCTTCGCAGGATTTCACCTTTTTATCCCCTTTTCTGGAGAGCGATTATCGCTCGAAGAAGCTCACCACCTCCGATTTATCCCACTCGGGCAGCGCGGCGGGCTCGAAATCCGAGTAGCCACACGCCACGGCACACAATACGCCGTAGTGCTCCGGAATGGGAAGAAACTCGCGCAGGTGCTCGATCGCCTTCTTCCCTTCGGGCTCATCCTTCTTCACGGGGCGATCCTTCACATGGACCCAGCACCCCTTCAGCCCCGCATCGACCAACGCCTGCAAGAGCATCGTCGTCGAGATGGCGCAGCTCACCTCCCAAAGGTCGGTCTTGGTCTTGTCGCCCATCACCAGGATGGCCATCGGGGCCCCCTTGACAAACGAAGCCCCATAGTCGCGCATCTCCGAGATGCGTGCCAGAGTATCGGGGTCGTCCACCACCAGGAAGCGCGACGAGTGGCTGTTGCGCGACGAGGGGGCGTAGTTCACCACCTCATCCAACACGCGGCGAATCACCTCGCGCTCCACCCTCTGTTCCGAGAACTTGCGCACGCTGCGGCGCTTGCGAATTACCTCCTTAAAATCCATAACTCATTCTATCTTACGGGTTTGATGTCCTTAATGCGCAACTGGGTCGAGACCATGCCTCGGTAGTGATTTTCGACAATCTGGTAGCAGATGTCGATCGGTCGACCGGCACGGATCCACTCGTAGTGGGTCGGCTGCTGGAAGGCGATGGTCTGGATGCGGGTGTTGGGGCGCTGACGCTGGATCAGATCCATGCGCAGGTGTTCACACTCCTGTCCCACCAACTTGGCATCGCCGTGGTTGCTCACCCCGTAGGTGGCAAAGACGGGCGACGGGTTGCCCGGGCCGAAGGGTTGGAAGCGGTTCAGGCTTCGGCGGAAGTTGTCGTCGATATCCGAGAAGAGGATCTCGCAATCGACATCCACCTGCGGAATCAGCGTCTGCGGGTCGATGTTCTCCTCCACATAGGCGTTGAAGCGGCGCGTGAACTCCTCTACATGCTCGGGCTTCATCGTCAGACCTGCGGCGTACATGTGGCCGCCGAAGTTCTCCAGCAGATCCGAGCATGACTCCACAGCCTGGTAGAGGTCGAAGCCCGGGATCGAGCGGGCCGAGCCCGTGACGAATCCGTTGCTCATCGTAAGCACGACCGTGGGGCGATAGTAGGTTTCGATCAGGCGCGAAGCCACGATCCCCACGATTCCCTTCATCCACTGCGGGTTGTAGACCACCGTACTCTTCTGGGCCTTCAATTCGGGGTGGTTTTCGATGTAGTCGTGCGCCTCCTGTGTTACGTTGCGATCGATTCCCTTACGCTCCTGGTTGAAGCCGTCGATCTTCTCGCCGAATTCGGCCGCCATCGACTCCGAGGCCTCGATCAAGAGGCTCACGGCGGCATGACCTCCCGACGGATCGGCGTTCTCGTCGTTCTCGTCCATGCGCATGCGGCCTGCGGCATTGATGCGGGGGCCGATCTTGAAGACGATGTCGTCGATCGTGATGTTGTGCTTGTCCAGGCCACAGATCTTGATGATCGACTGCAACCCCTTCGAGGGGTTTTCGTTCAGACGGCGCAGACCGTAGTAGGCCAACACACGGTTTTCGTCCGACAAGGGGACGATGTCCGAGGCGATGCTTACCACCAGCAGATCCAAGAGCGGGAGGATCTCCTGCTCGGGGATGCCGTTGCGGCGGGCATACGCCTGTACGAGCTTGAAACCTACACCACACCCCGAAAGCTCGTCGAAGGGGTAGGTGCAATCATTCCGCTTGGGATCCAAGACGGCTACGGCCTGAGGGATCTCCTCGGCCGGCAAGTGGTGGTCGCAGATGATGAAATCGACCCCCTTGCTCTTCGCATAGACAACCTTCTCTACAGCCTTGATACCGCAATCGAGGGCAATGACCAACGATACACCCTTGCGGGCCGCATGGTCGATGCCTTTGCGGGAAATGCCATACCCCTCCGTGTAGCGGTCGGGGATGTAGAACGAGAGCTCCTTGTGTCCGATCTGGCGCAGGAACTTGTAGACCAATGCCACGGCCGTTGTTCCGTCCACATCGTAGTCGCCGTAAATCATGATCTTCTCTCCATTCTTTACGGCCTGCTCCACGCGCGCCACGGCCTGCTCCATATCCTTCATCAGGAAAGGGTCATGCAGATCCGCGAGCTGCGGATTGAAGAATTTACGCGCTCTCTCTACGGTGTCTATGCCTCTCTGTACGAGTAGATTGGCCAATATGGGGCTGAGGTGCAGGTCGGGGGCGGCACAAAGAGCCGCCACCGCCGAGGCCTCCCCCTGCGGCTTCACTACCCATCGTTTCTCTATGGGCATACGCGTTATTTTTTATATATTTCAATTTTTAATATTTTCTTAAAGTTTTCTAAAAGCAGCTCCTTGACCTCGTCGAGGGGTACTGCGTGTCCTACCTCCCGTTCGATGGAGGTGACCCCACGATCCGCAAAGCCGCAGGGGTTGATATATTGAAACCACCGCAAATCGGTGTTTACGTTGAGCGCAAAGCCGTGCATGGTTACATAACGTGAAGAGCGCACGCCTATTGCGCAGATCTTGCGCGGAGGTCGATTTTCCTCCTTGAGCCATACTCCCGAGGCCCCCTCGATGCGGCCTCCTCGGATTCCGTAATGGGCCACGGTATCGATCACGGCCTGCTCGATCGCCTCGATGTATTCGCGTAGACCGATGCCGATCTTCTCCAGGTCGAGAATCGGGTAACCCACAATCTGCCCCTCGCCGTGGAAGGTGATGTCGCCCCCGCGGTCGATGTGGAAGAACTCGGCACCGAGTTGCTTGAGGTAGTCCTCGGAGATGAGCATATTCTCCTGGTGGCCGCTCTTCCCGAGCGTGTAGACCGCCGGATGCTCCACCAGGAGCATGTAGCCGGCCCCCTCGAACGGCCTCCCCTCGCGCTTGGCGCTCAGGAGCCCCTCGAAGAGCTCGCGTTGGTACTCCCAACTTGCGGCGTAGGCCATGCGGCCCAGATCTCGGTACTCGACAACCATTTTGGCTCTTTTGTTGTGGGTATATACAAATTCTTGCGGTCTGAATCCTCAGATCGCAACCCTTGATCGGTTACCTCTTTTTTCTACTGCTTGCGCAACTCCTTGAGCGCATCGAGTGCCGCGTCGGCCAGGTACGACGAGCGTACCAAGGGGGCACTTGCACAGTAGCCGAAGCCCATTTCAAGGGCTTTTTGTCGGTACCATTCGAATTTTTCGGGAGTGATGTACGCCGCAACGGGGTAGTGCTCCAGAGTAGGACGAAGGTACTGACCGAGGGTTACAATGCCCACACCCGCTTCGCGCAGGTCTTTCAGGGTTTGCAACACCTCCTCTTCGCTCTCGCCGAGGCCCAGCATCAGACCGCTCTTCGTCACGGCACCCTGCTCGGCAAGGTAGCGCAGCGTTTCGAGCGAAGTCCGATAGCGGGCACGCGACCTCACTTCGGGGGTCAGGCGCTCGACGGTTTCGATGTTGTGCCCGATGATGTCGGGCTTGGAGGCCAAGACGATATCCATCAGATCGGGCTTGGCATCCAAATCGGGAATAAGGAGCTCAATTGTTGCGTCGGGATTTTCTCGGCGAATCGCCTCTACGGTGCGGGCCCAGTGGGTCGCTCCGCCGTCTTTCAGGTCGTCGCGATCGACCGAGGTTACGACAACGTGCTTCAGTTGCATGAGTTTCACGGAGCGGGCTACCTCCTGCGGCTCGTTTTCATCGGGTGGCAGGGGGCGTCCGGTGCGGGTAGCACAAAAGCGACAACTGCGGGTGCAGATGTCTCCCAAGATCATGAAGGTAGCGGTTCTTCGGCTCCAACATTCGGCCTGATTGGGGCACTTTCCACTCGTACAGATGGTGTGGAGTTTGTGCTCTCGAACGATGCGCTGCGTCTCGGCAAACTGTGCGTCGCGGTGCAGACGAATCTTCAGCCAGTCGGGTTTTTTCGCTACCAATTTTTGTTCATGCAACTTCGGCATTTAAGTTCATTATTTTCCAATTGATGCAAAAATACAAAAAAAATCGAAGAATCAAGCAGGAATTAACAAAAAATTGCAAAATAAACCCCAAAAGAGGACGAATGTACCGGAATTAGGAAGTGCGAATTGGGAATTAGGATTTAAAAAAACGAATTCTGAATCGACTGCTTGTCTGCGCACAAAAAAAGCGGAGGCAATTTGCCTCCGCTTTTTAGATCCCATCTTTTGGTCGTTACTCGATGAACTCGATTACCGTACCGTGGGTCGTGATGCTACGCTTCAGGTAAACCAGTGCGAAGAGGTTGCTCTCCTCGGTCGTTACGTTGATGATAGCCTGCGAACCGGTCAGCCTTGTTTAACCTCTTGGATGGGAGTTTAGTGTCCGGGCCGAAGCCGAAGCCGAAGCCGAAGCCGAAGCCGAAGCCGAAGCCGAAGCCGAAGCCGAAGCCGAAGCCGAAGCCGAAGCCACTCATCCAATTTGACTACAAAGGCAGTCAAATATTCTTCTTCGTCAAATTTTTGGTATAAAAAATTGCCCCAACCGGTTGTGGTCGGGGCAATCTTTGGTGCGATCTCCGGATTAGTAACCCAGAGCCTTCGAAGCGGCGTAGGAGATCTTGAGTGCGTTGGCACGGCGGAGCTCCTGCTTGATGTCGGTTACCACACCCATCTTGGTGTTCTCGTCGGCCTTCAGGCAGACGGTCATCAGGGCGCGGTCGCTCTCGTTCAGAGCATCACGCTCCGAAGCGATGAACTGGCCGATATCGCGCGGCTTCTTATAGGAGTCGTTGAGCTGGATCTGAGGAGCCGTACCGAACTTGGCCTGCATGGCCAGGGCGGGAGGACCTACGTGGATGTAGCTCACCAGTGACTTGTTCTCCAACTTGTGAACCTCGGTGGCGGTGGGCAGCTTGTAGCGTACCAACAGCTCCTGGTCACGCATAGAGGTCGAGACCATGAAGAAGAACAGAATCATGTAAATAACGTCGGGAAGCGACGCGGTCGAGATTGCGGGCAACTCTTTGTTACCCTTTTTCTTCATTACTGCCATGACTACTTTCTTCCTACTTGACGAGGCTCGGCCTCCGAAATCTTCAAGGGAACAGCGGTCGTAAGGGCCTTGTTCTCCTCGTCGGTCAGGTCGGCGAACTTCTTGTTAAACTGCTTCATGGATACCTCGTCGCGGATCTCGTTGAAGGCACGAGTCAGCTCGTTCTGTACCATGATATAAATCTGATAGCCCGTATCGCGCGTGGTCTGCAACGATACAACGCCTTCGCTCACGGGGTAAACCCACTTGCCTCCGCCCGGAAGGTCGATCTCCTTCTCCTTTTTCTCGGGAAGGTTCTCGTCGTCCATGGGGTTCAGAACGAACTCCTTGGTCATATCCTTCAGCTGACGGAAGTCCACGAGGGCCTGCTTGCCGGGGGCACCTGCCATGATTTGGCCGGCACCGTTCACCAAGACGAGAAGCATGTTGCGCTCCTTCACCTTGACGTCCTCCTGCTTCTGGTCTTCGGGGGGCATGGGGGGCAGCATACGCGCCAGACCCGTGTCCACGTTCATCGTGGTAGCCACCAGGAAGAAAATCAGAAGCGAGAAGGCGATATCCGCCTGCGAGCTACTGTTGACTTCGGGTACTTTTCTTTTGTTTGACGGCATAGTTGTTTACTTTATTTGAGCGTGTTGGCAACCTCCGAGTAGATAGCCGAAAGAACGGCACCTGCACCGGCAACGTAGGCAACCAGGATGCTGGCATCAGCCAATACAGTCTCCCAGTGCTCGAAGTAACCGCCCGTGTCGAGGTTTACGATCTTGAAATCGTTGCCCGAGGCTACGAAATAGGAGATAACGATTACGGCAGCGATGAGCAGCAGCGAAAGCAGCGCGCCCTTCAAGCCTGCCGGGCTCTTCAAGAGACCCCACGTAGCGCAGGCCAAAGCGGCAATAACGGCGCTTGCCAGCAGAGCGTAACCCCAGATGAGGTTCAGGCTGACAGCAGCGTTCTTGCTCTCCGGCGAGGCAAATACGGCATAGAACGTGAGTCCTACCGTAATCACCAGCAGCGTTACAAGCAGAATATTAACAAATTTTTTCATCTTCAATCTACACGTTTAATAAATTACTTCTTGTAAGCCGTCAAGATGTCGGTCAGCGTGATCGAGGCATCCTCCATCTGGTTCACCAGCGAGTCGATCTTGGCGATGATGTAGTTGTAGAAGATCTGCAGAATAACGGCAGCGATAAGACCCATCAGGGTGGTCAACAGAGCGACCTTGATACCACCGGCAACGAGCGTCGGGCTGATATCACCGGCAGCCTGGATGGCGTCGAATGCACCGATCATACCTACTACCGTACCCATGAAGCCCAACATAGGAGCCAAAGCGATGAACAGACCGATCCACGAGAGGTTAGCCTCGAGCTGACCCGTCTGAACCGAACCGTACGATACAACGGCCTTCTCAACAGCGTCCAGACCCTGGTTGTAGCGATCCAGACCCTGGTAGTAGATCGAAGCCACGGGACCGCGCTTGCCACGAGCAACCTCCTTGGTAGCCTCGATGCCACCGTTCTTCAGAGCCTCCTCGATCTGGGCAATGAACTTCTTGTTGTTGATGGTCGACAGGGTGAGGTAGAGAATACGCTCGATGGCGATGGCCAAACCGGCAACCAAGCAGAACAATACGGGAAGCATCCACTCCCAACCACCTTCGAGGAACTTCTGCATCAGGATCTGGTGCATCGACTCACCCTCCAGGGCGGTCTCCTCCTCTGCGGCAACAGCCTCCTCTGCGGGAGCAGCTACCTCTTCCGTTGCGGGAGCGGCGGCCTCGGCTGCGGGCTCCTGTGCGATTACGTTAGCAGCGCCGAACGTGAAGGCGGCAACTGCGAGCATCAAAAACAGTTTTTTCATAGTTTTTTTGTTGTTTAATGAATTAGTTTGTTTGTTATTGTTTTAGTTAATTGTTCGTCGGTTTTACTCTCGGTCAAAAAAATCGGCTTGTAACAAAAATTTCACATTTTGTCTTCCCCTTTTTCTCGATTTCGGGAGGCAATGGTGTTTTTTCGGCCCTTTTCGTCCGATCGGGACGGCTCTATAATTTACGCTCAAACGGGACTCGCAATTATTTGTCTTATAATTGCTTATCCGGTTTTTTGAGTCGATTTTCGGCCCAATCGGCTTATTTTAAGCCCACTTTGCAGTGCGAAATTTAGAAAAAATTTTTCACACTTGCAACGCTTTAGGCTGTAAATTCTCCGCGAATTGATCGGCGGAAGAGGTCGAGGGTTGCCTCGCGGGGCAGGTTTTTGCCCAGCACATACATCATCTTCGTGACGGCCGCCTCGACGGTCATGTCGTAGCCACTCATCACGCCGATACGTTGCAGACGAAGGCCCGTTTCGTAGATATCCATCGAGACCTTGCCGCCGCCACATTGGGTGACATTCAGGATGCAGACCCCGCGTCCAATCGCCTCCTCCAGGGCCTCGAGGAACCACTCGGCCGTGGGGGCATTTCCCGCGCCGTAGGTCTCGAGCACCACGCCGCGCAACCCTTCGGTCGAGAGCATGCGCTCCAGCATGCGGCGGTCGATGCCCGGGAAGAGTTTGATGACCATCACGTTGGTATCCACACCGTCGGCCACCTTCAACTCCTCGTCGGCCGAAGCCTCGGGTCTGAGGATGCCCTGCGTGTTGTAGGTGATGTTCACACCCACCTCGGCCAAGGGCAGGCAGTTATAGGAGCGGAAGGCGTTCAGTGCCTCGGCACTTCGCTTCGAGGTGCGGTTGGCGCGGAAGAGGCGGTTTTGGAAGTAGAGCGACACCTCGGGAACCATGGGACGCCCCTCGGCATCCTTTGCGGCGGCGATTTCCAGGGCGGTGATGAGGTTTTCGCGGCCATCGGTACGCAGGACACCGATCGGAATCTGGCTACCTGTGAAGACCACCGGCTTGGCGAGGTTCTCGAGCAGGAAACTCAAGGCCGAGGCGGTGTAGGACATCGTGTCGGTACCATGCAGCACCACGAAGCCGTCGTAGCGGTGGTAGTTGTCGCGAATCAGGCAGGCCAACTCGTGCCAATCCGTGGGGATGACATTCGAGGAGTCGATCGGCCCCAGGGTCTTCACCTCCAAGTCGATGTTCAGGCGGCGAATCGAGGGGAACTCCTCGTAGATGCCGCTGAAATCGAACGGCACCAGGGCACCGGTCTTCTCGTCGGTCTTCATGCCGATCGTACCTCCGGTGTAGATAATCAAAATGGACGATTTCATACGTTTCGTTTTATTTTCATTTTTTGGAAGGGGGGGGTGGAGAGAGGTGGACCCTCCCCACTCCGATACCTTTCATTTAATGGGATGGCTACAGCATCATGTAGAGGACATAGAGCCAGTGAGCGATGATGGCGGCCACGATACCTCCGATCGTGTGCGAGAGGATCGCCTTGGAGGTCAGTTCGCGGTAGCCCATCGAGTCGAGCATGGCCGTATGGGTGCTCAAGTAACCGCTCCAGCACATGCCGATGGCCGTGAAGACGGCAATGGCGTTGCCATCGAGCCAGCCCTGGGCGGCAAAGTTCGGGATCAAGCTCAAGGCGGCACCCACGGCACCCAATGCCGTGATCGGGAAGGCGATCAGGTGGGGATCATGGAAGCCGAAGAGCCACTCGAAGAGGAAATTGACCTTGGCGGCGAGCCACGGCAGCAACTCCACGCCCTGGTAGGCTCCACCCGTATAGACGGCGGCACCGTCGGCAGCGACCTCCGAGGGACCGAAGGTGAGAATCATCACCAGCGACGAGATGATCAGCACGCCCGGGATGATGGCGATACCCACATCCACACCCGTCTTACCTCCATCGAGCAGCGAGTTCAAGATGCGCAGGAAGAGCGACTTCTCCTGACGGAACTCCGAGTTGTCGGAGCGGATCTCGTTCTGCGGACGCTCGTACTCCTCTTTGAATTGGGGGTAGTTCTTCACCACGAAGTATTGCATGAAGCGCGTCGAGACGATGCAGCCGCAGAAGGCACCGAAGAAACCGATGAAGGGTTCGATGAAGTAGCCTTGGCCCACCATGAAGACGATCACCAGCAGACCCATACCGAAGGCCGTACCGAAGTTGGTGAGCGAGATAAACTGATACTTTTTGAAATAGGAGGCGAAGCCGTGGTCCTGCGAGAGGGAGATGATGGCCGGATTGTCCGACAGGAAGGTCATCACGGCACCCAGCGAGGCGACACCCGGCAGGTTAAAGAGGGGCTTCATGAAGGGGCGGAGGAGCTTCTCGAGCAACTTGACTACGCCGAACTCCACAAACAGACGGCCGATGGCTCCCGTGATCACGCAGATAGACATCAGGTAGAAGACCGTATTGAGGAGCAGGTCGTGGCCTGTCTTCATGATCGTGTTGAGCATGTTGGCAACGCCCATCTCGGAGCCGATGTAACTGAACAGGCCGATGACAATTACCAAGCAGGGGATACCCGTGGGGATATATTTCCAAAGGCCCTTCTTCTCTTCGTTTGGTTGGTTCATAGTGCGATGTGTTTTGGTTGGTAAGTAGGTTTAGTCATTTTTCTTGTTCGGCTTGAAGACCTGCTTGATGGCATTCAGCACATTGAGGCGCCAGGTCAGACCAAAGTCGATGAAGGTCTGCTTGTTGAGGGCCGTACCAACGGGGTTGGGGTTGGTGCCGAAGGTGTAGCTGCAGGCGGCATGCAGACGGATCGAGCGGTTGCCGCGGCCTCCCAAGGGGTAGTACTCGATACCTCCACCCACGCGCGTCAGATCCGTGCCGGGCATGACGCAGAGGTCGGCCATGGGGGTGAAGTCTGCGCTGCACTTGTCGTAGGTGGCGCGGGCGAAGAGGTTCACGCGATCGGCAATCAGGTAGGAGAACTCGCCGATGAGCGAGAAGTTTTCGCCGAGGTTGTCTATGTTGGTGAAGCGATCCATGTAGTCCACCTGCAGGGTGGCATTGCCCCACTGGAATTGGTTACCGAGTGTGACGTAGAAGATGTATTCGCCGTGGCGGTACTCCGAGGCGTTGAGCGAGTGCATACCCGAGTACCAATCTTCGTTCATCCACCAATAGAGGTTATAGGCGTAGAGGTTGTGGTCGGGATCGGCCTTGCGGAAGGGGCTCTGACAGGCCTGGGCCGTGATCTTGTGGTTGCCCTCGTTGCCCGTGTAGGTGATGCTGGCTCCGAATTGGAAGCAGTCGATGTTGTTCCAATACTCCGAGGCAAAGTAGATGTCGGTGGGGTTGCGGTCGTACTCGAAACCACCGATCATCACCACCTGCTTACCGGCCGAGATACCCCAATTCTTGGTGGCTTGGAAGTTGAGCCAGAGCCAGTCGGTGGCGTCGAAGAATGTGTTGTCCTTTTGGCTGCTGTTCAGACGCTGACGATAGGCGTAGTTGAACTTCTCGGAGATTTGTCCGTCGATAATGAGGTTCAGATAGCGACCCTTGAAGCCCGAGTTGTCGGGACGCTGCACTCCATCCAGCTGGTCGTACTGCCAGCCGATGCGCGCCTCGGCCTTGATGTTGATCGGGCCCTCCTCTTGTGCGTTGGTCTCCAAGGCCGACCACAGTAGCGGCAGCACGAGAAGCCATTTCCAGTTTTTGGTTTTCATTTTCTCTCTATTTAGGTTTTTGTTTTTAGGTCGTAGTCGTCTCCTCTTTTCGGGTCGGAGGTTGCTTAGTGCTCCATCCCGAGGCCAAAGAGTGCATCGGCGTTCTTCGTCGTGATGCGAGCCACCTCTTCGGCCTCGACTCCCTTTAACTCGGCAATCTTGTGGCAAATATACGAAATATATCCCGATTCGTTGCGTTTTCCGCGAAAAGGTGCAGGGGTGAGGTAGGGACAATCGGTCTCCAGGAGCAGATCCTCGAGCTCCATTTCGCGCACCACCTCCGCCAGCGGGCTCTTTTTGAAGGTAACCACACCCCCGATGCCGAATTTGAAACGGCCCACCTCGCGTAGCGTACGGTAGGTCTCGATGCGGTCGGAGTAGGCGTGCAGTACGCCGCGCAACTCCTCGCCGCGCTCCCGTGCGGCCCGGCTCTCTTGGGTCAAAATCTCCACCATCTCGCCCCACGCATCGCGCGTGTGGATAGCCACCGGAAGTCCCAGGCGGGCCGCCAGCCGCAGTTGAAAAACAAAGGCCTCGGTCTGCTCGGCCACAAAGTCGCGGCTCCAGTAGAAGTCCAATCCGATCTCGCCCACCGCCACAAAGCGGTCGATCCCCTCGGGAGGGGCCTGGGTGAGGGTGCGCTCCACGATTTCAAGTTCCTCGCGCCAGCGCGGATTGTCGTTCACGGAGGTGGGGTGCAGTCCCATCATCACCGCACAATAGCCCGCGTATCTTCGTGCGGCGGCGAACAGGCGATCGTGGCTCTCGGAGTCGATGGCCGGAAAGATCAGGCGACTCACCCCCGCCTCGCGGGCGCGGGACACGGCCTCATCGCGGTCGTCGTCGAACTCCTCGGTGTAGAGGTGGCTATGGGTGTCAATCATCTTCATCGGCGTAATTTTTCGTATCGGTTGCCCGGGAGTTGGCGGATCGCTCCGGCCAGTTCCAGGCTGATCAATAGGGCGGTCAGGGTGCCCATGTCGAGCGACGAGAGCTCTTGCAATTCACCCACGGTGAGGGGATCGTCCGAGCGGAAGCAGCCCAAGAGCCCCGCTTCATCACCCGTCAAGGGGATCGGTTCCTCCTTTTTGCGCTCGCGCACCCCCTCCAGGTGGAGATCCCACATCAGTTCGCGAATCACATCCTCGGCCGAGAGCACCATTTGGGCCTTGCGGTTGCGGATCAGGGTGTTGGGGCCGATGGCCGTGCGGTCGCCCACGCGCCCCGGGGTGGCCATCACCACGCGGTTGTAGCCGTCGGCATATTGTGCCGTGAGGAGCGAACCGCCCGAAGCCGGCGACTCAATGAGGATCGTTCCCTCGCTCAAGGCGGCAATGATGCGGTTGCGAGGGACATAGAAGTTGCCCTTCTGTTTGGCCGACGAGGGGAGTTCGGTGACGATGGCTCCGCCCCGCTCCACAATCTCGCGGGCCAGGTGGCTGTGCTGTGTGGGGGTTACCTCGGGCAACGGGTTGGCAATCACGGCCACGGTGCGTATGCCACACTCCAAGGCCAGGCGGTGGCAGATGCTGTCGATGCCGAAGGCGAGGCCGCTTACGATCACCAGGTCGGGGATGCGTTCGGCCAATTCGCGGATCAGGTAGCCACAGACTCGCTCCCCGTAGGGGGTGTATTCGCGTGTGCCGACCATCGAGAGGCAGGGCCCCTGCAGGGCCGAGAGGTCGCCCACTCCATATAATATATGGGGGTAGTCGTTCGCTTCGCGCAGCAGACGCGGGTAGGACGGGTCGGTGGAGGCGAGGATTTGGATTCCGTGGCGTTCGCAGTAGGCCATTTCGTTGCGGGCGGCACGAAGTCCGTTGCGCTCGATGAGGTTTCGGATCGCCTCTTCGCGCAACGAGCCCACCTCGCGCAACTCGCTCTCTGTGGCAGAGAAGATGCGCGAAGCCGAGCCGAAGCACTCCAGTAGGTGTGCCACGCCCTTGACCCCCAACTGTGGGGTGAAGACCAATGCCAAATCCTCGATTTGCATCGCTTACACGATTTCTATTTGGTAAAGTTACGAAAAAAATCAAGAAAACCGCAAATTACACCGATTTTTTTGGCTCGCGCGTGTGGAATAGGTAAAAGTGTAGCGGATGGAGGGGATCAATCTTCCTCCATCCGCTACACTTTTTTGAAGGCGGAGCAGATGCCGCCTTGGGGAATCCGTTATACGAAGGGGAGTTTCACCACCTCGGCCTTCAGGTAGCGGCCGCGAACCTCCACGGCAATCGTCGTGCCCACCTTGGCGAACTCAGGCTTCACATAACCCGTACCGATGCCCACCTTCAGGCAGGGCGACATCGTACCCGAGGTAACGTGTCCGATCTCCTCACCCTCGGGGGTCGTGAGTTTATACTCGTGGCGCGGAATACCGCGGTCGATCATCTTGAAGCCTACGAGCTTGCGCTGCAATCCCTCGGCCTTCTGCTTCTCCATGTAGGCGCGGTCGATGAAATCCTTGCCCTCGGCGAACTTCGTGATCCAACCCAGACCGGCCTCGATGGGCGAGGTGGTGTCGTCGATGTCGTTGCCGTAGAGGCAGAAGCCCTTCTCCAGGCGAAGCGTGTCGCGGGCACCCAGGCCGATGTTTTGGAGACCCATCTCCTTGCCGGCTGCCCAGAGAGCCTCCCAAAGTTTGTCGGCATCCTCGTTGGCCACATAGATCTCGCAACCACCGGCTCCCGTGTAACCCGTGATCGAGAGGATGGCATCGATACCCGCTACGGGCATCTTCTTAAAGGTGTAGTACTCCATATCTTCCACCGGTTCGGCGCACATCTTCTGTACGATCTTCATGGCGTTAGGGCCCTGTACGGCGAGCTGGCAGATCTCGTCCGAGGCGTTGTAGAGCTCCTTGCCGTGGCCGGCCTCCATGCCCATCTTGGCACCCTCGGCGCAGATGTGGTTCCAATCTTTCTCTACGTTGGCGGCATTGACTACCAGCAGGTAGCACTCGGCATTCACGCGATAGACCAGAATGTCGTCCACGATACCTCCCTTGCCGTTGGGCATGCACGAATACTGCACCTTGCCGTCGAAGAGCAGGGCTACATTGTTCGAGGTGATGCGCTGCAGCAGGTCGAGAGCCTTGGGACCCTTCACCCAAATCTCACCCATGTGGCTTACGTCGAAGACTCCGGCGTTGTTGCGCACGCAGAGGTGCTCGTCGTTGATGCCCGAGAACTCAATGGGCATGTTGTAGCCGGCAAATTCGGCCATCTTCGCCCCGTTGGCGATGTGATACTTGGTAAAAGCGGTTGTTTTCATGTGTATTAGGTAGTTTTAAGTTTTAAGTATTCGATTTTTGAGTGGGCTATTCGCTGCGTTTACGTCGAAGGCTCGGGCAGCGTTTGAACTCCTTTTCGCGGTCGAAGAGGTAGCGGTAGGTGGTGTGCATCTTGTGTCTCGAGGCGCAGACATAGCTCTCGACCATGCGCATCATCACCGGATTGAAGTCGCCGATCCAGGCCAACTCCAGGCTCTTGTAGGGGAGTTTTTTCACCTCCTGCTCGAAGGCGTAGATCATGCCCGATTCGACCCCCTTGCCGTGGTATTCGGGCGAAACCCCGAAGATCAGACCAAAGGCGCGGTCGGCTTTGCGGCTCACCTTCAGGGCCCACATCAGGCGCAGTTTGTTCCACCAGTTCAGCTTGCCGTGGAAGTCGCCGATGATGCGGTTTAGGTCGGGGATCATGATGAAGAAGCCGATCGGCTCGTCGTTGTGGTAGGCGAAATAGATGAGTTTCTCGTCGATGATCGGGCGCAGCGAGTTCATGATCTTTTGCGCCTGCTCGGCCGACATCGTCTTCACCCCCGAGAAGTTGGCCCACGCCTTATTATATACGGTGCGGAAATCTTCGGTTAGGGTGTCGAGGTGTTTTTTCGAGATGTGGGTGAAGCGATATTCGGGATTCTCCTGCAGGCGTTTCACGCGCTCGTAGACCGAGTCGCTGAGGTGCCCTACATTGATCTCGCGCAGGTAGGTGTGCTGGTTGAAATAGTTTTTAAATCCGTAGTTTTCGAACAACGCCTTGTAGTAGGGTGGGTTGTAGGGGTTTTCGAACAGGGGCTGAAACTCGAAGCCCTGCACCAGAAGCCCCCAGAAGGAGTCGCGTGACCCGAAGTTGATCGGGCCGTCCATCGCCTCCATGCCGCGTGCGCGGAGCCACTCGCGGGCTGCGTCGAAGAGTAGATCGGCCACCTCTTGGTCGTCGATCGCCTCGAAGAAGCCGCAGCCACCCGTAGGCTGCTCCTCCAAGGCGGCCTGCTCGCGGTTGTAGAAGGCTGCGATGCGGCCCACCACCTGCCCGGTGTGGTCGCGGGCGATCCAGCGAATCGCCTCGCCCTCGCGGAAGAGCGGATTGGTTGCAGGGTCGAAAATCTTGCGGATCGAGTCGTCGATTGGGCGCACCCAACAGGGGTTGCCGGCATAGATGCGATCAACCACATCAAAAAAGGCGCGGTCGTCCGAGGTACTCGTTACCTCTTGAAGCGTATATTTTCGGTTGTCCATGCTCTACATCGGATCAAAGAGGGATTTTGGGCTCGCTGCGGGCGAGAATCCCTCGTCTTCTCATGCTACGTTTCCTACGTTCGTCTACGTTTAGGCAAAGATAATAAAAATATTTCGATTTCGAGGGTTGGCTTTCGAGAATGTTTCGAAAAAATGGCGGAAAAACCGTTTGGTGAAAAAAAATTGTAAAAAAGGGTGAAAAATCGAAAAATAAACACTACATTTGTAGGAGATATTGTGTGAACAAGAAAAATCGGTAAGAATAAATAGTTTACCTTAACTTAAAACTTTTTAAAAAACTACTATGGAAGTAAAAAAGATTATGGCTGCGCTCGAGCTTAAGCACCCGGGCGAGAGCGAGTACCTGCAGGCAGTGCAGGAGGTGTTGGAGTCGATCGAGGAGGTTTACAACCAGCACCCCGAGTTTGAGAAGGCTAAGATCGTTGAGCGTATCGTGGAGCCCGATCGTATCTTCACGTTCCGTGTAACGTGGGTTGACGACCAGGGTGAGGTGCAGACCAACCTCGGCTACCGCGTACAGTTCAACAGCGCCATCGGTCCCTACAAGGGCGGTTTGCGTTTCCACCCCGCTGTGAACCCCTCGATGCTGAAGTTCCTCGGTTTCGAGCAGACCTTTAAGAACGCCCTGACGACCCTCCCGATGGGTGGTGCCAAGGGTGGTGCCGACTTCAACCCCGTAGGTAAGTCGGATGCTGAGATCATGCGTTTCTGCCAGGCCTTCATGCAGGAGCTCTGGAACAACATCGGTGTAGATACCGACGTTCCCGCAGGTGACGTAGGTGTTGGTGGTCGTGAGATCGGCTTCCTGAACGGTATGTATCAGAAGCTCGCTCGCAAGTACCACACCGGCGTATTGACCGGTAAGGGTATGACGTGGGGTGGTTCGATCCTTCGTCCCGAGGCTACCGGTTACGGTGCCCTCTACTTCGTTGAGCACATGTTGGCCAAGGCCGGTAAGGACATCAAGGGCAAGACCGTGGCTGTTTCGGGCTTCGGTAACGTAGCTTGGGGTGCTTCGCAGAAGGCCGTTGAGTTGGGTGCCAAGGTGGTTGCTATCTCGGGTCCCGACGGTGTTTGCGAGATCCCCGGTGGTATTACCAAGGAGATGATAGACTACATGCTCGTAATGCGCTCCTCGAACCGCAACAAGGTAGAGGATATGGCTACCAAGTTCCCCGAGGCTGCCAAGTTTACCCCCGGTAAGAAGGCTTGGTCGGTGAAGTGCGACATCGCTCTGCCTTGCGCCTTCCAGAA
>JAEIGA010007193.1_pt1 | contig 16928 bp, 13 predicted proteins | sample 9270691 | NCBI WGS metagenome assembly JAEIGA01 (sample SAMN17057246, study PRJNA624740) | gut metagenome | biome: biome; isolation source: fecal sample | host: Bos grunniens | place: China: Xizang | collected 2019
ACCATCTTGTGTGAACGGAATGGCATATACAAGATTGCCCGAGGCGCAGAACGACGCGGCGTGTATCCTGTAGTTGTTCTGCGGTTTGCCTTCAACGTGTTCCTGTGCATAGATTAGTCTGAAGTAATCCCCTTTCTGAACACCAAAGAAATCAATTGACCAGCCGAATATATGCGACATCTGCACTGCAAGCAGTGGTGAAGCATTGTTCTCTGTCATAGCCTCCCAAAGTGAACTCTCTACAGTGCCTGCAACTTCGCTTTCACGCCATTCAGCTGGAACGATACCAACTGTTGCCTTGTAACAGTCCTGCAGTTCAAACGTTATATATCGCTTTGCGCTCTCCTCATAAACAAGGTAATGCGGAGTTGCGGTGCTGTCCTTGCTCGTGAATAGCACACATACTTGTCCCGGACGTATTTTGCGTGCGTCAAATATTGTGTCGGGACATTGTGTCAGTTCGTAAATCTGTTTGGATGTGAATCCAAAGCCATATAACACCTCTGCAAGTGTCTGGTTAGGGCAAATGGTGTCGTATGTAACCGAATAGTCGTCTATAGGCAATCCATATTTCAAGCGTGGTGCTTGTTCTACAGGCTCTTCTGCAGGAAGTTGTTCAGCACTTTTGTTGCTATTATTGCCGTTGTTACACGTAAAAATGAATACCAACAATGCCGATAAACTTATAGCTACAAAGATGGAACCAGTTAGTATGATTTTGTTTTTTAATATGTTTCCCATTTTTTCTTTTTAGTTCAAAGATACTGATTAATTTTCTTTGTTATTGTTATTTTTTTAATTTTGTGACATATTATTAATTCTTTAAATCTATTCTTATGAGAAAAATTACTTTTTTATTCGTAGCTATCATGGCTTTTTCTGTATTGACAGTCAGTGCACAGAAACAAAAACAGATGTACGTGGGTGGTTCTCTTGGATTCGGAATTTCGTTAGTTGGTTCCAACGGCTATAATTCAACCTCTGCTTCATTCAGTATTTCACCAGAGTTCGGATACTTTGTATGTGACAATGTTAAGGTTGGCGCAGAATTAGGATATGGCATTTCTGGAGGTACACATTCATTTGTAATTACACCTAATGTGGCATACTATTTACGAATTGTAGATAAATTACATTATACACCTCAATTTTCTATAGGTGGTGGTTTTGGTGCAAGTTCAGGCTATACTGCAGGGGCGTTTGCTCTTTCGTTCAATCTTGCTTCACTCGAATACAAACCTGTTGAGAAAATGGCTATTTCAATGAATCTCGTAAATCTCAATTATGTGAATATGGAGGGTGTAAGTAATTTTGGTTTCTACTTCTTGACATCTCCTTCTATAGGTTTCCGATACTATTTCTAATATGGTTGAATAGATAAAATGCCGATAGCCCAATTTGAACTATCGGCATTTTTATATAGGGTTATATATCGTTTTCTTACTTTACGATATATTTCTTGCCATTGACAATATAGATTCCTTTGGCAAGTGTATTCAAATCGCTTGCATTTGTTGTATCAAGGACTTTCTTGCCGGTAATGTCGTAAACCAGCCAGCTTGTCTCGCCCTCGGCGATAATATCCTCAATGCCAGTTCCGTCGTTTTCAACAATATATTTAAGTGTCATACCCTTGACAGCATTGCCGTTTCTGTCCTCAAAATATCCGTCTTCAATCTCAAGGAGGTAGGTACCGTTCTTTTTGATAGGCTCTGTAACTTTCAGTGCACCTTGCATCTGACCTACATGCTCGCTGTCGCTACCCTCTTTCAAGGTGGTGTACTCAACTGCAATCAGTTCGTTGCTTCCCTCAAGGTGTAGTTTTGCTTTCTTTTCAGTATTATCGGGCACACTTACATAGTTGTTGAATGTGAAAAGGATGTAGCCCAATTTCTCTACTTTTGAATTGTTTGCAGGGGTAACCTCTGTTATTACAGCCGCTTTAGCCACGCTAAGATGTTTGTATGTACATATATCCTTATCATATCTTCCTTTTGGCATAGGATATTTCATGCTTTGTGGGTTCAGATAAATATCACCCTCAATGCAGATTTTAACCTCTATATTATCCTGTGATACAAGTGGCTCATCGATAGTGAATTTCAAGGTGTTTGCATCAACCTGTTCGCATTTGTAGGTCTTGTAGATTTCGTATTTGTTATACTCGTACATGTTTCCTATTGCCCTGAGCTTGAAGTTCTGTGATACGGTAATTCCCTCAGCGCAGCTAATGGTAATCTCTTGCAAGCCTCTGACCTCGCTGTTGTGTTCGGGTGTTATAGTGTATTCTGGGTATTCGCAGAGCATATACAATTCGGGTAATTCCATATTCTCACCTGCTGCAGTATAGCATCCGAATTTTCCCTCTTCGGTTTCTCCGTCCCAAACGTAATAAATGGTGCTGCTTCCATTCTTTATTTCAGCTTTGCCATCCTTGATGCTTATGCTCCATACAGCGTTTGCAGGTTTCTCCTTTGCAAAAGAGAACTCGTTGCTTCCGCTTTTGGGATACATATAGCGTCCTGCAGCATCCTGTATGGTGTATCCGCCGCTTGTTGCGCTGAATGTGAAAGCGTCATATTTTACAGACTCTATACATTGGTCGTGCTTGATAACCTTTCTGTCCTGAAGGAAACCGCTTTCCACTTTTGGAACAAGTGCATCAGCAATGCTGTCGTTGGCAAAGAATGCATATTTGTTTTCTGTATTTATTGATGTGGCAGGTACAAAAGGTTTTGTTGTAGAAACAATATACTCAGCTTCCACAATTTCACTCTTGTATACTGATTCTCCATCCTCTTTAACTGCCATTACTCTGATTCTGTTTACGGTAAGGCTGTCAGTAATGGTAGGTATAATCTGCCATGCTTTTCCCGATTCTGTTGTTCCTACACGTGGGTCACTGTTATAATCCTCGTAGCTTGGGTCTGTACCGTCAAGTGTGTAGTAGAGAACGAGTGTCTGGTCATTTTCTGTCTGTGCAATTACTTTTACCTGGTCGGCATAAATCTTGTCTGTTGGTGTCTTGAATACGGGCTCTTCCACATCAACCATGTCTGATGGGAGTTCGTATTCAACAACAATTTGTTTCACATAGTATGCACGCTGTGTCGCTGTCCAACTGATTTTTATATCACCGCTCTCTTTGCATGTAAGTGTATATGATGCATTCTTATCTTCTGTCAGAGTATACTCTTCTGATTTGGCGTTTCCTGCTTGGATTGTGAGCTTTGCATCGCCACTTGATGCAATACTACTGCTTACAGTAACACTTTTGATAGTGAAATCTTTGAAAGCAGATGTTGTAAGACTGTAGCTCTTGCATGCTTCAGCTTTTTTTCCTATCTGTATTCCTTTGTCGTTGCTCCAGCCAATATTGTTTGCCGCTGTTGCGTTCCATACGACATCGCTAAGTGTAACACTACAAGCAGATGTTGCGGATTTGTCAAGATCGCCTTTCTTAAATGTGTGGGTGTATGTCTCGGCATTCACACCCATGGCGAATGACATAAGACCAATAAATAGAAGCAAAGTTTTTTTCATATGAATATAATTTTATTGTTTTCTTGATTCGTTTATTAACTGTTTGAGTGCATCACTTGGTTTGGGCGCGAATGCTGAAACAATGTTGCCTTGCTTGTCAATTACAATATACCGTGGAACACTGCTTACAAAATATTTCTCTTCGAATTGCGCTTTGGCACTTCTGTCAGGAGTGAGATTTAGCATTCCGTCCATTTTGTGTTTTTTTATTGACGCAAGCCATTTGTCTTTTATATCATCGCTATCGGTAGATACCGTAAAGAATACAACATCGTCGCAGCCTTCGTAATCCTTTATCAACTGCATGAACAGGGGCATGTTCTTCAGACAACTGCTGCACCATGTTGCCCATACGTCAATTACAATTACTGTTCCCTTATAACCGTTTATGCTGTATCTGTTGCCTTCGGCATCCTTAAAGGTTACATCGGGTGCCGGCATACCGGGCATTATTGTTGCATATATATCGTATAGCGACAGCACCTTCTCTTTTAACTCGCTTTCAGTCACATTGTTCTCTATGAGTGTGCGTATTTCAAGCAGTTCCTTGTTGCATCCGCTGTTTGTAAGCGGGTGTATCAGTTTTTTAAGGTATGCGGTATGTAATGCCTCGTTCTTGCTACTGAACACTTTACTCAGTTTGTTGTAATCGTTGCTGTTCATGCTGCGCAAGGGGAAGAACACCGTCATTGTGATGCCGTCGCGTGCCTCTTCATACTCTGAACCCTGCTTCATTGCCTGCAATGTGAAGTAGTGGTCGGCAAAACGTGCAACGTCGTGCTTCTCCATATAGGCTGAAACAATTTCGTTATCAAGGTCAAGTTCCGGTGCGTATTTACTGAGTGTGTATATGTCGTCATTCTTGCCACGGCATTTGAACATATATTCACCGCATTGCCACACATAATGGCAACTGTTTATGATCTGTTGTTCCTTGTTGCTCTTTTTTATGCTTTTTTTTGAGCTTGAATAGGTGTCTATTATATCCTGCGCACAACCGAACTCCTTGTTCCACAAAGAATCCGGTTGAACATCTGCATTGCATGAAAGTGCAAACAATGCAAACAGACAGATAATTGATATTTTTTTCGCTATTGTCATAGATTATTTCTTTCCGTAGGCAATACCCACAAGGTCAACACCGAACTCCTTGATGTACTCTACGACCAAATCATATTTCTCCTTGATTTTTGTATTCTTGTCGGTGTTGTATCTTTCGTGGAACTCTTCGGGTGTAAACCACATCGCATTCATTATATATGCTTCGAACAGGTCGCAAGTAGGGTTTACTTTTGTTGTCCAGTAGTCGGGGTGCAACCATCCTTTTTCACTGGTGATAGGCTTTATAATGTCAGTACTGCGTCCGGTACCGAATTTCTCTTCCAATACATCAACATATCCCAGTGTGTAAAGTCCGTTTTTAGAGCCTTTGTTCTCGATATTCACTTTGTCACAAATGTCGTGATTTCCGTCTATGCAGGTTTCGCTCTTGTTCATGCTGTAATCTGCCCAGAACTCTTCGGGCGCAACAAGCTCACCGCGTGCAATGGAGTTCTTTATTACATTTACCATGAATACGCAACGCATCTGCTTCAAGGAGTAATCTGCCAACATCTTGTCCATCTCGTTTCCTTCTTCTCCTTTTAACAAGGTTTCCATAACAGTTTCAGGGAAGCAGATTGCCCAGTTGTCGAAATCGCCCAACTTGATGACCTTGTTCGGGTCGCTGTCTGTTCCGGGGGTCTCTACCTTATTGTCTTCGCCGTAATCACGTGGCTCTGTGCGGAGATTGTTAATCATGTAAATTTTCACAGGGAATGTGGAGTTGGCAAATTCCTTGGTGATGTTTGTGAATATATAGTCGTTGAAGAAATCAACGTAATAGGGGAGATGTTCCATTGGCAAATTCCATGTACCTAATTCTCGCTCTTCAGGATCTCCTGCAACATAGATATCACCTGTTCCGGCAGAAATCCAGGTGCGGTTCATGTCCTCTTCGGTAACATCCTTATACAACAGATATACACCATATTCCTTCTTGATGTCGTTGATGATGCTGTCGTATTCAGTGTCGCCCTGTGGGAAACCGCCACGTATGGGAGAATAGTTGCCCGATGGTGTTATCACCTCATCATTGTCTCTGCATGCTGTAAATGAGACAAATGCAACCAATGCCAGCAATGTAACCTTTATATAAGTTTTCATTTTCAATACGTTTAAAATTGTTGTTATCAGTTATGGATACCTGCGCCTACACGTCTTTCCGGCAACTCGTTCTGTACCAATTGTGGATTCTCGTCCATAGCCTCCTTGGGGATGGGGACTGTGTACATAAGGTCTCTTTCTTTCAAAGTGTATTCAGCCTTATAATCCTTATAGTACCATACATGTTTAATTTCCGGCATGCCCCAACGACGAAGGTCGAACCAACGATGTCCTTCGAAACAGAGTTCACGTCTTCTCTCGTCCTTTACAAAATTCAGAAGTTCGCTCTGGTTTTCTACGTCTATTTCAACCTCTACTTCAAAGTCGTCCTCGGGGTCGAAACGTCTTTCGCGCAAGGTGTTCAAGGCCTCAACTGCATTGCCAAGTCCTTCGCCACCCATCTGTATCTGTGCTTCGGCATAATTCAGGTACGCCTCTGACAAACGTATGCAACGTCCGAATACGCCTGTTGTTGTGGCATTTTTGGGAAGGTATTGTGAACCTACATATATCTTGCCGTATGCCATTGGCATAAGAGTACCGTCTGTCATGTCTGTCTCTATTATGTAGCGTTCCCTGCGAAGGTCCATATCGTTGAAAAGGCTCAACAGCTCTTCCGAAGCCTGGAAGTATGCGTGCATCTTCTTGTTGTTGTTATTGGGGTTCTCGGTACCTGTGCCATAGCATGTCCAACCGAACATGTCGTCAACATTACCGTAGAGCCAGATTGCTTCTGTGGAAGTTGATGTAGGATAGTAAGGATAGTTTCGCACGGTTTTGCCGTCGCTGTTGACTGTTGTTGTGGGAACATCGTTCAAATCCAGGAAACTGAATCGTGGATTATCCATTACAAGTTTGGCATATTCTGCCGCTTTCTCCCAATTTTCCATATACAGGTATGTACGAGAGAGCATCAACTGCACCATGGGGAGGTTTACACGCTCTTTCTTCTTGAACTGGTAGCTTTCGGGCAACTCGTTGAAGACGCTGTCAGCAGTATGCAGGTCCTTGAGAATCTGTGCATAAACCTCTGCAACGGTTTTTCTTTTCAATGCCTCTTCGCTTGCCTCGATACCGCTATGCAACTTCAAGGGAACACCCAATGCATTGCCCAAAGAATCGGGGTTGCTGTTGTATGGTGCACCGAAGATGTTTACAAGGTTGAAGTAATAGAAACCACGTAGGGCATGTGCCTGTGCCTTTACATAGCCTTTCATCTCTTCGCTGTCGGTAACTGTGGGCAGATAGTCGAGTACGGCATTTGTACCAAGTATCAGTTCGTAATACTTCTCATACATGTTCGTGTGTCCGGAATTGGCAAGTTCCATCATCTCGAACATGTTGGGTTGCCAAGCGAAACTGCCCAAATACTTGTTCTCGTTGTAGTTGTCGTTGGGAATCTGGTATGCGGTAGCTTGAATATCGTCGTCAAGCAGTCCAAGGAATACGTTGAAACCCGACATGTCGTTACGTTGGTATGCCTCGCCCAGGAGCAACTCGTTCAGCGAAGTTGCATCTTTGGGTACGAACTCGCTTTTTGAATTCGGCTCAAGGAAATCCTCACATGCGGTAAATGCAAATGCGAGCAGTATTGTTGCAAATATCTTGTTTATATGTTTCATGGTCGTTTTGTCTTATAGTCCTACACTCAAACCCAATGAATAAACTCTAGGCTGTATACTATAGCCCAATTCTGGGTCATATCCTCTCCACTCCTTGCTTGCAATCACAAACAGGTTGTTGACATTCGCATTGAGAGTGATGTGCGAGAGCTTGATTTTCTGACACCATTTGCGTGGGAAACTGTACGATAGTGAAATCTGTGTACAGCGCAGGAACGATGCATCGGCAACTCTTACATCCGACTGTGCCCACATAGAGTATATGTTGTCATACAATCCGTTTGGCAGGTTCAGATTGTAGTAGTCGACGATTGATGTGTAAAGTGCCGGAATGTTTGTGTGAGCCTCGTCTCCGGGCTGCTTCCAACGGTCGTTCAACTCCTTTGAAAGGTTGCTGAAGATATCGGGCATCTGTCCGTTTGTAAATGTTGAGTATGGGTTCGGCAAACGTTTCTTCGCACCAAGGATTGCAGCAAAGTCAATGCCAAGATTGAAGCCTTTCCAACGGATGCGTGTGTTGAAACCTCCTGTAAAATCCGGTTCGCTCTGTCCTGAGTATACAAGGAATGTTGTCGGGTCGACGCTTCCGTTGCCATCAACATCTTCGTATGTCGCATGTTCAAATGTAGGATAACCGGTAAGGTGGTCAAGTCCTGTGAACTTGTATGACCAGAATGCCGACAATGGATAACCTTTCTTGAGTGGACGGTCGCTGCTTCCGTTCAGGAAGTCGTGATGTGTCAGTTCATCGGCTTTGGCTGTGCGGTCGTCAGTTTCAGAACGGTTTCTGTTCTTGCTGGCGTTGAGTCCGATTGTCCATGCAAAGTTCTTACCCTTGATTGGTGTATAGTTGGCACTGAACTCAAAACCTTCGTTTGTGATGAGACCGCCGTTTAGAGGCATTGAACTCATACCATACTCCTCTGCAATGTCCTGACGTATGATTGCATTACTGCGACGGCGATAATACTCCATGTTCATGGTTATACCGAACAGGTGAATATCGGCACCAAGATTAAGAGTTCTTGTGCGCTCCCATTTTAACTGTTTGTTAGGAAGGCTTGAGATTGCCAGGTAATATTCGTTGTAACTTGAGAGAATGCCCTGATAGTTCACAATCATGTCGGGGCTGATGGAATTTACAACGTTACCCTGTATACCGTATGTGGCACGTATGTTGAACTGCTCAAGCCATGGGAGATATTTCATCACCAGCGGCTCCTGTGCTATCTTCCATGATGCACCGAACGACCATGTCGGGTCGAACTGCTTGTTTACGTCCTGACCGAAACGGTTCGAAGCATCGGAACGCACGTTCATGTTGATTACGTAACGGTTCATGAATGAATATGCCACAATACCAAAGAACGAGAGATAATTGGTTACTGTAGAGGTCTTGTTCCATCCGCCGTTGTAGAGCGACTGCAATGCACCCCATCCGACGTTAACATCCTGTCCTATCGGCTTGAAGTTCTCGGGCAATGTAGGTGTTACAAGAATCTCACCACGCTCGGGAACATAACCCCACACGGTATTGCTTGCGCTTTCGCCTCTGCTTGAACGTATTTCCATACCAAGCATTGTGTTCAGACGGTGATTCTCGTTGAACTCCTTGGAGAATTGCAGGCGGTGCGATGTGCTGTACGATACACTCTGTGAGTTTGCCTGCTTCAGGATACCGCCATAAGGCATAAGTGCCGCGTTGTATTTTGCAGAACCTGCCTCTTCGCTGCCATAGGCATAACCGCGGTACAATCTCTCGACGGATGATGTCTTCTCGCCCTGGTAACTCTCGCTGTTGTTGCCGCTCAAGGCAAAGCTTGCAGTTCCCTGATATGAGAGCCAGCTGAGAATCTTGTACGAAACATTTGTTGAGGCATTGAACATTGTACCGACATTGGTAGAGTATGAGTTCTCCAATTCGTTGAATACGTTGTATGAATATTGGTTATGACCTCCCAATTCTGTGTTGTACTGGTATTGATAGTAGCTTGAGTAGAATGTAGGATCGCCATTCTCTTCATAGGCAGGGATGGCTCTGTTTGTGTTGAGAGCGTATGTGTATGGATTCACACCTGCATATCCGTAAGAGTTTCGTACGCTACCGTTCAACTGGACATTCACGCTGAGCTTGTCGCTGATATTGCTGTTGATGCTCAAACGTGTTGTAAGCTGGTCGTTCTCGTTACCAATCTCCATACCTTTGTTGCTCTGGTAACCCACCGATGCATTGTAGGTGTATTTGTCGGTTCCGCCCGAAACGCTAAGGTTGTGGCTCTGGCTCACAGAATTGCGTGTAAGAAGAGCGAACCAGTCGGTATTTTCCATTTCAAGGCGTTGTAGATAGCTCGAGAATTGCTCCTCTGTGATGGTACGGTTGTTGAACATCGCCATCAGACCTTCGTAGGTGTAAATCTGTGGCAGGGGAGTGTCCTGATAACGAACACCGGCCTCGTATGCCTCTTTGCTGAACTGAATACGCTCCTGCGAATTCATCAGGTCGTATATGCCGTATGATGGGCGTTCTCTTACCGATACGTTGGTGTTGTAGTTTACACTTATACGTCCCGGTGTTCCCTTCTTGGTTGTGATAACGATAACACCGTTTGATGCCTTTGAACCATAGATGGCTGTTGCCGAAGCATCCTTGAGAACAGTGATGTTGTCGATGTCCTGTGGGTTAAGCCATGAAATCTGGTTACCGATAAGTTCCTTCATGTCACCGGTGATGGACGAACTCATGTCGATGTGCAGAGCATCCTCCTGAATTACACCGTCCACAACCCACAACGGGCTGCTGTTACCAAGAATTGTTGATGTACCGCGAATGGTGATTTTAGGTGATGAACCTACACGTGCCGAAGAGTTTACAACCGTCATACCGGCAATCTTACCTTGCAACATCTGGTCGATGCTCTGGTATGCCGGCATCATGATGTCGTCGGCTTTTACTGTGGTGAACGCACCCACCATATCCTTACGTGGCAGTCGTGCATAACCATCCTCTACAATGGTAACCTCTTCGAGCATTGCATCGTCGGGAACAAGCTCAATCTTAAGCGCTGTGTTGATGACCTTGCTTGTGAGCTTTATGTTCTTGGTCTTTGAACCAAGATAACTTACAACCAATTCTGTCTCACCGTTTTCGAGGTTGACGTTGATTCTGAACTCACCTTCTATGCCGGTACTTGTACCTCTTGCCATGTTTTTGCCTTTCATAATGACAACGCTTGCTCCGGGAAGAGGCTCGCCCATGTCATCAACCACAGTACCTGTTACGATGCTGTTGTTCTGTGCAAAGATTCCTGTTGTGCAGAAAATGCATAGAAATAGGGTTAAAATTCTGATTATAACCAAATTAACCTTCATTGTTATGATGTTTTATTCGTTCCTGTTCGTTTAATTATGTAAAATTAATATTATTTTTTCTAATAACAATACAAAATGAATGTAAAATAGCAATGTTGGTAATGTTAAAAGTTAATCAAAATAAACGATAACTGTGCGATAATGTCGTGTTTAGACTAAATTTTATAACAAAAAGTAATAGCAGAGCTGCGAATGCAAATCTGCTATTACTTTTTAACTCTGAGATATGTGTCGGTTCTTAGAAATAGAACGACATGTATAATGAACCACCGATATTGTCTGTCCCGAATTGGAAATAGGCATTACCTGGAGATTTTAAATCGTAGCGTGTTTCAACCTCTTGTTTGGCATTGTTCCATCCTTCAGATTCAGTGTACTGCTGTCCGCCGGAAATACCATAAATGCTAAGGTTTACTTCTGCACCTAATGCAATCTTGGGAGCCACGAACCATTCAATGCCGGCGCTACCTGTAGCACCGTAGAAGATATCAGATGTGCCTTTCTGTTTTGTTATTCTGTAACCGTTATTTGTTGTTGTATTAAAGGCATTGCTTGGCTGTTGGTTGATGCTTGTTATTTGGTTGGCATAATTATAAACGGTTGTTGTGTTTTTGAATCCAATCAATGCACCGAATCCGAAAACGCCTTGTATACGTTTTGTACCCTTGCGGTATTCTGCGCCCAGCATTGCGCTCATGCCGTTCTTTCTGCTCTTTTTTTGGTCTATAAGCTTTGTCTCGTTTAGTGGATCAAGAGCATAATTCTTGTCATCTCGAATGTATTCATTGCTGATATTGCTACCAATCAACAACCCAACGTTTGCGCGTACCGCCCATTTGTCGTTGAGCATATATTTACCCATGATAGAAACATCGGGTGCAATGCTGTTGTCCCAACCGTTAAGATTGTTTGAAATTGGTTCGCCACCGAGGCCTTCTAGTGTATTATTCATGTTTCCATTGAATAAATTGCCTGCATATTTCAATATAGGTTTTAAATCGAAACCAATTGCAAAATCACCTTTATGCGGTAGATAAATTTTCTGTTTGCCGGAAACCTCCTGCGCATTGGTAAATCCGAATGCTAAAAGGCAAACTGTTATAATCGCAAAAAATCTTTTCATGACTCACTTTAATTTAGAAGTTTAAATCAATATAGTACCAATCTGATTCATCATACTCATAGCTTTCAACATCTTCGTGTGGAGTAAAGCCTAAAGCAACATTGATTATAGGGGTTTTGTCATCTTGGATACCACTGAATCTGATTTTAGATTTATCCTGTCTGAAATATGACATTATTCCGCTTTCGATTTGGTATTTTTCAATAACGGGAACCTGATATTCGTATGTCTCCTCAACTTCGTATGTATACAATCCCCATTCGTATGAGCCTGTCTCTTCGTTATAATACTGTCCGTAGGTTTCTTTTTCTACGGTTCTTGTACCTGTTCTTGTCTCATAATGCTTTTCGAAATGTTGGAAAGCATTAACAATGTATGGAGTTGTTTTTAAAGATATAGATGTATCCCAAGCTTTTTCCTTTGAAGGAATAATGAATGTGGCTTCACCTTTGTTGTTGGTTGTTGCACCATAGTTTACATCGTTGATAGTTGCAATAACATCAATGTCGGCTTTTGGAGCATAGTAACGCTCAATTACTTCTTCATCGTATTCGTTGGTTTCTATTTTATATTTTGGCTCGCCAACTTTAACAGTGAATTTTGAGATATATTCGTATCTTGGGTCTTCGCCTCTCTCGTCAGTAGAGTACATCTTGTCCCAGAAAACAATATCGTTGGGACTGAGTGAACGGGTATTACCTTCAATGTAGAATATTGTCTCAGTCTCTTCGTATACAGGCACACCGTCCTTTACATCTATTACTCTTTTGTAAGTGTCGATGAATGGCTCTGCTTTTATTGTTGCTTCGGTGTTGCTGTATAAAACAGGTATATTGATGCTATATGAGCCTTCGGCATCTGTTGTTGCTTCAAAAATAGCAACGCCTCTGGCGTCGTTGTTTGCATATTCTGTATTTTTTACCTCTACATAAACCTTTTTGCCTTCAGCAGGCTTGATATTTTCAATGTATTCTCCGCCTTTGTAATCTTGGCCAAGATGATACAAGAGCTTGCCTTTAATTAGTGCAGAAGTCTTGATGTCTGAAATTTGAAAACTGCTTTGTTCTTTTTCACAGCTTGCAAGACAAATGGCAAGAATTGCCATTAGGGCAATGTTGAATAAATTTTTCATAATTCTAAAACTTTAAATGTTGATATAGGCAAATGTAGAGAATTGTTATAGATAAGTTATCTTTTGTGTATTAAAAAATGTTAAATGTGTAAAAATGATTAAAAGCGAGAAATCTTCTTTCGAAAATTCCTCGCTTTTCTTCAATCGTGCAAATTTGTGACAGATTATCGAACAATTTCGTTAAGCCAAACGAACAAAGGCGAGCGAGCTTGCACTTTGCCGTGGCGAGAAATTGTCGGTACAGCCAACTTTAAAAGAGATTTTCTAAAGGTGGTGGATTTCGTTCATTATTTGAAAGCAGAGGGTTATGATATGGTAACTTTTGACAAGGTTGATTGCGTCGATAAATCTTGATTATATTGTTAGTTAGGAGAATTTATCTTGTTCATAACAGTCTCAATTAATTCCTTGTCTTCATTTAATAATTGTAATACAAGTTTGTAAACTGTTGTGCAAGGGTTTTGGCTTGCATAGTCCTTGCCAGTAAATGTTTGATGTTGTTTCTTTGCCCAGCTTATGGCATTTCTCATATTGCCATATGTGGTCATTATGTCATAATTGTTTTCATCATTCTTTTGATAAACATAAGGTCTTTTATTTTTCCATTTGCCAGTATTAATTACAGCACTCGATATTGCCTTTTTATATTCGTTTCTGTTCATTGCTGTTATTCTATTATGGAAATGGTATAAGTACCATAGTTCAAAAGCTTCATTACTCCATGCGACATTAATATTGTTCTTTTCAGCTTTTTCTATAGCTACATTAAAGTTTGTGAAATTATCTTTGTCAAAAACAGCCCACACGCTATCGAAAGGCTGAGAAGACCGCTCTGCTTTGTTGAATTTCTCTATAGCAGTATCAACAACTTTCATTGTTCCCTCGCCACAGCCTTCACAATGAACTTCATAAGTAAAGCTGTTATTGCTTGTCAATTTAAATTTTTTAAAGTAATTCGGCTCGGTTTTTTCGCCTTCGCAAACAATAAGAATTCGACAAGAAATTTTTTTACTAGCCTTTTGTTTTTTTTGCTCAAAACGCTTTAAGATTGCATTATCTATTTTTATTTTTCTAGCCATAATCATTCATTTATAATGTATGGGATAGCGCCATATCTACCAGCAATGTAGTTGCGTTTGTAATTTGCATCAGGACGAGGTTTGCTTCCATCAGGGAGTTCTATATCCATCATATTATATAGGTCTGTTTGCTCTGTGGCATCCTTTTCTGTAAACCAAATTTGGTCTCTTCTTAACATTTTGGATGATAGCAGGTGTGTGTCGTGTGTCGTAAATATTAATTGAGCATTTTTTGTATTCTTTGTAGGGTCGTTAAATAAATTGACAATGAATTGTGATATAAGTGGGTGCATCTTTGCATCAATCTCATCTACGCAGAGTACGAACCCCTTATTTAAGGTGTCAAATATAGGACCTGATAATTGAATTAATTTTTTTGTACCATCAGATTCAGCTTCATCAAAATTAAAAAGAACAGTGTTTACTATATTACCATTTTTATCATAAACATTATGCTCGCTTTGTAATTCAATGCTCTTTTTCCCTTTTAATTTACTTGTAAGCCCTTTCTTTAAATAATATGGGAGATTTTCAGGGATATCAACCTCTTTTTCCATTGTTTCGATGGATTTAAATCCCAAATCAATATTCTTATAGAAATTTATAGCATCTTCATAACCTTCTAGGTGTTTATGCAACATTAATCTTGAATAACCATCGTATTTGTCGGAATTGATACCTGAAATTACATTAAAAGTTCTGAACTTTTCAATAATTTGTTTTGATAAATCACCATTTAGTTGTGCACATAAAGAAAGGAAGAGTCGATTATTTACTGTACTCTCTTCTTTCTCAACTCCTTCTTGAAATGTCTTTTCGTTTACCCCAATCCCGTCTTCATTACGAATAAACAAAACATTTTCTTTTTTATTTATGCTGGGAGAGGAAAATAACCACTCACTAACAATTTCTGTGTCGTTGTGCTCAAATCCATAACGATATATCTGGTTGTTTAAAATAAATTTAGCCTCATAAAATGTAGGCTCATCTTGTGTGGTAGACAGTCGGAATGGGTTATAAAAAAGTTCATCACCTTCGTTTAATCTTACGGAATTCATTATATGCCAAACCATTGACGCAAATGCATTAAGTACATTTGATTTTCCACTGGAGTTTGCTCCATAAATTGCAGCAGTCTTCAGAATGTTTAATTTATCGTTTACATTAGCGATATTGTTTTTTGGCTCATCTGTGATTTTTTGAGCAATCATTGATAATGTGCATTTTTTGTGAATTGATTTAAAATTAGCACAAGAGAATTCTAATAACATAGTAGAAAATATTTGATATTTGGTTAAAAATCTCAAAAACAATTCAAAGATAGTGTGATTTTTTCTCAAAATCAAGTTTTTTGAGAAAAACTCTCAAATTAAACAAATTTACATCTCCGAATGTTTGTGATATTGTTGTCGAAATTCCACAAGGTTGGTAATGGTATAAAGCCTTAAAACAGCACTACGCCCCCTCGTGGGGCGTTTTTATGTATGTAACCCCTTTCGCTTATCAAATGTCATTTTTAGTAGTATTAGTGTTCCTTGCCTTTTCCAACAGAGTGTTACGCTTCCAAACAGTCAAGGGCAAACAGACTCTCGATGTCCTTGATATTGTAGCGTAGGGTATTAGTAAACCACCCTATGAATACATAGTTTTTCACTCTAATTGATTGATATAATAGAGGATAATATATATAAAACCTATGTATGAAATGCAGTTTAATATTAAATATCTTATTGATATAAATACAACGATTGCCATCGGCGTAGCCGGTGGCAATCGTGTTTTGAAATAAAATAAAGAATTTTATTCATTGTCGTTTCCAAGAGCCAAATTACAAACAGAACATAAAACTCTTAAATTCTCCAATGTGGTTTCTCCACCCTTTGACCAAGGTATAATGTGGTCAAAATGAATTTTATGTATTCCATCATTACATTTTACCCCACATATTTGACAACGATTACCATCTCTCATAAGCACTCTTACTTTAAGTCTATCATTCGGTTCTCTTTTTGTTTTGTGCTTAATTTTACTTTCTGTATTATCTATGAATACCATATCATCATCGTTGGCACAGATATATGTGGCAAAGACATCTAATGCTTTATACCAAGTACCGAATTTTCGCAAGTATGCAGTTGAGGTTATTGAAGACAATTCTCTCTTATCCATATCTCGTCTTGTTGGTTGTTTGCCCAACTTCAACCATACATCCCTTAAATTTGCCATAAAATCTTCATCGCTATAAAATTGATTGCAAGGGGATATGCCTGCAATATTTAATGCTTTATTCCAAGTGCCAAATTTCCGAGATACAGTAGAAGAACTAAAGTTTCCATATAAATCATAATCTTTAATAGATAACTTTTCTTTACCTATTTGTAGATAAACACTTTTTAAATCCTCAATTAAATCCTCAAGTGTTGGGTTGTTCCTTTTTACTATTTTGAAATTCATAGTTAACGATTTAGCAAATTTTCCAATTCAACCCTGCTGTTGAACTGATATATCTTTCCTCTTATCTTAATAAATCCCTCTACAGCCTCATCGCCCATAGGTTCAAAAAGGGATTTTACGCTGACTCCAAGAGCAACAGCCATCTTTTCAATGGTATCTAAACGAGCGTTGCCATACATTGCTCTCGTTAGACTTGAAGCATCTATATCCATATCACTTGCAAGGTCTTTCAACTGTTTGCCTTGTTGCTTGCAGAGGCGTTTTACATTTTCTGCTAATATTTTCTCCATATTTTATATGTTTTGCGTGCAAAAATAGCGAAATTGTTGTAAAAAGCAATAATATTTTAAAATAATTGCATTTTGTGTTAATTTAAATTTGTTTTTTAATTTTCTTAAATG
>JAEIGA010007194.1_pt1 | contig 16926 bp, 13 predicted proteins | sample 9270691 | NCBI WGS metagenome assembly JAEIGA01 (sample SAMN17057246, study PRJNA624740) | gut metagenome | biome: biome; isolation source: fecal sample | host: Bos grunniens | place: China: Xizang | collected 2019
ATGAAATTGATGATGCTGAATTAAAAGCATATGGTAGTAAAACACAAAAAGGGGTTTATTCTCAAACAGGTAAATTGAAATTTAGTATATTAATCTCAACACTTGAGGAATATAATTGTGATATTTCAAGAGGGGATTATATTGGTGTTCAGATAGATTCAACACATAGAGAATATTTTACAGTAACAAATGATGGTCGAGTAGGTTCAATGTCAAATAAATTCACAATGTATGGTAAAGTTCCATATTCAAGAACAATAGAATGTGCAAGCGTTGATAAAAATGAATTTAATGGATAATGAGTAGAAGTTATAAAAATGTAATTAAATTAAGAAATAAATCTCAAGGAGAGGAAAGAAGAAAAAACTTAGCAAAAGAAATTGTTAAGGATTCTACTCCATTACCTAAACCATTGGATTATGAAGATATTGATACTGAATTTAATAGATGGGTAAAAGAAGATTTATGGATAAGTTTTGAAGGAAAAGAATTACCTACATTTGCTTTATTTTCAAATCAACGATTTTCTGAATTTTTACAATCTTGGGATGAAGTAGATGAAAAAAGAAACTTAATTCTTAATTTTAAAACAGTAACAAGAGAAAATAATCCCAAAATAGGTAGTATTGTTGGTGAAACAAGAAATATACCAGGTGAACATATGATTTTAATGAAAAGAGTTGAAGCATATGATAAATCTAATAGACCTTATTTTATTGATTATAAAGTAAAACAACCTTTTTCAATTGATTTTATTTATACAGTTTCATTGGTAACAAATAAATATGAATTGTTAAATAAATTTAACATGTTAATGAATGATAAATTTAAAGCAATTAATTGTTATATAAGACCTAATGGACATTTTATACCAATGAAATTAACTGACATTTCAGATGAATCTGAATATAATATTGACAACAGAACATATTATTCTCAAAGTTATATGATAACAGTTATGGGATATATTATGCCAGAAGATAGTTTTGTTGTAGAAGAAAAACCATATGTTAAATTTTTAGGGTATGAGGGGGATACTGTAAGAAAAACTTATGTTGAAATAGAAGAATCTCCATGTTTAAATGAAGAAAAAGAATATGATTATGTTCCAATTAATTTAAAAATACATTTTGATAAATGTACAAATAAACATAAATTTATTATGGATTCATATTTTCATGCTAAAAATATTAAATTAGAAAATATTAGATATTGTAAAATTTTAGTAAATGATATTGAAATATCATTAGATAATAATTTTGAATTGAAACCAAATGATAATGTTAGAATAACAAATATTGTTAAATATAAAACATTTGATGAAGCAGAAATATTTATTGAAGGGTTTAATCATAGGGAATCTTATAAAATTAATGAAAATATTGATATAAAAGAAATTATTATATCTTAAAATTATTTTTCAATGTGATTTTTTGAAAAAAACAGAATATTTATATAAAAATAATAAAATTAAAAAATACATTAAATAATATGATAAGTGATGCAAGAGGTACGCATGTTTCTCCAGGTATATATACCGATGAAAGAGATGTAACTTATTCAGTTAAAAGTCTTGGTATTACAAGTTTAGGTCTTGTTGGTGAAACTTTATATGGTCCTGCATTTCAGAATATAGAAATTTCTAACTGGGGTGAATATGTTGATTACTTCGGTGGAACTTCTTCTGAAAAAGATAAAAATGGAAATCCAAAATATGAACTTCCTTATGTTGCTAAAAGTTATTTAGAAGAATCTAAAAGACTTAATGTTGTACGTGTTTTAGGTCTTTCTGGGTATAAAGCAGGTAAAGCATGGGTTATTTATAATGAACAAAAACCTGCAATTGTTTTAAGAAGTAAGTTATCTTATACTAGTACTAGTGGTAGTTGTGGTTTTATTACTGAGGAACCTAATGAAATTGTAACAGATATTGAAATTGTTGAATATATATCAAAGGTTTATACTTCAAATTGCGAAGCTACATCAAGTGGTACTGTTGAAGAAAATACAGATAAATTCGGATTAAAAGTAACTACAAATGAAAACATTTCTAAAGTATATTATGTTTCATTAAATCCAAGTGATAGTGATTATATTTATAATGTTATAAGTAATAATCCAAGTACTGGTACAACTGATATTTACATTGAAGCATTATATGAAAGTTCTTTATCAGAAATAACAATTCTATCAGGAACAGTTAACTCTTTTAGTGGTCTTACTGACTATCAAGAATCATATAGAGCAGCACAAACACCATGGATTGTATCTGATGCACTTGTAACTGAATATGAAGATAATGGTGAAACTAAAAAAACAGGTAATGTTAAAAAATTATTTAAGTTTTATACTATATCTGATGGTAATGTTGCAAATTATCAAGTAAAAGTTACGCTTCAAAATATTGATATAGTAAAGGGTACTTTTGATGTAGTTGTTCGTGATTTTAATGATACAGATGCAAATCAAATAATTTTAGAAACATTCCGTAAATGTACTTTAGTTGAGGGAGATTCTAGTTATATTGCATATAAGATTGGTACAATTGATGGTGGTTTTGAATCTAAATCAAAATATATTTTGGTTGAAATGGCAGAAGGAGAAGATTTAAGAAATGCAATTCCTGCTGGGTTTATGGGTTACCCAATGCCAAAATATAAAGAAGATGATGAAGCAATAAATTTATTATACAATGGTAACTTTGAACATTCTGTAAAACCTAAAAGACAATGTTTTGGATTCTCAGATAGAGTTGGTATTGATGTTGATGTATTTTCATATAAAGGTAACTTAAATTCTGGAAATACAATATATACAAATGGTTTCCATATGGATTCTTTAATGGATGATTGCGCTGTTATTTATGTTGATGGTGAAAGTGGAACTTGTAAGTTTTCAACAGTTTCAGAGAATAATACAACAGTAGGCAAAAATAATATACCAAGATTAATTAAATCATTTGATTATATTAATCAAACAATTTATAGTGATATTAATACTTGTAAATTTACTGTATGTTTCTATGGTGGTTTTGATGGATGGGATATAAATAGAACTGAACGTACTAATACTAATGATTTTAAATCTACTAAATATAATGCTTCTTCAAACGGTGTGATAAAACCTTTCATTAATGAAAGTGAAGGAAATCTACCATTAAATCTACCTTCAACAGCAAATACATCAGACTATTATGCTTATCTTGCTGGTGTTAGAGTTTTCAGTAATCCTCAAGATATAGATATAAATATTTTAGCAACTCCAGGTATTAATTGGCATGATAATGCATTATTAACACAAGAAATACTTGATATAGTTGAAGATAGTGAAGATGGACGAGGAGGTGATGCTCTTTATATCATGGCATCTCCAAATACAGAAGATGTAGATGATGTTATTAGTAAATTTGAATATGCAGGAATTAATTCATCTTATGCTTGTACATATTTTCCATGGATAATGTATTATGATAATGCAAATATGAGATATTTAAACTTACCTGTAACTAAGGATGTTGTACGTAATATGGCATCAATTGACAATAAGTCATATCCTTGGTTTGCACCAGCTGGTACTGAACGTGGTATTGTTAATTGTGTTAAAGCTAATATTAAAACACGTCTAGCAGATGAAGATGCACTTTATGAAGTAGGTATTAATCCAGTTAAGACTTTTGCACAAGATGGTGTTAAGATTTGGGGTAATAAGACTGCTTATTCAGTAGAAAGTCCATTAAATCGTATTAATGTACGTCGTCTAATGATTCGTGTTAAAAAGATGATTACAGATGCAGCAAAACATTTAATCTTTGAACAATATGATGCAACATTAGAAAAACAATTTAGAGGTTTAGTAGAACCAATTCTTGCAGATGTTAAGAGTAATCGTGGTATTATTGATTATAGAGTTATTACAGAGTGTACTCCAGAAACAAGAGACCAACATATCTTACCTGCTAGAATACTTATTAAACCTACACAAAGTTTGGAATACATAAGCATCTCGTTTGTTGTTTATCCAGAAAGTGTAAGTTTTGAAAATGAATAATAAAAATATATAATATTTTTTATAAGAGGTTATGATTTCATAACCTCTTTTTTATTAGAAAAATTACTATTTATATAAAAAAAACAAATTATGAAATCATTAATGCAATTTTTATTTATATTCATTTTTATAGTAACTTTTTTAGGTTGCCAAAAAAATATATATGAAACAAATAATGTGTTAGGACAGACATTAAAAAGTGAACTTTTAATTTCAAACGGTTCACAGTATCAAGTAGATTCTATTATTTCAACAGATAAATTACCATTATTAAATAATTGGTATAGTAGTGTTTTTGTTGATTATCAAACAAATAATAAAATAATAAAAAGAGTTTGTTTTAAAATTTTGGAAAACAAATCTGAAGTTATTTATATTATTCAAGGAAATAACGAACCTTTTTATATTGAAAAAAGAGTATTAAAATAATTATTAGCATATGAAAGAATTAGTTTTAGGGTGTATTCCATCAAAAATGGATGGTAGTGAAAAAGTATTTGGGGTTTCAGATGAAATGGTTACACTTCCAGAAGTTTATTCATATAAAGAAATTATGTGCCCAGTATTAGACCAAGGTTCTGCTCAGATATGTGTCCCATGTACCGTATCAGCATATTTAAATTGGAAGGAAAATTTAAAAACAGGTTTAAGTGGTGATGATAATGGTATTAAAATGAGTGAAATATATAGAAGTCGTAGTAATTCAGGTGAGGGTATGTCATTCAAAGATGCATTGAAATTTTTAAATAAAGTTGGTGTAAATTCAGATAATGGTATATTAAAAATAAAATCATATGGTAGAGTTATGAGTTCATTTATATTAAAAGCTGCTATTGTAATGAATGGTCCATGTTTTGGGGCGTTACCAGTATATAATGATTATTGCGATTTTTGGAACAATGAATATAATGAACCTCTTCAAGGGTATCATGCAATTGCAATTGTGGGTTATGATAAAGAAGGGTTTATAATTAGAAATTCTTGGGGTAAAAATTTTTGTAGTAAAGGATACACAGTAATACCATATAAAGAATTTGATAAGTTATTAGAAATATGGACTGTAATAGAATAATTGAATTAAAAGTGTAGATATATTCTACACTTTTTTTGTTTTTTATTAAAAATATTTGTATATTTGTAAAAATATATAAAACATGAATATTATAGTAACTGGAGGCGAAGGACAATTAGCAAGATGTTTAAAACAAACTGTAGAAAATAATAAAACTGAAAATAACTATTACTTTTTCTCCAAAAAAGATTTAGATATTACTAATGAAGAAAATATAAAAAATATTTTTACACAATATAATATTGAATATGTTGTTAATTGTGCAGCATATACTAATGTAGATGCAGCAATCAATAATATTGATAAAGCATATAAAATTAATAAAGAAGGGCCATATGTTTTATCTAAAATATGTAAAGAATATAATACAAAATTAATTCATATTTCAACAGATTTTGTTTTTTCTGGAACACAAAATATTCCATACAAAACAAAAGATTGTACACACCCTTTATCAGTATATGGGCACTCTAAAAAAGCAGGAGAATCCCTTTTGATACCTTTTGATAATGTTCTAATAATTAGAACATCCTGGTTATATTCAGACTTTGGTAAAAACTTTTTTAATACAATGTATGATAGAGTAGTAAATAATCTAGAAACATTTGTTGTAAATGACCAAATAGGTACACCTACTTATGCGATGGATTTATCTGAATTTATATATAATATAATTGAATATAATGAAGAATTTAATACAGAAAATAAAATACTTCATTATTCAAATGAGGGTTGTTGTTCATGGTATGATTTTGCTAAAACTATTGAATTAATATATAATATTAAAAATAATAAAACCTCAAATATAATAAAACCTATATCTACATATGATTATGAACAAATGGTTAATAAAGTATTAGCTCTTAGACCAAAATATAGTGTATTATCTAAGGATTGTTTAAAAGATTATAATTATGCAAAAAATAGACATTGGATTGAAGCATTGATGGAATGCATTGATAAAAAATAAGACTCTCTAATTGAGAGTCTTATTTTAAATAAGTTTAATAAAATAATTAATAACAGAGAATGCAATAATCAGGACGTAGTGTAGCTGAAATAGTTGCTAAATCATCTTGACTGTAAGAAAGTTCTTGGAAGTCAATACTTGTAATAAAACAACCAACAAGTATCCATTTTTGAACAACAGCACCAGTTGGGTCTAGTAATTCCAATTCAACATCACGTTTATACCCACAAGCATAACCTTGTCTACCTGTAGCAGTCTCAGTACCTAAACGCACCCATTCCATAAGAGCTTGAGAAGTAGAAGGACCAATTGGGTCACGGAAAACTAATTGCATTTCATCCCAAGTATAACGACCAAGTACCCATGTAGATGTGTTCATAAATTGAATTTCAGTTGCACCTTGTTTTAATGAAGGGCGTTTACCTGATTCCACAGTCCATTCTTGAATACCTAAATCAGATGGGAAACGGAATACGAATCTATTTTTTCTTAATGGTTCGTATGTGTTAGGCATTTTTAATAACATGTCACTCATAATTCTAATATATTAGTTTTTTTATAATTATTTCTTGTATATAAATAGTTTATAGGATATTTTTTAAAAAAAATATTGGTAAATAAGTAAAAAAAATGTATATTTGTTAAAGAATTATTATTTATAAGAAAAACATAATATGGATAAGTTAAAAAAATTCATAGAAAAATCTAATAAACAACATAATTTTAAATATAATTATGAAAAAGTAGAATATATAAATTCGTTAACAAAAGTTTGTATAATATGTCCAGAGCATGGTGAGTTTTGGCAAACCCCAGTAGCACATGTACGTGGTAATCAATGCCCTAAATGTGCTAATATCAAAAGGGGTGATAATAAAAGATGGGATAATGATAAATTTATACGAGAATCATCTAAAATGCATGGTTTGAAGTATGATTATACTAAAGTAGATTATTGTAGTGCAAATAATAAGGTTTGTATAATATGTCCAGAGCATGGGGAATTTTGGCAAACTCCAGCAAGTCATATTTCAGGGCAAGGATGCCCTAAGTGTGCGGGTAAAAATTTAGAAAAAAATGAAGTAATTGAACGTTTTATTCAAAAACATGGAAAATTTTACAATTATTCAAAGGTAGAATATAATGGAATGCATAAAAAGGTTTGCATAATATGCCCAGAACATGGGGAATTTTGGCAAACACCAGCAAAACATATATTAGGGCAGGGGTGTAAAGAGTGTTCAAATAAGAAAAATGGTATTGAACATAGATTAAACTATGATGATTTTATAAAAAAATCAAATAAAATACATCATTTCAAATATGATTATTCTAAAGTTGAATATATAACATCTCATGATAAAATAGAAATAAACTGCCCAAAACATGGTTCTTTTTTACAATATCCATATGACCATATACAAGGGTATGGTTGTCCAATCTGTGGAATACAATATTCTGAATGTGAAAATGAAATTTATAATTTGTTAATTAAAAATATAGGTAAAGAAAGTATTGAATTACATAATAGGTGTATTTTAGAGGGTAAAGAAATTGATATTTATTTACCAAAATACAAAATAGGTATAGAGTTCAATGGGTTAAGATGGCATTCAGAAGAATTTGGTAAGGATAAATGGTATCATTATAATAAAATGATTAAAGCTAATGATAAAGGTATAAAATTGATACAAATATTTGAAGATGAATATAACGATAAAAAGGAAATAGTGTTTTCAAAATTACTTCATATTATAGGGAAATGTGAAAATTTACCTAAAATTATGGGTAGAAAATGTGAAATTAAGGAAATTTCTCATGAAAATGCCTTGGAATTTTTAAATAAAAATCATATCCAAGGATATGGAAATAGTACAATAAGATTAGGTGCATATTTTCAAGATAATTTAATTGCTGTTATGTGTTTTACAAAAACAGAAAAGAAAGATATTTGGATATTAAATAGATTTGCAAGTGATAATAGTTATATTTGCCAAGGGATAGGTGGTAAATTATTTAATTATTTTATAAAAAAATACAATCCTATTGAAATTAAATCATTTGCTGATAGAAGATGGACGATAAATGAAAATAATTTATATATTAAATTAGGGTTTAAATTAGATAAAGTTCTTAATCCTGATTATAGATATGTATCAAATAATAAGGGACGTATTCATAAGTTTAATTTAAGAAAAAAGACATTACATAATAAATATGACTTCCCCATAGATATGACTGAGAAGAAAATGGTTGAAAAATTAGGGTTATATAAAATATGGGACTGTGGGTTATATCGATATATATGGAAAAAGCACTCTATTTAGAGTGCTTTTATTATTTACATATGTTGAGCATTAGGGTTTTTTGCCATGACTTGTCTTTGTTCTTGTTTTTCAGATACTGCTTTATCTAGCATCATAAAAATCTTCTTTAAAACGTCATAATTAGGGTCTTCTGGTGAATCAGCAAGATTTGCCATTGCTTTAAGCGCTTTTTTGCGAATATCATTAATAAGTTCTTCAGCAGACATTTCAGATTCTTCCATACTTTTAGATATTGGTTCTTCTGGTTCTTCTACATCATCATACATCATATCCATTTCATCATTTTCCATTTCAATATCATTGAAATTAATTGCCTCATTAATTGTTTTAGGCATTTTTGATGTTATATTTTTAATTGTTTTAAAATTTTTTTTCATATTTATAAATCTTTTTTAATAAATAGTTTATTATGTCAAATAATATTTACTTAGTTTCAAACTTTAGTTATCTTTTCTAAAGAAAAGATAAAAAAAATGTCTAGTGTTTATTTAATAGGTAATAAAGAATTATTTGGTTATTATAAGATAGGTGCCACACGTGGAAATGTAAATAAAAGATTAAAAACTCTTCAAACTGGTAATAGTGGTGAATTATATATTGAAAAAAATTATGAAACTGAATATCCATTTATAGTCGAAAATATATTACACAATAAATTAGAACATAAAAAAACTTTAAATGAGTGGTTTGAATTAGATTTAAAAGATGTCACTGAATTTAAAGAAATGTGCGAAAATATTGAAAAAACTATAGAGATTATGAAAGATAATCCTTTCTTTAAGAAAAAATATTTCAAGGACTAATTATAGGTTAAAAAAAAATAGATTAAGTATGAGTCAACCAATAAAAAATAATAAAATACAGAGTGGCGTTAAAAAAAGTGTTTATAAAAAAAAGAAAAAACCAACTGTAAGTGAAATTATTAAAAAGAATATAGAAAGAAGTAAAAAACCTCATCCTAAATATGGTACATCTAAATTAGAAAAAAAGTTCGCTAAAGAATTTTTAGATAAATTAGGTATTAAATATGAAGAACAATTTGAAGCAAAGGACATTAAAAGATTTTACGATTTTTATTTAAGTGAATATAGAATTTTACTAGAGGTAGATGGTTCTTATTACCATGGTTACGGAAAAACTTATGAAGAAAAAACACCTATGCAAAAAAAGAATGAAAGGGTTGATAGAATTAAAGATGAGTGGGCATTATCACATGGAATACCTATTATTAGAATATGGGAACATGATATAAATAAAAACCCCGAAAAGGTGTTTAAAATTTTAAAAGAAGCAATAGGTATTGCTAGTGAAAAAATGATTATTAAAGAAAATAAAAAGAAAAGACATTAAAATATTATGGCAAATAATGAAGAAAATACACTTAGTCAAGAACTAGCGTTAAAACAATTGAAAAATACATATGATATGTATGAAAAAACAAAAAAAGAAACTGAAAGACGTTTGAAGGATAAATTAAATCCTGATGGAACTAAGCGTTATACTCAAAAAGATATTGATAATAATTTAACACTTTTAAATGATGCTCAATCATCAATTATTAGTCAATATGTAATGCTTGGTGGTAAGGAAGAAGATTTAAAGAAAAAAACCAGAAAGAAAAATATAACTGAAACCATTTCAAATGTTGAGAATAATGTAATGGAAATGATGCAAAAAATGGATGTAGACCGAAAAGAGGTATTAGAAAAGTCAGTAAGTGCCACAGCAACACGTATTGAACAAACATATATTCCAACAAAAGGTGATTATAATCCTGAAGCTGCTTTCGATGTTATTCCATTACCTTCAAAAGGTGAAGCATATAAAGATAAAATTGCAAAGATGTCTGTTGCATATTTAACTGCATATGATGAAAATATGATTGTTTCTCCGAACTTATATCGTGATAATTTGATTTTAGATTATATTCTTCAAGAAAAACTTTTAAGTAAAGAAATTGACCCACTTGACTTATTGGAAGGTGATAGAGAAGCAATTATTCTCTTTTTAAGAGCAAGCGGTTATGGTAATGAATATCCTATTAGTGCAACTGATAATATTTCAGGAAGAGAATTTGATGCGGTTGTTGATTTATCAAAATTAAAATTTAAAGAATTTAATTTAAAAGGTGATGCAAATGGATGGTTTCCTTTTACTTTACCTGTAAGTGGAAAAGAAGTTAAGTTTAGATTTCCAACTCATAGAGATATTGTTACACTAGAAAAATTACAAGCATCTGAGGAAAATAAGACTAAAAAAGAAACAATTAGTAAATATATTGAAACATTAGATGTTTTTATTGAAAAAGATGAAACTATTAGTAAAGAAGAAAAAATTAAAGTACGTCAAGCAATTAGAACAATTGAATCTTGGGGTGATAAAATGGACGAAGAAGATTCAATTAAGTTTAATCATACATTAACCAATCGTCTAGGTTTGTTAATTATGGCAGTTGATGGTATTACAGATAAACAATATATTTTTGATTTTATCAAGAGAATGAATGTAAGAGATTCTTCGGCATTACGTAAATATATTCAAGAGAATGAACCAGGTATTGATTATAATATTGAAATACAAAGGCCAGAGAGTCTTGGAGGTGGCTCTATGAAAACCTTTCTGCAACTTGACCAATTTTTATTTCTCAATATCACCTAATGAATATGCAAAAAACTTAAGTGATGAAATATATGGGTGTTTTAAGCATATTGGAATGTCATATGATATGATTATGAAATTACCAATACAAGAACGTAGAGCATTTATTTATAAGCATAATATGGAACAAGATATGATTGAAAAAGAACATAATAATGCTTCTAACTCTAATATTAGAACTTATGAAGGTGATTCAATCAATACATTTGCTAAAATGGAACAAAGTAATTTAAAAAGGGGGTAAATTTTACTTCCTTTTTTAATTTTAAATAATTAAGTTTAACCTATTTATAAATGAATAAATATATAGTAACATTAACAGCAAGGAATTATGACATATAATCAACAACAAGGCACCGAAGAAGTTAACAAATATTTGAATCAGTTAGACTATGAGGATAAAAAAAGAAATGCAAAATTTTCAACAACTAAAAAAAGATTTAATCGTGATAGGATATCTGAATTAGAAAGAGAAATTAATTATTTAGAAAGATTACAGACACTTGATGAAAAACAATTAGAAACTCTTAAAAATTACAAAAAAGAACAAAGAGACCTTTACGAAGAACAAAAAAAATTAAGTGGTTTTAGGGGGTTTAGTCAAGATGTAAAAACTGCAAATGATTCTTTAGTTAAATTTTATAAGACTTTTAGAGAATTTGTTGAACCTTGGGCTAAAGCAGATGCTGCTGCTGCTAAGTTTACCAAAACTATTGGCGGTACTAAAAAAGCGTTAGATGATTTAAGAAGTAGAACAATTGATAATGTTGCTACTGGTATTGCTGTTAAATTTAATATATCAATGGAAGAGCTTATTAAAGCTCAAACTGATTATATTAATGGTGTTGGTAGAAATCTTAGTGTTGATGATAGGTCACAAGAAACAATTGCTGCTTTAGCAAAGTTTGGTAGTGATACTGGAATTAATACTTTAGAATTAGCTGCTCAATTTGAAAATTTTGGTGTAAGTGTTAATGAAACAGGCAACCATGTTGGTAAAATGTTTGCAGAGGCAAGCAAAAGTGGTATTAATGCTAACAAATATGCTGAAAATGTTAGTAAAAATATTCGTATTGCACAAAACTTCACCTTTAAAGATGGACTAAGAGGTCTTGAAAATATGGCAAAGAAAGCGACTGCTATGAAAATGGATATGCAACAAGTTGCTAATTTTGCTGATAAGGTAAGCACAGTTGAAGGTGCTATTGAAACTTCTGCAAGAATACAAGTTTTAGGTGGACCTTTTGCTTCAATGGCTGACCCTATGGGTATGTTGAATGAATCTATTAATGATATGGAATCATTCCAAGACAGACAAATAAAACTTCTAAGTCAGTTTGGTAGATTTAATAAAGCAACTGGTGAAGTATCTATATCTGCTTTTGATAAGAGACGATTAAGAGCATATGCAGAAGCAACAGGACAAGATTATAGTTCTATAATGGAATCCGTTCAAACAGGTGCTAAACGAACTGAAATTGATAGACAGATGGGTATGTCAAAGACTAAGTTTAGTGATGACATGAAAGAATACATTAGAAATACTGCTGTTTTTGAGGAAGGTAAAGCTGGTGTTAAAATTAATGGTAAGTTCGTTAATTTAGATGAGATAAATGAAACCGAACACAAGAAATATCTTGAGGAAATGACACGAACCGAATCTCAAGATATTAAAGAAATTGTATCTATCTTAAGAAGTCTTAAAGATAAAGAAGAAGGGATTGGTAAAGCATTTGAATCAGTTCAAGCGTGGATTGCAGCACCATTTGGTAATTTATTAAAATGGGTTCATGGTATTTTTGATTTTACAGTTGCAGCATTAGGTATTCTTGGTACTATAGCTGTTGCAAAAAATGCAATTGCAATTGGTAGTGGCGCTATGGATTTATCTGATACATTTGGTGAATTGTTTGAAGGCAGAACTAGTGGGTCAGGTAATAAGCAGAATAAACTTAATAAAAGGAAAAAGGGTTCAAGATTAAAATCCAGAGGTGGATTATTGAAAAGGGGTATTACTAAAATATTTAAAGGTAATACAAGTGGTGCTGCTAATGCAATTAGTAATAGTACAAAAGGACTAAGTAAAATAGGTAAATTAGGAAAAGTTGGTGGTGGATTAGCAGGTGCTGGTATAGGTATTCTTGGTGCTGTTGGTAATCATTACACTGACAAAGCAATTGCTGAAGGAAAAATGCAAGTAGGTAGTAATTCTCATCATGTTGCAAAAATGGGTTCAAGAGCTCTTGAATGGGGTGGTATAGGTGCAGGTTTAGGTTCATTTGCTGGTGGTCCAATGGGTGCAGCAATAGGAGGTGCTATTGGTGCAACTGCTGGTGCAATTGGTGGATGGTATGAAGCAAGTAAAGCAAAAAGTCAAAAGGCACTTGAAGCACAATTAACACAAAAAGGGATAAAAATTAGCGGTGATTATAGTAAGTGGAAAATGGATGACATTGAAGAAGCATTAAATAGCGGAAAAATGTCTGAAGATTTAAGGAAAACTTTATATGCAAATGGTGATATAGCAATTGTTCAAGAAATTGAAAAGAAAAAAGCGGAAGTGGAAGCAAAGAAGGTAACAGAAGATAAAAATAAAATTAAGCATAATTTTAAAATTGATACAGCAAATATTACAATAGGAAAATCTAATTTTAAAGATTTTGGTGTAAATAATAGTTTTTTAAATCCTTTAAATTATAATAATTCAATTTCAATTAACGGTGTTAAAGAAAAAGGTGATAGTGAAAAGGTTAAACCAAGAAGAACCACAACAAATCAAGAAGACACATCAACAAACATACCTACAACATTTAATATTAATATAAATGGTAGTCTTAAATTAACAGGTGAGAATGGAAAAGCAATTGATATAATCAATGAATTAAAAAATAATGATATATTATTAAGACAACTAACTAATATAATAATAGACAGAGGTTTTAATATTAAAAAACATGGTACTGATGTACAAACAAAAATTAACTTATAATAAGGTTGATAATTTAATTAATAAACATATATTTTAAAATAGTTTTTAATACAATGAATACAATAGGTGGATTAGCAAGAAGTATCATGATAGGAGATGGTGCTGTTGCTGCATATTTAGATATTGCAAAGAATAAAACTTGTGGAACTGGTTTATTTCATTATACAAGTATAGGTGGGTATAGAGATAAGAATACTAGAAAGAATAATTCTAGAATGACTTCTTATTATTATATTCAAGATAAAATTAATACAACTAATTCCAAAAGATATTTTTTTGGGGATGTAGTTAGTGCACCTAATATAGATGGTATACCTATTGGATATTCATACACAACAGATATTAATACAACTTTTTTCCCTCAAGGGCAAGTTTCAGTTGCTGATTTTGATGTGTTTCAGAGTTTATTAAGGGATGAATATCTTAATAAAGATGCTGATAATAACAATAAAACATCAAGGATGAATTATGTTATTAATAATACTAATTTCAAAAAAACTTACCCATCAAATGTAATTCCTAATAGTCATTATGGTGAAATAGTAGATTTTTATGAAAAATTAAAATATTCAAATGAAGAAGATAATAAAAAATCTTTTTTATTTGACAATAACTATGGTTTGTTAGATTATTATAAAGAGGCAAGAGAATCTTTAAAAGGGAAAGCAAGTGCATCATTTTATAAAAATGGTAATAGTCCATATGCAGTTTCAACTGATGATTATGGAAGAGATATGTCAGATTGGAATAATAGAAGTGAAAATATAATAATCGATAAGAATATTGGTACACAAAATTTAAGAAGTTATAATCATAATAGTTTAACAAATGAGTACTATTATTATCAAGAATCAGATAATGCATCTCTTGGGAATAAGAGTGCACCAGATTTAGGTTCACATGTTATGGTTAATACAAATGAAAAGACTTTTACAATATTATCAGATAGTTCTCGTTTAATTCAAAAAACAAATCAATTATTTTTAAATGGTACAATTAAAAGTTTGATTAATAGATTTCATACTAGTGATGATATATCAAGAGGTAGGAATTTAAAGAAAATAAATAAAACTAATGAAAATGGTTTTGAGAATCCGTATTGTAGAGTTTGGACACCACATCATCAATATTCAAAATTAAAAGATAGAATTAGACCATTTGTTGGGGAAGATGGGAGATATATGAATATTGAGACGTTGCATAGTGCAATGGGTAAAAAACTAAGACCAAATAACGCACCTCAAAGATTAGCAAATACAACAGTTTTACAAGAAAATGGATATGTTAGGGTAGAACCATTATTAGGTGATAATAATAAAGTTATTAAAAATTACATGTTCTCAATTGAGAATTTAGCATGGAAAGATGTTAAGGGAGTATTAAGTGAAGAACAAAGAGGTGAAAATGAGGGACGTATAATGTGGTTTCCCCCTTATAACTTAAAATTTACTGAGAATGTTAATGTAAATTGGAATGGTAATAATTTTATAGGGAGAGGTGAACAAATATATACTTATACAAACACAGAAAGAAACGGTACGTTAAGTTTTACAATATTAATAGACCATCCATCACTTTTAAATGAATGGAGAGGTAGTAATTCTAAAGATTATAGTGATGATAATTTAAAGATTAAGGAAGAAGAAATGTTACGTTTCTTTGCTGGATGTGCTTTAATATCTGGAGCAACAAAAGATACTGTTGGAGTTTCAGGAAATACGCTATCAAATAATAGTAATAACTCCAATAAAAATATTAAACCACAGAAAGTAGATAAAAAAATTGCTTATGTAGTATTTTTTCCTAATAACTATTCTGGGTACGATGAAGAAAATATTGATACTAAAATTAAAGAGTTAGCGGAATATGAAACTTCGTCTGGAGGTACTAACTGGAATGACAAATATGATTGTGATAATTTATATAAGGACCATGTTTTATCAGAAGAAAATAAAAAAAATTTAAATAAATTTAATTTAAATTTAGGTGATAAAGAGGACCAAATAAAAGAAATATTGTTATCTAAAATAGGATATTCAGATTCTAATATCGAATTAAAATTTTTAGATGATTTAGTGGATATAGATAACGAGAAAGTTATTTATAAAATAAATAATGAAGATAGTGGTAGTACGTTGTTTGGTGAGAATAAAATTTATTCAAATATAACATCAATAGAAGTAATTGGATTTGCTTCTAGTCATGGGTATAAAGAGTCTAACGAAAAATTATGTAGTAGACGATATAATTTCATGAAGAATTTAATGATGAATAAATGTAACTTTTACAAGGAAGAAAAACTTTCCAGTGATAACTCAAAAAGCGAGATTATTGAAGTTAATGACAAAGATGTAAATTCATTTAATGCAAAAGTTGCTAGAGCTGCTATGGTTATTTTTAATATTTCTAAAAATACAGATTTAACTCCAGTAAATGAACGTACAAGTGGTTTAACTGTATCAGTGAATGGTCTTACAGATAATAGCAATAATCGAAAAAATCAGAATACAAATAATGAATATTTCAAAAAACAAGTTATTGAAATAAAAGATGATTATAGTTATGATAATGAGTATAAATATTTTAGTGCAATTTCAGAAGATAGTTTCATGGTAAAAAATATTACTAATAGAATTAGGCATTTCAATCCTGCATTCCATTCAATAACTCCTGAAGGTTTTAATGCTAGATTAACGTTCTTACATCAATGCACAAGACAAGGCCCTACAACTTCAGTTAATGGTGGTAAAGTAAATAAAAATTCTGATAATTATTTAAAATATGCTGGAAATTTATCATTTGGTAGAGCACCTTATTGTATATTAAGAATAGGTGATTTTTTCCACACTAAAATATTAATAGA
>JAEIGA010007195.1_pt1 | contig 16924 bp, 23 predicted proteins | sample 9270691 | NCBI WGS metagenome assembly JAEIGA01 (sample SAMN17057246, study PRJNA624740) | gut metagenome | biome: biome; isolation source: fecal sample | host: Bos grunniens | place: China: Xizang | collected 2019
AACTCCTTCCGGCGCGCAAAAATAATCATGACGTCCACGCCCTCCACCGAAGAGCAAGCATTCTGGCAGCGCTGGCTGCAGTCTGACCGGCGCCGCTATGAAGTCCCGTGCCCCCACTGTGAAGAGTTCTTCGTGCTCAAGTTTTCCGAAAAGTCTCTCATATGGGACCACCCCGAGGACGGCGAAAAGGTAGACCTGGACACAGTCCGGCGCACCGCCCGCTACATCTGCCCCCACTGTGGGGGCGAAATATGGGAGACAGACAAGGCGCGCATGATGGCTGGCGGACGCTGGCGCGCTGCCGAAAACGCCCCCGCCGGAGCCGCCCGTGGCTACCACCTAAACGCCCTTTACTCCCGCTGGATGACGTGGGGAGAGGTCGCCGCGCGTTTTGTAGAGGCCGCCCGCAGCTCCGAAGGCGTCTACGCCTTGCAAGACTTCACTAACTCATACTTGGCGGAGCCCTTCACGGTCTACAACGTCCGCGTGCGTGAGGAAAACGTGGAGCAGCTGCGCAGCCATGAGTATTCCCGCGGAGAGGTGCCCCCCGGCACGCTGTACCTGTGCGTGGCGTATGATTGCCACAATGCTGGACAGTATTTCACCGTGTGCGCCATGGGAGCCGATGGTGAGCAGTGGGTCGTGGACTGGGGAATCATCAACGCTATCGAGGACATCCCCGCACACGTTGCCGGTCTCACCTACGACGGCCGCCAAATCACCGTCGGCTATGTGGACTCCGGCTATCAGTCCGAAAAAGTCTACCAAGCATGCGCCGCCTCCGGCGGCAAGCTGTGGCCAAGCAAGGGCACAGACTCCCGCCACGGCACGTGGACGGAAATGTCCGTCACCGGTTACCCGCTTTTGACACTGACGCTCTACTCCGACCACCAAGCGAAAACGGCGCTTTATGGTGAGCGCATTTCAGCGGGGCGTGGCGCCCCGTTGCACGTTCCCCGCAACGCAGACCGCGAGCTCATGGCGGGGCTGAGCGGGCAAGAGCTCGCACGCCGCAACAATGCCAGCGTGGCCACCTGGCGCAAGGTCGCCGGTGATCATTTTGGCGACTGCGTGAAACTCTGCGCGCTCACGTGGTCCGTGGTGGGTCGTGCCTTCACGGCGCCCGATAATTCTACCCCCGAATAATTGGAGCGATTAACAAGAATGAAAACAACCGCGCCCGCCCGGGTTATAGGCGGGCAATTCCCTTTTTATGACTCAAGACATCATCGAAGCGCTGGCGGAGCAAGAGCTTGCCACGCTCAAGGCGTGGGAGGCGGAAGCGCTTGAGCAGCTGCGCGCGGGCTCGTACATGACCAGCGCCGCCACCGGTGGCGGTGTACAGTACGCCATGGCGCGCGCAATCTCGCCGCAAGACTGGCTCACCGCATTGCGCCAGGCCATAAAACTCAAGCAAGGCGTGCAGCCCACCGTGGGCCAGTGCGCCACCATTATTTTTACCCACACCGCCAGCTGACTATGCCGAGAAAACGCAAGAAGAAAACTGTTGCCCCCGCCACCCCTTTGGCGTGGGGGCTTGAGGCTGTCCGCCCTGACCCCTCCGGGCTGCTCAGCTGGCCCACGCTGGACCCCGTGCAAGAGGTCGGCCAGTGGGACCTTGAGCGCCTGTACCGCGCCGCCCGCGCGCTGTCGTTCAATTCTCCCCCCGTCCGCCGTGCCATTGACGTGACGGTCAACCTCATGGGCTGGCTGTTGCCGCAACCCGCCACGCCGGATGCCGAATGGAACAAGCGCGCGCGTGAGCACTTCATGCGCCACGCCATGAACCCCTCCCTTTTTGACTCCGCCGGCGTCCTCAACTTCGTCACCGCTCAGCTGTGGCTTGAGTATTTCCGCGCCGTGGACGGTGACGCGCTGGTAGTCTCCACCGAGTGGGAGGGGCGCCCGTGCTTTTCGTTTTTCCGCGCGCCGCAGGTCTCCGAAAATGGCTACGGTGGCGGCGAGTCCATGGGCGTGGTGCGCAACTATCGAGGGCGCGCCCTGCTGTACCGCGTTTTTAACTACGCCACCGGGCGCGTGTTCCACGTCCCCGCGGCCAGCGCCTGGCTGTACCGTCACAACCCGGACCCCGGGCACCCGCGCGGTGTCACTGACTTGGTGGGCGGTATCACCACCGCCAAGGATGAAATGGAGATTAACGGCTTTATCAAGGCGCTTGCAAAACTTCAGGCCAGCATTGGGCTGGTGGAAACGAAAAAGGACAATGACAAGGCGCCCGGCTTAATGAGCCAGTTTGCCGACGTCATGAAGCCCGTAAGCGGCATGACCCCGGCGGAGTCCACCATGCTGGGAATGAGCTTCGGCGGTAGCAAGGTGGTGAGCCTTGCGCCCGGTCGTGACGTCAAAGCGATTACCGACAACCGCCCCGGGCCTAATACCCTGCAATTTTTGGCAACGCAACACAAGCGCGTGGATGACTCCCTCGGGCTCAGCAACGCGGTGGCGGATGACTCTAGCAAGCTGACATCCGCCTCCACCCGCTTGGAGTTGGACATGCTGAAGCGATGGATTGACAAGCGCCAGCACTGGCGCAAGCCCATGCTGCACTGGGTCTACCGCTATTTCATTGCCGCAGAAATTGCCGCCGGCCGTCTGGATCCGCCGCGTGAAGGTAACTTTGAAGCCGTGTACTGGGTGCCCTGCCGTGATCTCAGCATAGACGTGGGCAGGCTCGCCTCCGCTGCAGTTAACCTCATGCGTGAGGGCGTCATGTCTCGCCGCCAGTACACACTGGCAACGGAGGGGCGCACGCCGGAAGAAATTGCCGCCGAAAATGCGGAGCTGTTCGCCCATTATGCGGAGCTTGAGCAGCTGCACGGTCTCTCCCCCGGTAGCCTCCGCCAGTCCGCCCTGGGCGCCACCGACGTGGGCACGCCTGCGCCCGATAATTCCGAAGCAAATAATATAGACAAATGAACGAAAAAACACACAGAATTACCGCCGCCATGGGCACGCCGGAGGGCACGGAAACGCCGTGCACCATTACCGCCGCCCTGGTGGAGAAGGACGGCATTAAGGTCGGCATTATGGAGCTTGTGGGCTTCATTGACTCAAAGCGTGACACGAAGGCAAACGCCCTGGCATTCACTGACCAGCTGGCCACGCTGGTGGCACAGGGCGCGAAGGAAATCACCCTCCGCGTTAACTCCCCCGGCGGTGACCTGTTCACGGCGCTTGCCATGTGTGACGCGCTGCATGACGTCCGCGCGCAAGGCGTTTTTGTGCAGGCGGTCGTGTTCGGCGTAGCTGCCAGCGCTGCCACCGTCGTGCTCATGGCTGCTGACAATGTCGCCATGACCACCTCCAGCCAGCTGATGGTGCATGAGCCCTCATGCTGCTATTTTGGCAAGGTGAGCGAGCTGCAGGCGGACGTTGCCGAGCTGGAAAAAGCTTGGCAAGACATGGTGCGCAGGTACACCGCCCGCACCGGTCAAGCCCCGGAAGAGTTCGCCGCCGCCCATAAGCATGACGTGTGGTACACCGCGGAAGAGGCTATAGCCGCCGGTCTCGCTGACAAGATGGTCACCCCGTTGGAGTACAGTGACCCCACGCCGGAGCCGGAAGAAGTCCGCAAGGGCGTGCTGGCCACGCTGGGCAATGCCGCCCGCCGTGCCGCAAGCCTGCTGGGGCTGCGTTCCGAGCCCACCGAGGCGGAGCAACTCGCCACCGCCCAAGCCCGCATTGCTGAGCTTGAGGCGCAGCTGGCGGGCGCGAAAAATTTGCTTGAAGAGCGCGCCACGGAGCGCGCGGAGGCTTTGGCCGCTGCTGCTGCAGCGCGCGCTGAGGCTGAGGCGGAGGTGGAGCGCCGTGTGGCCGCCCGCGTGGCGAGCTTCGGCTTGCCCTCACAGGTGGAGCTGCCCGCCCCCGCGGACGTTGCCCTGGCACCCGTTGCCAAGGAGACGCCCGCCCCGCAGCTAGAGCAAGACGCCGTTGTGCTGGGCTGGCTCAAAGGCAAAAACACGGCGCAGGTCATGCTTTACGCAGCCCGCACCGCAGCCCACTGCCAGCAAGTAACGCGCTTGCTGGGTCAATAAAACTTAACAAAACACTCACAAAATGAACGAAAAACTCATCAAATTACTGTCCATGTTCCCGGTGGTCGCTCAGTGTTCTGACGCCGCTTTTATGAGCATGGGTTATTCCCCCACGGAGGTGGCCGACGCGAAGCAGGCCATTGCCGAGCGCGCCGGTAACATTTCCGCCGGGCTCGCTTCCGGTAGCTCCTTCACCGCGGAATCTACCTACGGCGCCCTCAACTGGAACGTGGTTGCCAAGAATGCTATTAAGGGCTGGGCTTCCGAAAAGCTCGCCGCCCTGGTGGACGTGTTCAGCATCGACGTGTCCGGCTCCGCCGTGGTCGTGGAGAATCCGGAGGCTATGCCCTCCGTAACCGTGCCCGTGGTACGCATGGGCGAAAATACCGCCGTTATTGACCCCACTAACCTGGACCAGCTCAACGGTGGCAGCTCTACCGGCGTAGCCGTGCAGCTGCACCTCATTGGTGACGGCGTAGCCGTGCCGTTCTCCGCTATCATGGCGGGGCACACGGCTGAAAATATGGTTGCCGGCGTGGTGGAGTCCGTCCGCCGCAAAGTGATGCATTATGTTCTTTCTCAGCTGGCTGCTGCCACTCCGGACACGGTGACCGTGCCCACGCCCGCCGAGGGCTGGGGTCCCGGTTACGTCAACCGCGAGTTGTCCGGCTTGCTGGAGGCTGACAACGCCAGCCTGCTGGCTGACCGCAAGTACTTCGCCGGTCTGCAGAAGGACAATGCAAACACTTTGGGCTTGTCTGAGGTGGCGCTCGATGGCGTGTACAAGTGTGGCCAAATGACCGCCCTCGGCGCTAAGGCCGTCGGCTTGCTGGCTGCCCCGAATGCCATGGCAGTAGCCATGCGCGCCCCCGTGCTGCCCGGTCCTGCTTACCCTGTCCATATGCAGTTTGTGGACGGTGACACGCGCCTGCCCCTCACCATGGTGCAGTACTTCAAGCCCGGTGAGATGGCGGTGCATGTCAAGGTCCTTGCCGCCGTAGGCGCTGCCGTGGTGGACAAGTCCGCCGCCGCTGTTCTCGTGACCAAGTAAGCATATTCCGCCCATGGCTAACACGTTCCGCAAGTTCGTTGACCGTGCAGACGCGCAGGCGCGCGCCATGCTGGGCCAGCCTGCCGTGTTCGCTGTGGGTGTCCTCAAGTACGCGGAGGCCGCCGTCATTCTCGCCCCTGCCATGGAGCAGCTGCAGTATGCTGCCGGTGGTGCTGAGGTGACGGTGCGCCACACCGCCACCGTGCGGGTGGACGCCCTCCCGCGTCCGCCCGCGCACGGTGACTCGGTGACCACCGGGGGCGAGCGCTTTTATGTGGTCGGTGTCATGCGTGCGGAGTACGCCCCGCATTATGTCCTCACTTTAGCAAACTAACGCCATGAAAATCACGTGCAAGCCTACTGTCGACGCGCAAAAGTGGCGCAGCGTGGAGCAGCTGCAGGAGCAGCTGGCGGAGCAACTGGTCCGCCAGCGTGGCGCTGTGTTTGCTAATGCCTGGCGCACGGTCACACCGCCCCACCAGCGCGGTGCCACCATGGACTCCACCGCCGTGAAAAAAAGCGAGGGCTACACGCGCTTGCTGCGCAACATTTCCATGGACATAGCCGGCGTGCCCTCCCCGGAGGACGTGCAGGCATACGCCACCCCGCGCCGGCTCAAAAATGGCGAATTTCTGGCTAAAACGGCGGACGGCCAGCTGGCTGTCCCCCGTGGCGGTTTTGGTTTTGTTGTTGTGTCCGGGGGTGGGGGCAAGTTCCCCGCCCCCATTGCCGACCCCGCCGCCGTCTACGCCGGGCGCTCCTTCATTGAGGGGCGCAGCTACTTGCGTGGCGCGCCTGTCGTGTACGTGCGCCCCGCCCCCGTTAAGCGCCTGATTAAGAGCCAGCAAAAGCGCGCGGGCAAGTTCATTTCCGGTTGGGTGCCCGGTCTCCGTGCCATGGGCGCGAAAAAAATTGCAGCCGGCTTTTTCTCCGCCCTGGCAGGTGGAGGCTCCGGGCGCGTGTCCGGCTCCGGCACCCGCATGCGCGGCGAGCTGGAAAACGCCGCCGCGCCCTCCGCGGAGATGGCCGCCGTGCTCAAAAAGCGGAAAAGCTGGGCGCTGTCCATTGCCCGCCCCGCGCTGGCTACGAATGCCGACGCGCTGAAAAAGTGGTATGCTAACAAAATGACAGCTTTATTGAAATGACCGCCGAAACAATTTTACAAGACTTGTCCACCGAGCTGCGCACCCGCGTGAGCGATGGCAACCCGCTTGCCGGTGCGGTATTCCTCACCGTGGCGGAGCCGAAGGAGGGCGACACGCTGCACACCTTCGCGGTGCTGCAGGCGCTGCCGAATGGTGCCCGGGAGCTCATACCGGGCAATTTCACCTGGCAATACCCCTGCCGCTTGTATGCCCGCCTGTACCCGCCGCAAGGAAATTGGACCCCGGAGCAAATGCTGTCATTCTTCGAGGAGCTGGCGCTGGCTCTCGTTGCCAGCCTGTCCGCCCTCATGCAGGTGCAGCGCAAGGAACGGTATTTCCTCATGGACGCCGTGGTCACGGGTGGCATATCCTGGCAAGCGGACAATACCGGAGGCTATGAGGGGGAAATCCCCTTCCGCCTCACCGCACAATTTTGAGAAAATAGAGATTTAATCCCTTAACACAGAAAGGAAAACACACAATGCCTGATTTAATTGGAGAAAATGCACAGTACGGAATCCCGGAGGCTGAGGCCGGTATTTTCGTGGAGTCTCTCAGCTTTCGCTGGGTCCCGGAATGGGTAGACCAAAAAGACAACAAAGGCCGCATCTGCGGCAAGCGTCTTGTTGATGAGTATTTGGAGGTGTCCCTGTCCGGCGCCCTCAAGCTTGACGGCGCCCCCACCTGGACCGGTGCCAGCATCCAAGCCCTGGTAAACGCCGTGCCCGAGCTGTGGTGCACCAAGCCCACCGCCACCACCACCGTGGTGACCGACGTAAGCTATAACTACAGCAACTCGGACGTGACCAAGGCTGACCTTACCCTCACAATCTACGGCTTCGCCTCCGCCGCAGAGTAACATTTAACCCCACAGCAAAAACATGAATAATATTTACACCGTTGTCCCCTGTCGCACCTACAAGGTGACCGCCACGCAACCCTGCACCCTCACCGACGGCCATGGGCTCACCCTTGAGCTCACCCCCGGCACCCCTGCCACCTTCGAGGCGCACACCGCAGAAATTCACACCACCGCCCCCGTGGCGCTGGAGGTCGCAGCGGGTGGCGCTCCCTCCGGGAAGTATGTCACCGTGCAGGTGCTCGGCGTGAAAAAGGTTGTAGAGACGCTGCAGGGTGGTACTCCGTTTACGCACTTTGAAACGTCAGCAACTGGTTGGCAAAATATAGACCCGCAGGGCCCGTTGGCTGATTGGTTGTTTGATTGCAACGTCCAATGCGCGCCGGGCTGGCTGTACCGTGAGCTGCATGAGCGCCCGACCGCTACAGGTGAGGCAAATGTGGCGCTAGTGGGCTGGGAGTTCGTGCTGCGCGCCGGTGAGGAGGATTTCCTGCTGGCCCACGCTCGCGCTTTTGCACGCGTGCTGGAAGAGGCAACGGAGGGCGTTAACTCCTTGCATATTAAGCTTATTTACCATGACTAACAAAGCCAAAAATGCCCACACGTGGCTTACTGGCCTGCTGACGGGCTGGGGGCTGCGCGAGTCCTGGGCGAAGATTGCCGCCGGGGCGGTGATTGGCGCGCTGGTTGCTGCCGGCGTGCTGCAGCTGTCCGCCTGCTCGGTGGACTACACGCAAAACGCGGAGGGCATTGAGTACCACGCCACCGTGGTGCCGGTAGAAAGGGGGTGCAAGTAATGTGCGCCCCCCGCAAAGACGGTGAGCCCTGGGTGTTTTACGCCTTCCGGTGGTTAGCTGACCAGCCTAAAATGTTGCTGGCACTGTGTGGCTGCGCTGCAGCTGTCGGCGTCTACGTAGACGCGCGCAGCTTTTTCGCAGACCAAACACAGGCATTCAAGGAGGTCGGTGAGCAACTCAAGGAGCTCAATGTGCGCGTGGCGCACTTGGAACGCGAACACGAAGCCGCCCGCCAGAAATGAAAAATTGCCGCATAGCCATTGACGTAGGCCACGCCCGTGGCACCGGTGCTGCCGGTAACGGTCAGCAAGAGCACACTGTCTGCGCCCGCATTGCTCATGAGCTGCAAGCTTGCTTGCAGCGCATGGGCATGCAGGCGGATGTCATTGACTTCCCCGACCGCACTAACGCGCAAGACTTGGAGGCAACTATCCGCGCGGTGAACGCGGGGAGCTACCGCGTGAGCGTGTCGCTGCACTGTGACTGCGCGGACAATGAGGCAGCCCACGGGGCGCACGTGTGCCACCGCTCGCTGCAGGGCTACACGCTCGCCGCGGAAATTGCCGACCGGCTTTGCCCCCTGCTGCCGGGGCGCGCGCAGCGCGTGGTGCGCCGCATGGACCTTGCAATCCTCCGGCGCACGGTGCCGGTGGCGGTGTTGGTGGAATGCGGCTTCATTTCCCACGCGCATGACGCCGGCGTGCAGGTGCGCCTCCCTCACCTCATTGCGCTCAAAATAGCAGAGGGCGTGCAAAGCTACGTGCAAAACATTCTCAAGCTGGCGGATTAACGCCAGCTTTTTTTTTACCCGATAATTTCACCCCATTAGGGTGAGATGAATGAGAAAACGAAAAACGGTGTACTGCTGGGCATAAATGGGCTAGACCGCACGCAAAATGTTGAAATTGCAGCCTGCTTGAGTACTTTGGGTTTTGAGCTGCTTGAGCTCGTGCGCCTCAAAAGCCCCGCCATTAAGTCGGCGGATCCGGACGGCATTGTCACTTGGACATTCTCCCCGGAGAGCCGTGACGGCAAGTACAAATTAAAAGACGTGCTCGCCGCCTGGAACAATGAGGCGTGGCTGACAGACCCCGCCACCACTGACCCGCTGGCCTTCATTATTTGCGCTTTCCGTAACCGCCAGCGCCACCTTGACTACATTAAAAAAGGCGTTGCCATGGTCGCCTTCCAGACGGGCAACCGCTGGGCGCTCGTTCCGGAAAATTGCAGCGAGCTCACAAAGAAAAAATTAAAAAATCATATGTTGAATGGCTGACGTTGTAAATTTTAAGTTCGGGGCAGACTCCACCGGCGCCATGCAAGCCTTAAACGCCGTAAAAGACGGCGTGCAGGGCATCGGCTCCGGCTTCGGTGCCATTAAACTGGACAGCCTGCTGTCCGTGGCTGGCCAGCTGCGTGACATGCTGACGCAAGCCTGGCAGGGCATCGTTGCCCCCGCCGCGGAGTTCGAGGACTACCGGGTCGGCTTTGAGGTCATACTCGGCTCCGCTGAGGCTGCGCGTGACATGGTGCAGCAGCTTTCAGAGTTCGCAGCCAAAACGCCGATGGACATGGGCGAAATTTCCAAAGCGGCGAACACGCTGCTTGCCTACGGCTTGAGCTCCAGCGACGCCATGGAGCGCTTGCGCCAGCTGGGTGATATTGCCGCCGTGACCAAAACGTCCCTGGCGGACTTGGCGCGCGTGTACGGCAAGGTGGCCACCGTGGGCACGATGGACACGGTAGCCGTGGACCAGTTTTCCGAGCGCGGAATCAACGTCCGCACCGCCCTTGCGGAGCGTGACGGCATCAGTGTAGCGCAAGTCAATAAAAACATTGCCGGCAAGCAGTACGGCAAGGAGGACCTTGACTACGTGCTGGAATCCGCCACGGGTGAGGGTGGCGCGTTTTTCGAGGGCGCCGCGAAGGCTGCCGGCACGTTCAACGGCGTGCTGTCCTCCCTGGCGGATAATTTCAAAATGTTGCGCGCGGAAATTGGTGAGGGTTTCCTTGAGCCCCTCAAGGGTGCCATGGAACAACTGGGCGAGCAGCTCCCTCAAATTGCGGAGCAACTCCGCCCCGCGGTGGAAATGGCTGTAAACATGGTCACTTGGCTGATCGGACAGCTGCCGGTGCTTGTTCGCTGGGCAAAAAATCTTGTAATTGCCCTTGTGGGAATGATGGTCATGCAAAAAATGGTCGGCATAGCGCGCGCCATGTTGGTGACCTTCCGCAGCCTGCAGGCGGTCATGCTGGGGCTTGGTGCAAGCGTCAAAAAATTTGGGCTTGGGCTGGGCGTGGCGCGCACCGTGGGCATGGGCTTGCTGACCGTTTTTAAGGCAATCGGCAAAGTCGGCTGGCTGTTGCTCATTACCACCGCCGTGGAGGCGCTGAGCGCGCTCTATGACAAGTTTTTCTCGGATGATGAAGAAGCGCCCGCGGAGGATGACCATGAGCAAAACGCCGTGCGCGACGCGCAGGCGGAAGAGCTGGAAGAGCAGCGCCGGGAAGCCCGCGCCGATGAGGAAAGCGCCCGCGAACGCATCGCCGCCTTGGAGCAAAAGCTGGCCAATGCTGCGAACACGGAGGAATTTGTGGAGGCGGAGCGCGCGCTTGTGGAGGAAATGAAGCGCTTGCGCTCCGCGTACCTCAACACGGAGGGCGGTGACCGCCAGACACTTGACGCAAGGTATAATGCGTGGAAAAAAGCGGAGGAAGCCCTTGAGGCATCCGAAGCCCTCCGCGCGGAAGCCCTCCGCCGTGAACGTGACGCCGAAGCCCGTGAGCGTTCGCGGAAAATGCTGGACAGTTATTGGGACTCCACCGTCAAGCGTGACACGGAAGGGCTGCGCACCCGCTTTGCCGGTATGACCGCGGACAAGCAGGCCACCATGCTGGCTCACTGGCTCACCCATGAGGCAGGCGTGCAGACGGTGGCAGACCAGCGCAGCATTGCCTCCGGACTTGACGCTGCCGAGCACCTGGCAGCCATGGAGGGCAATGAGACACTGGCGGAGAATGTGACCATGTGGCGCTCCATGTTTGCGGATCTGCAGAAAAACGCGCAGAAGGAAGCGGAAAAGGCTGCAGAAAATAAGAGCTCGCTGGAAGCCTTCGCGCGCCGTGAGCTGGCGCAGGAAATGCGGGAGCGCGGACTGGATGAAGGTCTAGAGCGCATGCAGCGCGAAGAGGAAGCCGTCGCCCTGGCGGAAGAGCTCCGCGGTTACGGTCTCAGCAAGGAGGACGCTGACGCCCGCGCCGCTGCTTACGTGGCGCGTGAGGCAGCGCTGGCGGAGTCCGGCGAGCAGCGCGGGGAGCTCATAGCGGACAGCATGGCAGCAATCGGTGGCGGTGGCAACGCCGTGCAGCTGGGCAACGCTCAGCTGAATGTTGCCCGCCAGTCACTGGACGTGCAGCAGCAGCAGCGGGAGCTGCTGGAGGCAATCCGCCTCCGCCTTGACGGGCAAAACGCTATCCCCGTAGTGCCTTAATTTTTTTTCAGACTATGAGAAACAGAGAGCAAATGCAGTTGGACGCATTGGTGCGCGGTAGCGAGCCGGTGCAGGTGACCCCCACACTCAAGCTGTGGCCGGTTAGTTTTGGCACCTTGATGGCCCTTACAAAATTGGGTAACGCGATGGTGGCGGACTTCATGGAGGGGCGTGAGCTCCGCGTGGAAGATTTGCCCGCCATGGCTCAATTTTTTTGGGCGCATACCCGCCCATGGGAGCAGGTACACGCCGCCGTGGTGGAGGCTACCACCTCCGGCAGCACTGCCGGCATTGACGCGGAGGTGTTCGCCCTTGCGGGTGAGCTTGAGCCGCAGACAGTCAAAAAGCTCATGCAGGTGCTGGGGCGCATGCAGCAAGAGGCAGGCGCCAGCCAAGTGGCAGTCATTCCGCAGGGCGGTAGCAAGAGTGACTCACCAAAAAACTAGCAAGCCCGCCCGTGTTTATATGGCTCGTGTACATGCTGAGCCGTGCCACTGGGTGGGCTGAGTCGCAGCTGTGGGGCATGTCCTACGCTAAAGCGCTTATGCTGTTGCATTGTCACCTCCTTTACCAAGGACAAGCCACACGCTGGGCGCACAGTACCGCCGAAGAGCGCGCCGTGCTCGATGAACAATTACAAGCTTTTCTTTTATGAGTATCAAGGATTTTAACATAGCCGTGCAGGAGCAGGTGGCAATGACCCACCGGCGCCAGGCGCCCGTGCTGGTGGGGGCGGACACGTACCGCGCCACCGGTGCCACCTTTTCGCAGGAGTGGACAGGCCCCTGGAAGGAGCTTTATGAAAAAATGCAGGCGCTGCAAGCCTCCATGACGAAGCGCCTGGACGCCACGCTCACCCGTCAGGCCGACGGTGAGTACGGCACCTTGCGCGCCACGTGGACGTACTACGAAGAGGGCACCGGGGAGGGCGGTGAGCAGCAGCAGCAGCCCGGCAGCAGCAAGGAGTGCCCGCAGTATGAGCTCAGCAGCTCCGCCACGCAAGAGCCTATTCTGACGCACCCGAAATTTGCAGCGCTGAGTGGTGACGTGCTGCGCGCCCTCAAAATGCTCATGGATGGCTACACGCATGGCGACAAGCTGACGCTTGAGGACGGCACGCGCTCCACCGTGGGCGCTGCCCTCAAAAACGCCCCGCAGGAAGCCGTGCAGCTCATAGAGCGGGGGTGCACGCACTACTTGTGCCCGCAGGTGGTGGTAACCGCAAAATATGAGGCGGACGTGGTGCCCGCGTTCGCCCCGGTGTGCTCTATTGTGTCCGCCGTTCCCGGTCCTTTCCCTCAAGCCACCGGTGGGCGTAACTGGTTATTTGAAGCCCCCGGCGTGAGCGTGCAGAATGGAAAAATTCAGGTGTCGGAAACGTACCGCTTGAGCGGGCCCGGCGGCTGGTCTCCCTACATTTACGGAAATGGCTAAGAGCGCAAAACAAATGCCCACTTTTGCGGGGCAGAAGAAGCTGAGCCTTGAGGACGTGCAGGCACTGGCTGACCTGCTGGCGGCTCAAGGGCTCACCGTGGAATCGGTGCCCGCCGGTGTGCACCGTGGGCGCAAGCAGTACGCCCTGGCAAACTATACAAGCTCCACGGTGGATTTTTTAGAGCCGGAGGAGAGTAATGACGGCGTGATCCGCGCGGTCGGTTACTCCGTCTACGCGGAATTCCCCTACATTTATGAGGGCGAAATCATACACCCCCACGCGCAGGATTATTACACCGAAATGGAGGACGGCACGCTTGAGGAAACGGAGGTAGCCGGCGTGCTGCAGCGCGTGGAGGCGCGCGCGGGCTTGCGCCGTTCCGTCATTGTGGACGGGTCGCTCCGGCTGGCGCTGGCAAGCTCCGAGTTCGAGGCAGACAGCTCTATTTCCGTGCCCGGTTTGCTGTGGGGCGTGGAGTATGACAGCGCCGTCACCGCCCCGCGCTTGGTGGACGGTCTGCTGCAGCTGCCCCCCGGTGGGGGCGGATGTCCTCCGGCGGAGTATGACGGCTCCGGGGTTTCCGTGCTGGGCTCGGTGCAGGCCATTGTGCTGGGCAGCTCCGTGTCCGCCCCGTGCATCCACTCCGGCACCATAAAAATTCCGCCCGCGGATGATGGCACGGGGGAGCACCCTGCAGCCTACGGCTTGCTCCGCTCCGCCCGTTGGAATGAAGCCGAAATGACAGACAGCTCCGTCAGCTGGCTGTCCTCCGTGCACCCGCCTTGCGTGCGGCAGGGCGAGCTGGTGCTACCGGTGGGCGTGCTGGGCTTCCGGAACACGTCCGGCCAGCGCGTGCCACTCCGTGACTGCTACACCTCCGGCGCACAGCGCACCACCCTTGCCACCCTCACCCTGGGCGGTGAGACTCGTGAGCTTTGCGCGGATTACCGCGACGGCTTCCTGCAGTTTTCTTTCGTGTAGTATTGCCAGTACAAAAAAAAGAGTTACACGGCTTGCCGTGTAACTCTATTTTTGTAGACGCTTGGCGCGTTAGCTGTACCATTTTTGACGCTGCGCGGGAGTGCAGTCACCCCAGATGTGCAGCAGGCGCTGAGCGTAGGCAGGAACGGGCTTGCCTTGCAGCCAGTCCCACACTCGGCGCTGCGCCTCCAGTGCCTGCAGCGCCTCCGTGAGCTTGTGTTTGAGGTGCTCCGTCATTTTGCTGGGGGCGTAGGCCAGTAGGGCACGGCGAAGGTGGAGCAGTTCCTTTTTTTCTAGTTTCATGGTATGCTGTAGGGGTCTAGCAGGTGCATGCGGAGGGTTGCGTGCTGGCGGGTGCAGCGCGTGCCGTCCGGGTAGGGCTCGCCGCAGTGGACAATGTGCGCAGCGAGTACGGAGGTCGGCACCGGTCCATGCCCCGCGCGCACGTCCTCCGTGAAGCCTACACAGTGCCCGCTGGCGTACGGGATGAGCGCATGCGGGAGGCGCAGCTGCTGCACCATGGCAAAAATAGTCCTGTCTTCGGGGTATTTGTTGTGCGGGAGCCACAGCCCCGCGCGCGCGCGCGCGTCAAATAGTTTAAGCAGCGCCTGCACTGCCCACCGGCTGAGGCGGTAAATGCAGCCCGTGGGCTGGAAGGACTGCCAGCGCTCCGGTGCTAAGTAGTCCGGCGTGGGCAGTCCGTCCTCCGGTTCCGTGGCGGTGTATTCTTCCAGGCACTGAGGCCAGACGTCCGCGTCAATCTTGACAATGTAGTCGGCGCCATGCTTGCGCATGAGCTCCGCGTAGGTCTTGAGCTGGCCGTAGATGGCGGGCAGCCCGTTGAGGTTGCCCCCGCGTGGCCACTGCTGCGCGGGCTCATAAAAGTGCACGCCCGGGACCGCCCCCGTGATGGGGGCGGCAGGGTCGTTCACCGCGTAAATGACGGCTTGCGGGTCAAGCCGGTGTATCTGTGCAGCCTGCATGCGGAGCATTGACGCGTCAGGGGCGTAGCAGAAAGTGACGTAGAGCATTAGCGGGTTTCGGGGGTTATGTTGTTAAAAAATAGCATGGCACGGTTCCAAGCGGTGGCCAAGTCCGGCTGGGCGGGGAACATGGCTATGCGCTGTCCTGTGCGCGTGTCGGTGACGTGCACGTCAAAGTCGGTCGCCGCCACGCTGTACTCCGCGGTGGCGTAGGGCTTTAGCGTGTCCAGGTCTCGCTGCGGTATGTCGACAAATACGCTTTTCGTGGCCAGCCGGAGGGGACGGTGGGAGATGTCGTCGGGGTCAATGGGCAAGTGAGCGGTGACCTGCACGGGGAGCAGCCACCATGACCCGACGGGGTGCTTGTCTTGGTAATGTTCGGGGCTTTTCATTGTTCGCTTTTGGTTACGTGGTAAGTGCTTTCGAGTTCAATTTCTGCGCAGTTGAGCAGCTCGTCAAGCAGTTTTATGTTGTGCTTTGCCTGTTCGGTGACAGGGGCGCCGGGCAATGAAGCCAGCACGCCGTGTGTGAAGTAGGCGAAGAGCACGGCATGCGCAAGCTTCAGTGTGTGCTCAAGCCCGAGCTCCTGCAGTGCGTCGCAAGCTGTTTCGTGGCAAAAATTGCACAGTTGCTCGTGGGTTTCTGCGCTCAGTTTGGCGCGTATGATCTTTTTTTCCTTCATGGTTTTTTGTGGGGTGGGTTTAGTGAGTGAGGACGGGGGCGAAGAAGTACACGCGGAGGCTTTTGAGGTAGTGCTTGACGTGAGCCACGGTGGCGGTGGCCACGGTCTCCCCTGCCAGCTGCAGGTGGAGGGTGGAGCCCACCGGAAAGCGGAGGGTGTTGTCCGCGTTCTTGCGCTTTGGCACAGTGATGTGCCGGCTAGCACGTTCTGCAGGCTGTGCAAAAATGCGGTGGAGGGCGTCCCCGCTGATGGGGGCGGTCGGTGCCATGTCCGGCAGCGGGTCAATAATGCCGTGGCGGAATGTGTAACTATAGTTTATTGCCATGGTGGTGTGGTGTGTGGGTTATTTTGTTTTCTGGCGGTTCTGCCAGTAGCGCTCTACCTCCTCGGCGGCGAGGTTGAGGGCGGTAACAATGCGGTCGGCTATGGTGTCCTCCAGCTCTATGGGGGTGAGCGGTGGCATAACGGAGACGTGGAAGGCACCTTCACCCGCCTTGCGCAAAATGGTGGTGTGGATGTCTTTTCGCTTGAAAAAGAGCCCCGGTGTGGCGGTTTCTTTTTTGCTGCGCTGCTGGCTTTCTCTAATGCACGGGCAGGCGTCGCCGTGGCGGTTTTTGAGGTAGGCGAAGAAGTCGCGCGCGTCGTCTATGTCCTCAAAGCCTGCAGCAAGCTTGCCGTCCTTGAAGAATACCCACCGCCATGTGGTGACGGGTAGTGACGGGAAGCGGGGGGAGTCTTTCGCGTCGGTTGAATCGTAGCTCCAGCCTTGCGGGAGGGGTGCAAAGGGGGTCTCGGCTCCCTTCACGTAGGACGTGTCGGCTTCCAGCAAGTGCTCATGTTGTACGAAAGATCGCAGAGCTTCGTCAAGCGCCAGTAGGGTGCGGTTGACGTTGCGTTCTTCGGTGTTGTTGCCTGGCGGTGTCTGCGGGAGCTGGAGGCGCCATATCACGTAAAGGGTTGCAAGGAATTCCACGTGCTCGGGGTTGCGGAGTACTTTCTGCACGCGTTCTTCAATTAGGGCGGTGCGCATGGCGCGCAGTTCGCGCTTGAGGCGGTTTATCTGGCGGCGGCGATATTGTCTTTGTTCGTTGTTGGTCATGTTGTGTGTGTTGTTGGGGTTGAGGTTAGAAGGGGCAATCCGCTGCGGCATCCGGTGTGGCGGGCTGCGGGGCGGGTTCTGCGTCCGGGTTTTCACCGGGTGCAAAGAAAATAATGTCGTACAGGGTACGGCTGACGGAGCGACGGCGCCCGAATTGGAACACGCGCCCGTGTGCGTCCGTGAAGCGGCGCCCCTTGAGTTTTGAGAGGCGCAGCCCGAGGGATTTGAGCTTGTCGTAGCCGGAGCACAAAACGTCGGCAATGCCTTTATTGTTGGCAGCGTCCAGCACTTCCTGCACGGTGAGCTCCCTGGCACCGTTGGGCGTTTCGCGGGGGCATTGCGGGCA
>JAEIGA010007196.1_pt1 | contig 16922 bp, 15 predicted proteins | sample 9270691 | NCBI WGS metagenome assembly JAEIGA01 (sample SAMN17057246, study PRJNA624740) | gut metagenome | biome: biome; isolation source: fecal sample | host: Bos grunniens | place: China: Xizang | collected 2019
AGCACGATGTACATCATACTGATCATCTTCTGCCTCGGTGTCTCTGGACAATTCGCTGCACTCATATTATTATTGTGTAGTTTTTAAGTTAATGAATCAGTTATTAAATTCTAGCACCAAATGCATTTAACATATTGCCATAAACATTGTTTAGGCTGCTAACTTGTTGTGTAAGTTTAGTTGCTTGCTCTTTGAATTGTTCTGTTTGAGCAGAAGCAGCTTGCATAGCTGAACCAATTTTGTTAAGGTTAGCGTTAACGCTTTCAACGATTTCTGCTTGTGAGCTGATGCTCTTAACTTGCATTTCGTAGCTTGCGTTGATAGCAGAAAGGTTTTTGGTGATACCTTGCATTTCTTTCATATAACCTTCAGCGTCAGTTGCAACGTTAGCCATGCTTTCAGCAACGGTTTTGTATGATGCAAATAGAGAGTCTGAAGAAGTTTTTAATGTAGCTTGTGTAGCAGCGAAAGAAGCGATAGCGTCAGAAGCAGCGTTCATGTTTCTAGCATAGTTTGCAGAAGCAGAAACTGCAGCTGTTACGTCAGCGATTTGGTTAGCTGTTTCACTTAATTTACGGATACCTTCGTTAAGTTTTTGAGCGTCGCTTTGAGATAGACCGCCTGCGTTAGCGATGTCGTCGATGCTGTTACCTGCTTTAGAAGGAGCTGGAGCTGCAGCGCCACCAAGGATTGCACCACCTTCACCACCTTCTAGTTGTGGGAATACAAGGTCCCAGTGGTATTCTTTGTGTGGATCTTCGAATGCTGAAAGAGCGAATAGGATAGCTTCGGTAAGCATACCTGCTGTTAGTAAGACTGCTGCACCTGGAAGGTGAAGAATTTTGAATAACGCACCAATGATAACGATAGCTGCACCGAATCCGTATGCGTAGCCTACGATTTTTTTGCCTTTAGGGCTGCTTAAAACGCTTTGTTTTGCCATAATTTAAGTATTTAATTATTAAGTTTATAATATTATTTAATTCTCTGTTAATTTCTATATTATTGGTAATTTGCTCCAATTACACTTCTTACGCAACGGAAACCGATGTAAGAACGAGCTTCTGTTTGGTATTCGTATGTACGAGCACCGCATTGTAGGTAGAAACCTATGTCTTTCCAAGAACCACCTCTAATAACTTTACGAGTCATGATTTGAGGGTCGTTTGATTTAGAGTTGTAGTTGTAGCTTGGGTTTAAGTCATTTACGAAGCTATAGTTAGATTCATGGTATGCAGATGATGTCCATTCTGCTACGTTACCAGACATGTCATATAAACCATAGTCGTTTGGAGGGAATGAACCAACTTTAGCTGCAATCATGTAACCATCTACTGTGTAATTGCCGTGCATTGGTTTGAAGTTGCCAAGGAAGCAACCTTTTGCAGTACGCACGTATGTGCCACCCCAAGGGTACATTGAAAGTTCACGACCACCGCGTGCTGCGTATTCCCATTCAGATTCTGTTGGAAGACGATAGTCTTGAACGATTGGGTTACCCATGCTCACTTGAGCAGAGTTGTAATATTGTGTACGCCAGTGGCAGAATGCGCTTGCTTGTTCCCAGTTTACACCAACTACTGGATAGTCGCCATAACCATCGTGGTGGAAGTACATTTTCATGTATGGTTCGTTATATGCATATGTGAAGTCACGAATCCAGCATAATGTATCTGGGTAAACATTGATGATGCGAGATGAGATGAAGTCTCTACGGCTCTTAAGTTCAACGAACATAGTTTTGTTTACAATGTAACCATTTTCGTCAACATAAGAAGTATCTTTCTTAACCATTACGTCTGCAGAGTCTTTGCCTTGACCAAGTAATGATAAGTCACTTTCGTAGCGACCTTTGTTTGGATTGTATTTGTTGCGTTTAAGCGCAGCTTGATTATAGTCAATCCATAAATATTTGTAGTTAAGGATATGGCCATTAACTTCTAGAGAAGGAGATATAGATTCTTCTGAAGAATAGTACATAGAATCAAGCGCTTTTGCTTGAGCTTCTGTTGTAGGTTTTGACCATGGAATATCTTCTTTCCAATTGATTTTTGGACGGCGATTTTCTACAGCTTCTTCTGAGTCGTTAGGACGACCACCAGTTTTGTAAAGGACAGCACCTTTTGCTGCATCTTCGTTGTCGCTTTCATAAGATAATTCTTTCTTACGTCTGTCAACAAATGCAGAAGTCTCCCAACCTGGATCTTCTTCTTCGGCTGTAATCAATTTTTCGCGGGCAATAGAGTCTTTTACCCAAAATACGAATTGTTTGTACTCGCGGTTAGTTATTTCTGTTTCATCCATCCAGAAAGCATCAATTGATACCACTTTAGACTGTGTTGAAGCAGCCCATGTAGCATCTTGATCGTTTGGACCCATTGTGAATGAACCTTGTTTGATGAATACCATACCATATGGGTTTGGCTCAGTCCATGATTCAGTCTTAACACCAACTAATTCTCCGCTAGAAGAATTACTACAGCTGCTTAAAATAGCTAATGCAAATAAAGGAGCAAGTAATTTTTTCATTGTTAAATTTAAGGTTATACTTACAAGTATCTTATACTTTTATATTTATTCTTTTTTGACAAATCTATATTAAAACTGTATGATAGTACTACTTCGTGACCACCAGCTGAGTTTATTAAACCTGATGTAGGTAAGTCGTAAGAGTAGGCTATTACCAATCCATTTAGGATTTTTATACCAGCTGTGAAGATTACTGCTCCATCAACTCGGTATCCTATACCTCCCCAAAACTTCTCTTTATATTCAAAATTGGCATTTATTATGCCTGTCCACGATATAAAGTCAGTGTTTATTAAGGCAGACAACTTCAATTTATATAACGGGTTTGAAAATGATATATTGTATCCACCCATTAGAAATAAATTTCTTGTCTTGTTAAATAATGTTAAATCCGAACTAGTGCTCAAACTATATTCTGGTGCAAGTAGATTTAAAGCAGATATTCCGGCGTACCAATCTTTAGTTTGATAAAGGAAACCAACTCCCAAATCCATTTTGAAGTCGTTTGCTTCGCTCTTTGGAATGGCAGGGTCGCTTTCTGAGTGGTAGTCGCTCTCTACGTTGTGTAGTCGTTCTGTGTCGTATTTCAGAGTTGTGAAATTGACAAAAAAACCACCGCTTAAATATCCTTCTCCTATTTTATGTCTATATGCATATTGTAAGTTAATGTCTTGAAAGACAAATAAACCCATGCTATTGTCATAAAATGAAAGTCCAGCACCATGTTTTGTGTTTGCGATGTCGAAGGATGCATCTACTGCCACATCAAATGTCATTGGCGCTCCTTCTAGTCCAGCATATTGTGACCTAAATGTTCCGAAAACATTTATCATGTTATTACAACCTGCCGCTGCAGGATTGTATGTGTTTAGATTCAGTCCATATTGACTGAAAATTATATTTTGCCCTGCGAAACACATATACGCAAAACAAAAAAGCACTACAGTAGTAACGATTTTTTTCATCTTAAATAGTGTAAATCGCGTTCTAACGTTTGCAGAAAGCTATTGTTGTTAATGCGTAAAGTCTTCTCAAATATATGCAAAGGTATATAAAAAAATGTGAAAATCAAAATTTTTAGTACTCGTCTTCGTTAAAGAAGAAGTCTTCTTTGCTAGGATAGTCTGGCCAAATATCTTCTATTGTTTCATAAACATCCCCTTCGTCTTCGATTTCGTTTAGGTTCTCAATCACCTCTAGAGGTGCTCCAGAACGCATTGCGTAGTCGATTAACTCATCTTTAGTAGCAGGCCATGGTGCATCTTCTAATTTAGATGCTAGTTCTAAAGTCCAATACATTGCGAAAATGTTGAAATAATGTTAATAAATTATTTATCTATGAAAAACCACGCAAAGGTAAGGATTTTTCTACACAAAACAACAATTTTTATGTAACAATTTTAAAATTTTCTTCCTAGTACAAAGAAAAAATCTGAGAGTCTGTTAATATAGGCCGTTGCTTGGGATTGGCAAGGTAATAATTCTATGCGGTATATGTGTCTTTCTGCTCTTCTGCAAATTGTACGAACCACATTGCATAAAGCATTTAATCTAGACGAACCTGGGATTAAAAAGCTTTTAATAGGTTCTAGACCTTTTTCATATTCGTCTATTTTATCTTCGATTTCTTTTATTAAGTCTGTATTGAAGCCTATTTTTTCGTCCCATTCTATGCAATCTGTTGCAAATAAGGCGTTTACTTTGATTAGATTTTCCTGAATTTTATGTAGAAATTCTTTGTATGGTGATGGAATTTCTGTTTTAAGAAGTCCGATGAAGCTATCTAGTTCATCTAAAGTTCCGTATAATTCTAGTCTGTCATCAGCCTTAGACACTCTTTTGCCACCCACTAATGCTGTGGTGCCTTTGTCTCCTGTTTTTGTGTAAACTTTCATATTAGAACTTAACTTTAAAATGTGATTTAATCCATTCTTTATTAAAGAAAACTATACCAAGATGAAATAGGTCTATAGAATATGTTATTTTCTCATTTTTATAAATTTCATTCCATGCTTCTGTCATTCCTTCAGACCAATAAATATCATCAAAAACAAATATTGTATTGTTGTTGGCTTTTTCTAAACATTGGTAGAAATAGTTTAATGTAGCTTCTTTGGTGTGATTTGCATCAAAGAAAACCATGTCCAAACTGTCTATTTTTGAAAGGATTTCTGGAAGTTTCTTATCTAGGTTGCCAACTATACTATTAATATTGGTGGCTTTGGCGTTTTTGAAATTTGTTTGGGCTATTTTGGCTATATTAGGGCAACCTTCTATGGTGTAAATGTTGGCCGAAGGCCTAGCAAAAGATAGGTATAATGTGGTGACGCCAAGGCTAGTGCCGAGTTCTAAAATGTTTTTAGGCTGCATTAGGCAAGCAAATCTAAAGAGCATTTGGGCTTCTTTTTTGCTTTTTAGGCATGCACGGGCTATTTCAGATACTTTTCTTCTTCTAGAAGTGCCTGTGCCGTAGTCGTTTACGTAAATGCTAGAGTGGTCTGAAAGCTGACTTATTCTTGTTCTTTCTATGTCTTTGAAGGCATAATAAGGGTGCTTTTCGTTAAATACATCTTCTATAAGCGAAAAAACGAAAGGCGAATGAACTCCGTGACCTTTGTGATGTTTGGCTGTAAAGCGGAATTTAATATATTCTTTTATGTAGTGCCAAACTTTCATGCTAGGTGTTGTATTCTGTTTATAAGTTCTTGACCTAGAGCTGTTTTTACCTCGATGTGTTTTAGAACTTCTTTTACGAATGGGTTTTCTTCAAACTTGCCACGAACATTATAGAAGTCTAATGTTTTGGTTTCTTCGTCTCCATCTGCACCAAATCCTGTACGTGAAATTAGGTCAAATTCTTTTTTTGCGTCTTCGTATAGAAGTTTGTCCAAATCTACCACGCTCTTTGTCCATACTTGAACTATATTTATAATGTCTTCGATGGTAAATTCTGTGTATTTTTTTCCTAATTTTTCCTCTAATTTGTCAAGCGCCCATGTCCATTCGTATTCGTAATAATTTTTGTGAATAGACTTGAAGCGTTCATTTATTTCTTCTAGAGAAGTAAGCTTTTTGCTATCAATGTCGTTTAATAGGGTATTAATCTCGCTAGCAGGTGTGATTAAGCCAGAAATATCGTTCCATGTGCCAAGTCCTATCTCGGTGCTTGGTTTTAGGCGATTTCTAATTTCTTCTATAGATTCAAATTTTGTTTCTTTTAGTCGGCTAATAATAGAATTTCCTAAGAATTTATTAATAGCCATATTGTAGTAACCAATACCTTTTTTAAGTGAAGATTGGTTGATGATTGTGCTTTTGTAGCTATATGTGTGTGATGTTTCACCAGAAAGTGACCTCAATGTGTTAAGAATATCGATACCTGCATACATTTTTTGTATGGTGTATGGACTCAGTAGGTTGAAATTTATTTGGTCTAGTTTGTTTGGGTCTTTGCGACGGTCACGTTTAGGCCATTTTTGTGCGTCACGAATAGTTCCTACACTTTTAATGTTAATGCCTGGAACGATATATGTTTCGTTGTCATTCTCAATTAAGTATGAGAAAGGTAGGTTTGAAGTGTCTGAGTGATGTGTGTGACGTCCCATTACTAGTGAGAATGCACCAATTTTGGCTGGCCAAAGGATATATGAATCACTTGTGGTTTTAGATCCTCTTTCTACAACGCCTTGGTGGATAGGGCCAAGTTTGTACATGTGGTTACTTTGGTTTGAACCACTACCTGCATTTAGGAATGAGAATAAACCAGCTATTAAAAGGCTTGATTTATGGTGTGTAACGGTGAAAGGTCCGCCAAATATTGCGCATGCTTCTCCGTGAAAGCCTTGGCAGTTGCAGAAGTAAACAGAATCGTAAATAGAGAAGTGTTTGCCTAGCAATGTGCCTTGTCCGATGAAACAGTTTTCTATTAAGGTGTCGTCTGTGGCTTGTACGCCAGATGAAATAATAAAGTTTTTGGCAATTACGCCATTACCTATATATACAGGGTCGCTTGCGTTACTGTTGATGCTACCATTGGTAAGTTCGCTAGCGCTGTCGATAACTGCGCATTCTCCAAATCTTACGTTTTTGATGTTTCTACAGGTGGTAATCTTTACATTTGGAGCTATGTAGCCCATGTCAGATTTTACGCTTTCTGTATATTGGTCTATTAGTTTTGTAATGTTTTCTATAGTTTCTTTTCTGTGTCTATAAAGAGTTAGAATGTAGGCAAGGTGAGATGATAGTTGGTCGGTGATGCGTATTTCTCTGCCGCCTGCTTCGTTTAGCACTGCTATGTCTTTACCATTGCCGAATGTACTATTTGGTTCTGTTATAAGAAGTTGTGTATTTTCTATATAGCAGTTGTCTGAAATGATATAGTTTGCTATATAGCGGTGAATGTTTGCAATGAAAACATTGTCTCCTATCTTACAGTTGTGTAGTGTGGCATGAAATATACCACTATGTTGTTTTAGTCCGCCTTCTAGTTCAAATACTTTTTCTGCTTTACCTATAGTAATGTCGCCAGAGAAGTGAACGTGTTTTACATATTTAGGGTTAAAACCTTCTGTTACTTTAATTCTAGACCAATCTGAACAGGTGCAATATTGGTCTTTTAGTATTTGAATTTCTGAGTCGGTTAGGTTTCTATGTGTCATAGTAGTGTGATTTTATTCTTCGTCATAGTTTTGGTATAAGAAATTATTATATGGGAAACGAGATGTATGAATTTCTCTTGCTTTTGTGTATAACAATGTCTTAAACTCTTCTATGTTGGTTTTGTCTTTTGCTGAAATAAATATGCAGTTTTCTCCTTTTTTAGACATCCAAGTGCGTTTTAAGTCTTCTATAGAAAGATTTTCTTTTTGGATAGGAGAAAGGTCGTCTTCTTCTTTTTCTGTGTATGTGAATGCATCAATTTTGTTAAATACCATGATGCTTGGTTTTCCGTCTGGGTCTATTTCTGCAAGTGTTTTTTCTACCACTTGTATTTGATCTTCAAATTGTGGGTGAGAAATATCTACCACATGTACCCAAATGTCGGCTTCACGCACTTCGTCTAGGGTAGATTTGAATGATTCTACTAGTCCGTGAGGAAGTTTACGGATAAATCCTACGGTGTCGGTAAGTAGGAATGGTAGATTTTCTATTACCACTTTTCTTACTGTGGTGTCTAAGGTGGCGAATAGTTTGTTTTCTGCAAATACCTCAGATTTGCTTATAAGGTTCATAATGGTAGATTTGCCTACGTTGGTATAGCCTACAAGTGCTATACGTACCATGTTGCCTCTGCCTTTTCTTTGTGTACTCTTTTGAGTATCAATGCTTTTTAGTTCTTTTTTAAGAAGTGATATGCGTTGAAGAATAATACGACGGTCGGTTTCTATCTGTGTTTCACCCGGACCACGCATACCAATACCACCACGTTGACGTTCAAGGTGGGTCCACATTCTTGTTAGTCGTGGTAGTAAATATTGAAGTTGAGCTAGTTCAACTTGGGTTTTTGAATATGAAGTTTGAGCTCTTTTTGCAAAAATATCTAGGATAAGTGTGGTTCTATCTAGGACTTTTACTTTAAGCTCGTTTTCGATGTTTCTTAGTTGTGAAGGAGAAAGTTCGTCGTCGAAAATAGCAAGTTGAATGTCATTTTCTTCAACATATTTTTGTATTTCTTCTAATTTACCTGTGCCTACGAATGTTTTTTTGTTTGCATAATCTAGGTGTTGGAAGAAATGTCTTACAACCACAGCTCCTGCGGTATCTGCTAAAAAAGCAAGCTCTTCTATATATTCTTTTGCTTTCCTCTCGTTTTGTTCTTGGGTGATAAGGCCTACAAGAATGGCTCTCTCTGCTGGTGTTTCTATTGAAGATTTGTTAATACTATTTAGCATATCTGTTTGTTGCGTTGGTTATATTCAAAAATAGGGTGACTGATTGGGTCACCCTATTAATATTTAGATTGAATTGTTATTATTGTAGTTTGAAGCGGATTGGTAATGTGTATTTAACACGTACGCTCTTACCACCTTGACGTCCTGGAGTCCATTTTGGCATTGACTTGATAACGCGGATGGCTTCTTTGTCTAAGCTTTCTTCTACGCCACGTACCACAGAAATGTCAACGATAGAACCGTCTGAGTTAACCACGAATTGGCAAACAACACGACCTTGGATGCCGTTTTCTTGTGCTAGAAGTGGATATTTGATATTTCTAACCAAGTAACGGTTAAGCGCTTCTTGACCACCAGGGAATTCTGGCATTTTTTCTACACGGATGTGGATTACTTGTTCTTCTTCCTCTTCTTCTGGTGGAGCAATAGGAGCTTGAATTTCCACACGTGCATCAGCATCGTCTTCTGAGTTGAAATCAGTTGTTTCTACTTCTGCGTCATTTTCTTGAATATCGATAATGTCGCTTAATACAGTTTCTGGTTGTGGAGGTGGAGGAGGTGGAGGAGTCTCGTCACGGAAGGTAACTTCTACCATTTCTTCGTCAATTTCCACTGGGCCTTGAAGAGCCTCGTCATACACTTTAGGTTCGCCTTGAGACCATTCAAATGCTATATACATGATCCCTAGTGCCATAACCAAGCCGATCAAAACTGCCATCATTTTCTTGTTTTCTAAATCGGCCTTAGGTGATTTTTTAATTTCCATATTATTGTTTTATGATTTTATTTCGCGTCTCGTTTGCAAATGTAATAATTATTTTTTTAGAAATAGAAAATTAAGACCACTTTTTTTATAAAATCTGATAATCATTTTCGTGTTATATGAGTAAAAATAAGTATATTTGAACAATTTTTGGAGAATGTGAAAAGATTTGTCTTTATATACATAGTTTTATTTAGCTGCTTAAATACTTTTTCTCAAGGTGCGGGAATGGTGTTTAATAGTTTTTTAGAAGTGCCTTCGTCTGCGCATGTGGCTGCCTTGGGTGGTCATAATGTGTCGTATGTGGGCGATGATCCTATGTTTTCTATAAATAACCCTGCTAGTTTGCACACAGGAGTGGATAATCTGTTGTATCTTAATTATTCCATTTATATGGCAAACTCTGGTTATGGTTCTGCACTTTATTCTACAAAGTTTAGTGATGTGGATGCCTTTGCAGGGTCTTTTCAGTTTGCTCAGTATGGTAGAATGAAGGGTTATGATGAGAGTGGAGCGGAAACAGGAGAGTTCTCTGCGCAGGAATTTGCTCTGAATGCGACTTATTCTAGACCGCTTAATAAATATTTTACAATTGGTGTGACATTTAAGCCTGTGCTTTCTACATATGAGACTTATACAAACTTTTCTTTGGGAGCTGATATTGGTGTGATGTTTTCAGATACTACTCATTTGGTTTCTGCAGGTTTGTCGGTAACCAATATAGGCGGTAGGGTTTATGGGCCAGAAGATGTACATTTAACTAGTGATTTGCTTCCTGTAAATGTATCGGTGGGGGTGAGTAAAAGTTTTTCAAAAGCACCTATTGCACTGCATTTAACTCTTCAAAACCTGCAAAAGTGGGATTATGACTATGCAGTTAATTCTTCTATGGAAGGTGATGGTAAAGTGAGTTTAGGTGAAATGTTTGCTAGAAAAATTATTTTAGGTTTGGATATTGTGCCAAAGTCTAAAAAGTTTTGGATTTCGCTAGCATACAATTTTGACAGAGGTTTGGCTCTGGCCAATGATGATATCTTTTCTTTGGCAGGTTTAACAGGTGGGGTTGGTTTTAAAATTAAGATGTTTAGTTTAGGTGGGGCTGTGGCTGTTTATAATTCGTCAGGAGTAACTGGTCACATTTCTGTGGCTGTAGATATAAATGGATTTAATAAGAAGAATTCATTATGAAAAAAATTAGTATAGCAATAGATGGTTTCTCTTCTTGTGGTAAGAGTACTATGGCAAAAGAATTGGCAAAAGCTATTTCTTATATTTATGTAGATACAGGTGCTATGTATAGAGTGGTAGCATTGGCTGCTCTGCGTGCAGGTGTGATGGAAAGTGGTGAGGTGGACGAAGAAAAACTAAGAGAATGTGTGGCTACTTTAGATATAAATCTTGATGCAAATGCAAAAGTTTACCTAAATGGAGAAGATGTGGAAGGTGAAATCAGAGGGCTAGAAGTATCTAATTGGGTGAGTAAGATAAGTGCAGTAGGCTTTGTTAGGGAAAAACTTCTTGATATTCAAAGAGAGTTGGGAGCGAAAAAAGGAGTGGTAATGGATGGTAGAGATATTGGTACGGTGGTGCTTCCTGATGCAGAACTTAAAATATTTGTTACTGCAGATGCAGATGTTAGGGCAAAACGCAGATATGATGAACTTTTAAGGAAAGGTTCTCCTGCTACATACGAAGAAGTGCTTGATAATATAAAGATGAGAGACTACAATGATGTAAACCGTAAGGTGAGTCCGCTTATTCAAGCTCCAGATGCATTGTTGCTAGACAATAGTTATATGACTATAGAAGAACAAAATACATGGCTTTTAGATAAGGTAAACGAAGCATGCAACAAGTAATAATAGAAATAGATGAGGACTCTGGGTTCTGTTTTGGTGTGGTAAATGCCATTAAAAAAGCAGAAGAGGAGTTGGATGCAGTGGGAAGTTTGTATTGCCTAGGCGATATTGTACACAATAGTGACGAGGTGGAAAGACTTGCTAAAAAGGGATTAAAAATCATTGACCACGAAGGTTTGTCTAAACTTACCAATACAAAAGTGCTACTTAGAGCTCATGGTGAACCCCCAACTACATACAAAATGGCGTCTGCCAATAATGTAGAAATATTGGATGCAACTTGCCCTGTGGTACTTGCTTTGCAAAAGAGAATTTTAAAAGCGTGGACAGAAAATCCTAGTGGTCAGATAGTGATTTATGGCAAGAAAGGTCATGCAGAGGTGAATGGCTTAGTTGGACAAACTAAAGGTGAAGCTATTGTGGTGGAACATGAAGATGAAATAGAAAATATAGACTATTCTAAACCTATATATTTGTTTTCTCAAACAACAAAATCTATAGAAGGTTTTAAAAAGTTGGTTGAGCAGATAAAATCAAGAATGCTAGAGGGAGTAGATTTTGTTTATTATGATACTATTTGTCGTCAGGTGGCAAATAGAATGGATAATATAAAGAAATTTGCTCGTGAGCACGATTTGGTATTCTTTGTGAGTGGAAAGAAAAGTTCCAATGGAAAGGTGCTTTTTGAAGAATGTAAAAAACAAAATGCTAATACTTATTTTGTGTCGTCTGCCGATGAGGTAGATGCAAATGTATTGGCTGATAAGCCAAAATTGATAGGAATTTGTGGAGCTACCTCTACTCCTAAATGGCAAATGCAAGAAGTAAAAGATAAACTAAAAAATATAATTAATTATGTATAGTATTAAGACTATTGGTATTCTTACCTCAGGTGGAGATGCTCCAGGTATGAACGCAGCGTTACGTGCAGTAACTCGTGCTGCTATTTTTAATGGTATTAAAGTAAAAGCCATTATGAGAGGTTATAAGGGTATGGTAACTAACGAAATTGTTGAGTTCAAGACTCAAAACGTTAGTAATATTATCCAACATGGTGGTACTATTATCAAAACTGCTCGTTGCGATGAGTTTAAAACAAAGGAAGGTAGACAACTAGCATATGACAATCTAAAAAGTCATGAAATTGATGCTTTAGTGGTGCTAGGTGGTGACGGTACTTTTACTGGTGCTAGAATTTTTGCTCAAGAATTCAACTTCCCTATTGTGGGTGTACCTTGTACTATAGATAATGACCTATATGGTACTGACTTCACCATTGGTTATGATACAGCACTAAATACTGTGATTGAGGCAGTGGACAAAATTAGAGATACAGCTTCTTCTCACGAACGTCTTTTCTTTGTGGAAGTGATGGGGCGTGACGCTGGTTTCTTGGCGCTTAATGCGGCTATTGCATCTGGTGCAGAAGCAGCTGTGATTCCAGAAGTAAGCATCAAAGATGATATGCTTTCTGAGGTGATCAAAAACGGCTTTAGAAAAAGTAAAAACTCAAGTATCGTGCTAGTGGCTGAAAGTGAAGCTACAGGTGGTGCTGCAGGTGTGGCTGAAAGAGTGAAAAAAGAACATCCTGAGTATGATGCTCGTGTGGTGGTGCTTGGTCACATGCAACGTGGTGGTACTCCTTCTGCTCAAGACCGTATTTTGGCAAGTAGAATGGGTGCAGCTGCTATTGAAGCACTTCTAGAAGAACAACGTAATCTAATGGTGGGTATTGTGAACGATGAAATTGTTTATGTACCATTTACAAAAGCAATTCGCGACGACAAACCTATCAATATGAAACTTATTTCTACTCTTAGAACACTTTCTATTTAATTGGATAAGAATATTCATATAAAAGGTGCTAGGGTTCACAACCTTAAAAATGTAGAACTAAAAATCCCTCGTAATTCCCTTGTGGTGATTACGGGGGTTTCTGGTAGTGGAAAGTCTTCTCTAGCGTTTGACACTCTTTATGCAGAGGGTCAGAGACGTTATGTGGAGAGTCTTTCTTCATATGCTCGTCAGTTTTTGGGTAGAAAGGCCAAACCAGAGGTAGATTTTATTACGGGGCTTCCTCCTGCTATTGCGGTGGAGCAAAAGGTGAAGACTCGTAATAGTCGTTCTACGGTGGGAACTTCTACCGAAATCTACGATTATTTAAGAAAACTATTTGCTAGAATAGGTGTAACGTATTCTCCTGTGTCAGGTAGAGTGGTAAAGAAGCATCAGGTTTCTGATGTTTTGGAGTATATTTCTTCTAGAAACGAAGGCACTTCTATGGTCTTGACGGTGCCACTTAATGTGAATACTGGGCTTTCTAATGAGAAATATCGAGAGACCCTTTCTCAACAAGGTTTTACTCGTATCTATGCTGATAAGAAATTTCTTACATTAGACCAATATTTTTCTGCTGAGACTTTAACTGCTGATGCAGAACTTCTTATAGAGCGTTTCTCTGTGCATTCCGGTGAAGATTTCTTGAATAGAATAGCAGATTCTGTGCAAACTGCATTTTATGAGGGAGCAGGAGTGTGTAGAGTAATTACTCTGAACGACAAAAGAGAAGAGGAGAGTAGGGTGGAATTTTCTCATAATTTTGAGGCGGATGGAATACGTTTTGAAGAACCTACAGAACAACTCTTTAGTTTTAATAGCCCACTTGGCGCTTGCCCAGAATGTGAAGGTTTTGGGTCTGTGATAGGAATAGATGAGGATTTGGTTGTTCCAAATAAGTCGCTTTCTGTATTTTCTGGTGCTGTGGCCCCTTGGAGAGGCGAGAAGATGGGTGTGGATAGACAACTGCTTATTACTCACGCATATAAGTTTAATTTTCCTATTCATAAGCCATATTTTGAACTATCAGCAGAGGAGAAAAAATTGCTTTGGACTGGTAATGAGTATTTTGAGGGACTAGATGAGTTTTTTAGATTCTTAAAACAAAATCAATATAAGATTCAGTATAGAGTGATGCTGAGCAAATATCGTGGCAAGACTATTTGTTCTGCTTGCGGTGGAACTAGACTCAAAAAAGAGGCTACATATGTAAAAGTGGGCGGAAAATCTATCACTGAGCTTGTGAATATGCCTATTTCTGAGCTTAAGGAGTTTTTTGACAATCTTAAACTCAGTGAATATGAAACTGCAGCTTCAAAAAGATTGATTTTTGAGATAAATAATAGAATCCAATGTTTGATGGATGTTGGTCTCTCTTATTTAACACTAAATAGAGCGTCAAATACACTTTCTGGAGGAGAAAGTCAACGTATAAATTTGGTTTCTTCACTTGGTAGTTCTCTAGTTGGCTCGCTTTATGTGCTAGATGAACCTAGTATTGGCTTGCACCCAAGAGATACAGAGGCATTGATTAGTGTGCTGAAAAGACTTAGGGATATTGGTAATACAGTGGTGGTTGTGGAGCACGACAAAACTATGATGATGGCAGCCGATTGGATTATTGATATAGGACCAAATGCAGGTAGATTGGGTGGAGAAGTGATATTGGAAGGTAATCCAAAGGATTTGATAAATAGTAAGATTGATTCTTCGGCTTCTAAAACATTGGAATATTTAAGGTCTAATGGCAGTGAATATATTGGTGTGTGTCGTACATCATCAAATTACATAGAACTAAAAGGATGTTGTGAGCATAATTTAAAGAATATTACTGTAAAATTCCCGCTTAATACTATTACTGTTGTTACTGGTGTGTCTGGCTCTGGAAAGTCAACTTTAGTGAAGGATACGCTATATGCTGCGCTACTTCGTCATTTTGAACAACCAGTGGAAAGAGTAGGAAGTTTTGAGAGTATGACAGGTAGTTTGCATTTGCTCAAAGGTGTAGAACTTGTGGACCAAAATCCTATTGGAAAGTCTTCGCGCTCAAATCCTGCCACATATATTAAGGCATACGATTATATTAGAAAACTATTTGCAGACCAACAACTTTCTAAACAGATGGGTTATACTGCAGCATATTTTTCTTTTAATACTCCTGGTGGACGTTGCGAAAAATGTGAGGGAGAGGGTACTATAACAGTGCCAATGCAGTTTATGGCAGATGTGGTGCTTACTTGCGAGGAATGTGGAGGAAAGAGATTTAAATCTTCGATTTTGGAGGTGAAATACAAGGGCGCAAGTATATATGATGTGCTAGAAATGACTGTAAATCAGGCTGTGGAGTTTTTTTCTGACGAAAAATCTTCTACTTGCAAGGCTATAGTTGATAGATTGAGTTTGCTACAACAAGTGGGTCTTGGATATATAAAACTTGGTCAATCTTCTTCTTCGCTTTCTGGTGGTGAGAGCCAAAGGGTAAAACTTGCAGCATTCTTGGCTTCGGAAGGTGTTGGTCACCAAATGTTTATCTTTGATGAACCTACAACTGGTTTGCATAATGCAGATATTCAGGTGCTTATGAATTCTTTCCAAAAACTTATAGAAAGAGGTCATAGCGTAATTATTATTGAACACAATATAGATGTAATAAAACAAGCAGATTATATTATCGACTTAGGACCAGATGGTGGAGATAAGGGTGGATACCTTGTTTTCTCTGGCACTAGAGATGAAATATTAAACTGTAAAGAATCATATACAGGACAATCATTATTAAACAATGCTTAAACAAATTAAATTTTGGCTTTCTAATGCCAGATATGTATCTCTACCACAGAGTTTACTTCCTTGTTTGCTTGCAATTTCACTTGCAAGTGGTGCTCCAGATTTTTCTTGGGGATTGAGTATATTAGCAGTCATTGGTGTGGTGCTTGCACACTTTGGTATGAACCTTGCCGACGACTATTTCGATTATAAAAAGGACAATGGCAATGTGCGTGAGGTGCTTGCCGATGCTGGTATGCGTTCGCGTATTGCTAAATGTTCTTACCTTACCTCTGGTGAGGCTACTGTTAAGCAGTTGGCTATAGCTATAGCGGTGTATTTATTCCTTGCTTCTATTTGTGGATGTGCGATATTATATTACAGAGGTATAAATGTTCTATATATTGCTCTTATTGCTGGTTTCTTGGGAATAAATTATTCTGGTTATCCATTAAGACTTGGTTATTATGGACTAGGCGAACTTCTTATTGGCATAATGTTTGGACCACTTCTTATGGCAGGTGTATATCTTTCTGCCTCTGGTGAGCTTAGCGAGAGCGTAACTGCAATTTCTTGTTCAGTGGGATTTCTTGTTATGAACATTGTGTATACTCATGCCATTATGGACTTAGAACCAGATAAAGCAATTGGTAAAATGACACTTGCAAGACTATTTGCAAAAAGAATTCCTATGCTTTTGTGGTCTGCTGTCTGTGTGTTTGCTCCATTTATTATTATATCTGCATTGGTATACCTAGGTATGATTTCTCCTTGGAACTTGCTTGTTTTAGTACTGCTTCCTATGGCAATAGGTTTGTTTATTTCTGTATGTAAGTTTGCATATAATAAACCAGTAGACCTTAATCCAAAATGGTGGATGGGACCAATGGATATGTGGGATAAGGTAAAAGCCGCTGGCATAGAATGGTTTATGATTCGCTGGTATATGTGCAGAAACTTAGTAACATTCTTTTGTTTGATATTAATTATAGTAAACTTTATAGTATGAATCCATTTCATTATTTATATTTAGGAAAATGGTTTTTTGAAACTAGATTCTTAGGCAAAGAAAAACCACTTCAAACTGTGCTTTTTATTACAAATCGTTGCAATTTGCAATGCAAACACTGCAGTGTATATAATAATGTGTCGCCACAGGATATGACTTATGCCGATGTAATAGAGCATCTTAAATATTCATATAGTTTAGGTTCACGTTTTGTGGATTTTGAAGGTGGTGAGCCAACACTTTGGCGCCTCGAAGGCAAAACAGTAAAT
>JAEIGA010007197.1_pt1 | contig 16921 bp, 13 predicted proteins | sample 9270691 | NCBI WGS metagenome assembly JAEIGA01 (sample SAMN17057246, study PRJNA624740) | gut metagenome | biome: biome; isolation source: fecal sample | host: Bos grunniens | place: China: Xizang | collected 2019
CGCTATAAAATACAATACCGAGAGGGGTAACCAACTGAATATACGTATAATCAAATAGAACATTGTATTGTCACCTTATTCACTTTTTATCTTCACAGAAGTATAAACAAAAAGTATGCCACAGGTACAGCCAAGAGCAAACTATCAAACCTATCTAACACGCCTCCGTGCCCTGGCATAATTTTACCAGAATCTTTCACTCCTAGTGTACGTTTAAACAAACTCTCCATCAAGTCTCCTAAAGTTCCGGCTAGGCCACCCACGAAGGCGAAAAGCAAACTCTCACATAGTCCCATATCTGCCATCCAACCCACGCGATAAAACACATATCCTGCCACCAAATCAAATACGAATCCACCTATCAATCCTTCCCACGATTTAGCAGGACTCACACGAGGAAACATCTTATGATTACCGCCTTTACGCTTCGCCATCAAGCTACCTACGATATACGCACCGCTATCATTTACCCATATCAGCACAAACAGCGCCAACATGATCCATCTACTCTCGCTTACCACACCATTCATCAGCGCAAAAGGAAGAGCCACCATTATTTGTCCTGCACATATATTGCCCCACGACTCTATCGCATTCGCATTAGCACGAAAGAGCTGAACCACAAGTAATATCAATAAAACAGCCACATAACCTATCAGCAATTTCCACCATATTGGATCACCGTAAAAACCAAAATATGCCGTCGTAAACAACAACGCACTACCCATCATTGCATAAGTCTTTGTCTGCATATCAGAACCCACCAACGAATGAAACTCTCGCACCGCCAACACACTAACGATCATCATCAGCACCCCAAACAACAATGGGTAACCTCTAAAACAAACGGGATCTACTAGTAAACTACCTAAAACCAAACCCGCATATACGGTCGCTGATATAGTACGTGTCACAAAATTATTCATAAGTCTATCGCCTTTAAAACTAAACCTTATACTATTCGCCTATTTTTCCACTTTTTTGCGAAATAATTTGCAAAGGTAGCAAAAATTTTGTAACTTTGCAAACAATTTTATAAAAATCATTATTTACTATGAATAATTCCAATATGGAGCTCAGCATGATGGATGCTGAAGAGAAATTGCAACTAGAGTATATATGGAATCTAATCCCCGAATCAGATCGAAAAGGGATGACACAAGCTGACGTATTAATGGTGCTCGACCTAATGGACGATTACCTTGTTTCGCAAGGGCTCTTACAAGAAGAGGATAACACCGACGAAGTTACATATCTCGAAGGAGAAATCGACGAGACCGAGCAACTCAACTACCTCCTAGAGCAAACAAAAGAACTAGGCCGTCCACTTACCAGCGAGCAATTGCAAATCATCATGGATGGTGAATTGCAATATGGAATCGAACAAGGATACTACGAAGAAGAATAAGCCCAACTGATGCTAACCCATCTCCACATACGAAACTATGCCTTAATTTCCCACTTGGATATTGATTTCCAGGAGGGATTCTCCATTATGACGGGAGAAACGGGTGCAGGAAAAAGCATCATCCTTGGCGCGCTCAATTTGGTGATGGGGGCACGGGCAGACATCAAAGCCATTACAGAAGGCGAAGAGAGGTGCATCATCGAAGCCACGTTTTCACATCTATCCACTAATAGCGATTCGCCACAGGATATCATCATCCGACGCGAACTCAATGCCAATGGGCGCTCACGCTCTTTCGTCAATGACGAAGTGGTCACACAAAACGAACTCAAAGCACTGGCACGCCAACTTATCGACATACACTCACAACACGAGAGTCTATTAATCGGCGATGACCTCTTCCAACTGCAAGTGGTGGACACCATTGCCAATAATCATGCTGAGCGAGATAACTATAGCGAGGCATACACCAAATACCAGCAAGCCCTACTTGCACTACGAGATGCACAAGCACTCGCCAAAAAAGCGCAAGCGGATGCCGAATACCTACAATGGCAATATAATCAGCTCAACGAAGCACAACTTCTTGAAGGAGAAATGCAAGAACTAGAGCAAGAGGAGTATCGTCTAGCGCACGCCGAAGACATACAAGCATCACTCGCACAAGCACTTCTGCAACTGGATAGCGACAATGGAGCACTTTCACTCATACATTCTACTCGAATCTCTGACGTAGAATCATCACTCGCCGAACGACTCGACGCCGTAGAAATCGAGCTCAAAGATATCATTGCCGACATACAACGTCTATACGACCGCACGGAGCGCGACCCTATGCGGTTAGAGCTGGTGCAAGACCGAATTAGCACCTTGCAAACACTCATGAAGAAACATCGAGTTTCGACGGTAGAACAACTGATTGAACTCCGCGACGAATTCGCCATACAAGTAGAAAAAATTGAAAACATCGACGAAGATATTGCTCGACTGCAAACTGAAGTAAATGCTGCAAACAACGCATTATCTGTTGCTGCAGAAGCACTTACAGCCTCTCGTATGGCACCACTTAAAACCATCGCATCGAATCTCGAAGAAAATATGATTCTCCTTGGCGTCCCACACGCCAAAGTGCAAGTGGACATACAGCCTACTGAAGAATTCACAGAAACAGGAAAGGACAATATCCAATTCTTGTTTGCTGCCAACCTCAATCAATCGCTGCGTCGCGTTGCGGAAGTAGCATCAGGAGGAGAAACGAGCCGTTTGATGTTGTGCATCAAAGCGTTAATTGCTAGCAGCAGAGCATTACCTACAATTATTTTCGACGAGATTGATACGGGTGTGAGCGGAACTATTGCCAGCCAAATGGGAAAAATCATGCGCCAAATGGCTGAAAACCGACAAATCATCGCTATCACCCACCTACCCCAGGTTGCCGCAAAAGGCAACCAACATTACTTAGTGTACAAAGAGGACACGCACCTCCGAACAGAGACACACATACGCTTACTATCGGAGGAAGAGCACCTAACTGAAATAGAAAAGATGAGAACCATTTAATGCTAGCCGCCGGCTTCGCGACCACTTCGCGACCACTAGAGCACATCGTAAACGCATCTAAAACTCATCGTAATAGGACAAAAATAACACACCATGTTACCTCTCGCAGAACGCTTGCGTCCAAAGACGCTCAAAGAATACATAGGACAACGCCATCTTGTTGGAGAAGGAGCAATCCTACGCCAAATGATTCAACGAGGCACCTTATCTTCCTTTATTCTATGGGGACCTCCTGGAGTAGGAAAAACCACGCTCGCACGAATCATCGCACACGAACTAGAGCGACCTTTTTACACCCTCTCTGCTGTTACCAGTGGCGTAAAAGAAGTGCGTGAGGTAATCGAAAAAGCCAAACGATACGTAGCTGCAAATAGTGGACTTTTTGCGGCAAATGCAACAAGTAAACCTACAGATGCTGACAGACGCGCTATTCTTTTCATAGATGAGATCCATCGTTTCTCTAAGTCACAGCAAGACAGTCTATTAGGAGCGGTAGAAGATGGTACAATCACGCTCATTGGTGCTACTACCGAAAACCCATCATTCGAAGTCATCACACCACTATTGAGTAGATGCCAAGTCTATGTACTCAAATCACTAGACAAAGAAGATTTACTACTGCTACTACAACGTGCATTACACGAAGACGAATATTTGAAAACGCTCAACATCGAAATCAAAGAAACTGAGAGTATCCTACGTTATTCTGGTGGCGATGCACGTAAACTTCTAAATATCATCGAACTAGTCACCAACTCGGGCGTCAAATTTATTGATAACGAGACTGTCACAAAGCAGTTACAACAAAACCCCGTTGCATATGACAAAGATGGAGAACTGCACTACGACATTATATCCGCTTTTATCAAGTCGATTAGAGGTAGCGACCCCGATGCCGCCCTATATTGGCTCGCACGAATGGTAGCGGCTGGAGAAGATCCTAAGTTTATCGCTCGAAGACTGGTCATTTCTGCTAGCGAAGATATCGGATTAGCCAACCCTAATGCCATGTTGGTTGCCAATGCCTGCTTTGATACATTGCAGAAGATTGGTTGGCCTGAAGGGCGTATTCCTTTAGCAATGGCTACCGTATATTTGGCCACATCTCAGAAATCCAACTCCGCATATCTTGCTATAAATCAAGCATTAGAACTAGTTGAAAAGACGGGTAACCTACCTATTCCATTACACCTAAGAAATGCCCCAACACAACTGATGAATGACTTGGGGTATGGCGAGGGATACCAATACGCCCACGATTTCCCTAACCACTTTATCAAGCAGCAGTTCATGCCAGACGCACTAAAGGGCACACGACTATGGCATGCGCAAGGAAGTCCACAAGAGCAGAAAATGGCGGATTGGATGAAATACCTATGGGGAGAGTAAGAGTTACTTTACACGAAGTTGCTATTAATCTGCAAGTTACAACACTGTAGTTAATAACATTCGTTTTTTCTTAATTCTATTTGAGTTTCCACTCATGCCAATCGGTTCCCAGCAGAGAAGAAGCTGTCACACAAGGAGTTTGTGATTTATCATTTATCAAGATAGATTCCTTACTTACATTATCTGTGATGAATTTTCCAAGGTCTAACAGAGTCACATCACCTTTGGTATCTTGCAGTTTCTTGAGCAAAAAGTAGGTAAACATTCCATGTTTCTCATCGTTATTTGGATAAGCAGTCTCATCGCCTTGCGCCGCAGAGAAAACCACCATTTTGCCTTGAGGCATACCACTCTTTGCCTTGATAGCTATACCGCGTGCCGCAACTAGCATATTGTCATCGCGATTACTTCCAGAGAAGCATGCATCCATAAATACTGTAACACCCTTCACGGGTAACCCACCCAAAGCTGCGTAAATATCATCCAGTTTATAACCTGTAGCCACATTTGTTCCATTGCCATCCACTGGCAAAAGATAAGACGTACGACTACTCTCATCTGGAATACCATGACCTGCATAGTAGAAAATCACATTGGCATTGTCATGTACATTCGTCACCTTCTGCAACCATCCCACTTGCTCACGCATCTGATTACCAGTAGCATCTGCTATATAACGAATATTCTTCTCAGGAATACCCAAAGTCTTAACACAATATTCGCGGAATATACGACCATCGTTCAATGCATAAGGTACTTTGGCTACCGACATATAATTCTCATTGGCAATGATGACAGCAAAAGTATTACTATTTACAACCTCGCTAACAGGAATATTTTTATCCACCGCACTCGTCAGTGTTCCTTTGGATATCTCTTGTTGTCCACGATCTATAGCATCAATCTTTATTGTATTACCTGCTACTTCCTTATTGAGTTGGATATTGATAGAGCGATTTTCAGCATACTTACCATGACGCTCCTTGACTACAAACTGAATTGGAATATCTGTTGAAGCATAGTTTTGACTAGCGATCATCTCATATTCAATCAGTTTCTTCTCTCCTACTGCTATAGTAGAAAATTTTGTATGAGGATTACCTTTGAGAAGAAATACACCCTCTTTCTCTGGAAAAGATATAGCCACATCCACATTCTCTGCCAAACCTTGCTCCACATTCTGCACTAGCACCTGTAATGTAAACTTCTCATTCTTTGCTAACACGCCCCCGCCTTGGCGCGAAACCACATAATCCACCACTTGTAACAATGGTGGAGTAAACTTACGCGTTGCTACCTCTAGATATTGTTCAGGAGTACCGAATCCCATTGGCTCTATCACTGCAATCTTGAATTTTATATTACCATCCACCGTATTGATAGCCGCTTTGATAGGCACCTCCACCTGCATAGTCGCGCCTGATGCTATATGTGGTAACGTCTTACTAGGGAACTGCATCCCGGCTGTACTGCCCTCCGCCATAATCTTGGCTACACAATTATAGCCATCGCCTGAACCTGTATTCTTTACCGCAAAACGAATCATGCAAGTCTCGTTCGCGTCAATAGCATTATTTCCACTGGGTTCTACAAACTCAATCGAGCCATCCACAAAAGCCAATATAGCAGGATTCACATTTCTCTGAATATTAATAGAGATAGGTTTACTCCTATTGGATTGAGCGAAGAGGCTCAACGCAAGCATTGATACGAAAATTAATGCAATCTTCTTCATACAACCTAGTGTTTTTTTAAGGCATCGACATAGATGTCAAATGCTATTTCTTTTTTATTGTGATAATCTCATGGCGCACCACCATCTCATCATCTTGTTTTTGGTTGCGCGCTAGCCACTTCATCAATTCTACATAACTAAGTTCGCGAGGCATCTGCTCACCACGCCAATTCTGACCCGCTTGATGGTCTATAGCTTTTGTAAATTGATTGGGGGAAAATATGATGTATAGCGCATTTTGTTCGCTATTCTTTTGGCAATTCAGAGTGTATTCATCTGCCAATCGTTCTTCCTCTTGCGAAAACAAAAGATAGTCCTTATTGGCCTCTATTTGGTAACAACCATTAGTAATAGATAGGTATGGCAACAAGCAATATGCCATATTTTCGGCATCTACTAAATAGACGCACAATGCACCACTTACCGGTGCCTTAAAGCGCATAAAGATAGCATCACCATCATAATACATAGTACGATTATCCCTGTCATGCGCATTATTAATAAATTGATAGAAAATTTCTGGTTGATTGGTCGAACGAGCACGAGCATTACCCACCACTCGTACACGGATATGCCAAAAAGGTTTAGAATAAGTTTCTTCTATAAACTTCTCCTCAAGTGTTTCAATCCACTCGCCACGAGCAATGGTCTCACGAATATTGATAACATCATTCACAGAAGATGCGTCTTGACCTTCCACTCGGCTATGCTGCAAGGCGGACGTAATTCCCACTACATCCAAACCAAAGTTCTCCTCGAGTGCTCGTTGTTTGGCTTGATGTAAAGCCATTTGTTTAGCCTGCTCCAATGATATTGTAGGATCATTGGAAACATAATCATAAGTAATAGAAACACGCTTAATGTCGCCCGCAAGCGACACTAAGCATGTTAATACCACACATATAAATAATGTGACTCTTTTCATCAGAAAAAATTAGAAGCCAAGAGCTTTATCCAATTGATCGTGCAATTTCTTACCTTTAGACTCCAAATCTTGGCGAACAGCCTTCTTTGCTGCCTCTTTTGCCATCTCACCGTTGTAAGCAATATGGATTTGTACTACAGTGTTCTTATTGTCCAATTGACGAACAAGTTCAACTACAGTAATTACACGACCTATTGATTGGCTAATCAAGTTCTTACTAGCCATTACTGACTCAACCACACTAGCTGCTTCTTCTGGAGCTAATTGCTTGTTAGCTACAGTATTCTCAATAAGTGCTGTTACCTCAGTTTGAATTTGACCAGCAAGGTTAGTCATAGCGATGGAGGTAGCTGCTGTCTTTGCAGCATCGTAGTTCTCGCCTACTGATTGTGCGGTTGCAATAATGTATTTTGGGAACAAGTTTTCATCATACTCCATCTCCATTGTATATTTGCGCTCTAATTGCTTTGTCATTGGTAGCGCACCTGGAACTACATCCCAACCTTCTTTAGCAAGTTTCTTAGCTTCCTTCTTAGTAGTTTTACCTACCTTTGCTTCTAACTCTTTTTTAGCCAATTTTTGAACAGCCTGACGCTCTTTCATAATTTCCTTTGCATCTTGTGCAAAACTTGCGGTGCATGCTACAAGCATAGCCATCGCGAAAAATAATACTTTTTTCATACGATTGAATTTAAGAAAAAATGTTAATTAAGTTTATTGTATCAATATATTTTTCGATTGACGCCGCAAAGTTATAAAAAATAGTCCACATATGCAAATAAAAATAAAAAAAAACACATATCATCCATTAAATCGCCTATGGTTAACCAAAGGTTAACAGTATACCCCATTTTAACAATCTATTACGACAACAATACAATGAGACGAAAATATACGTACATATTTGGTAGAATGAAAAAAAAGTAGTATCTTTGCAGCGGAATTATTATGGCGGGTATATACATACATATTCCATTCTGCAAAAGCAGATGCCGATATTGTGATTTCTTCTCAACAACAGCATTAGAGAAGCAGCAGCAATATGTGGATGCGCTGCTTCGCGAATGGGACACTCGTCAGCACGAACTGCAAGAACCCCTGCACACAATCTATATCGGCGGTGGTACACCTAGTACATTAGATTGTGAAGATCTGCGGAGAATTATTCAGCGAATAGCCACAGGGAATAACATTATTCGTAATAATTCCATGGAAATTACAATAGAAGCCAACCCTGGCGACATCACCATAGAGAAAGTGCAAGCATGGCGTGAAATGGGAATTAATCGATTGAGTATGGGTGTACAAAGTCTCAACGACAAACTCCTGCAGTTGATCGGAAGACGCCACAATGCAGCGCAAGCGCGACAAGCAATAAAGATGGCACAAGCAGGAGGATTTGATAACATCTCCATCGACTTAATGTATGCCCTACCCTCGCAAACAATGGAGTTGTGGAAAAAGGATGTAGAAGAGGTATTGCAATGGAACGTACAGCATCTCTCCTGTTACGGGTTGATTTACGAAGAAGGTACAACCTTGACACAGATGATCGAGCGAGGCGAAATCGAAATGGTGGATGAAGACGTTGAAATGGCCATGTACGATCATCTCGTAGAGGAACTAATGCGACATGATTTTTTACATTACGAAGTAAGCAATTTCGCACGCCAAGGATTCGAATCAAAGCACAACTCTAATTATTGGAACAACACGGCATACCTCGGGCTAGGAGCGGGTGCACATAGCTACGATGGCAAACACCAACGGAGTTGGAACGTGAGCGATCTCGACACATATATAAACCAAGCGATAAGCGGTCAATGGCAACGCGAAACGGAACTACTTACCGATGAAGACCATCTTCTAGAACAAGTAATGCTGGGCTTGCGCACTAAGCAGGGAGTAAACAAAGCTGTTGTAAACGCCGAGGCTGCACAGCGATATATTGAGCAAGGATTATTAATTGAGCAAGAGGGAAAAATCATTGCTACCACCACGGGGATGCATGTGCTAAACCGAGTGATTGAGGATTTACTATTTTGAGTATAGAAAACAACGACAATATGAAAATTACAGAAAATTGGAGTTTTAAGAAGAAGTTTTTGCTTTATTTCTGGGGAGTAATAACCCTAGGAATACTGCTAATTTTATTGGTTTTTTGGATGATTATCAAAGGATGGATTGGTTATCTACCACCTACAGAAGAACTGCTCAATCCTAAGAATCATTTCGCTACCGAAGTAATATCTTCCGATTTACAGCATTTGGGGCATTACTACCGCCATGAAAATCGCGTGGAGGTAGATTTTGTAGATATTTCCCCATATATGATTAATGCGCTGATAGCCACAGAGGATGTGCGTTTTTACACTCACCCTGGCGTAGATATGAAGTCCCTCTTCCGCGCAGTACTGAAGCTCGGTAAGGCTGGTGGAGGTAGTACGCTGACGCAGCAATTAGCTAAGCAATTATGGTCTCCTCGTGCGAATAACGTTTTTGAGCGTGCGTTGCAAAAGCCTATCGAATGGGTAATTGCTACCCAGCTTGAGAACCTCTACTCTAAAGAGGAAATCATCACTATGTACTTGAATCAGTTTGACTTCCTATACAATGCAGTAGGTATCAAATCCGCGGCACAAGTCTATTTCAGCACAACTCCTGATAAATTAAAATTGGAAGAGGCTGCTATGTTGGTCGGCATGTGTAAGAACCCATCGCTATACAACCCTCGTCGCAGACCTGAAAGGGCATGCAATCGACGTAACACCGTGCTGAACCAAATGTGCAAATACGACTTTATTACCCAGGAAGAATGCGATTCCATCAAAGCATTACCTCTAGAATTAAAATACACATCGGTGGATCACAAGCAAGGGCTCGCACCTTACTTCCGCGAGTACTTACGCCGAGTTCTTACTGCAAAAGAACCAAAACAAAGTGATTACTCTGAGTGGAATAAATGGCAATACGAGGTAGATAAAGAGCAATGGGAAAACAATCCACTATACGGATTTTGCAACAAGAACCTCAAAGCAGATGGCACGCCATATGATTTGTACCAAGATGGTTTACGCATCTATACAACCATCGACTCACACATGCAGCAATATGCGGAAGAAGCGGTGAGCGAACATATGCAAATGCTACAAACTGAATTCTTCAAAGAAAAACAAGGAAAGAGTTATGCCCCATTCTCTAGGAAACTCAAACCTGAAGAAATTGACAATATCATGTTGCGTTCAATGCGTCAAACCGAACGCTATCGCAATCATAAGAAGAGCGGCATGAACGAAGACGAGATTCTAAAAGCATTTAATACCCCTCGCGAAATGCAGCTCTTCTCCTACGACGGTCTTATCGACACCATCATCACACCATTGGACTCTATCCGATGGAACAAATATTTCTTGCGTTGCGGCTTCATGTCGATGGACGCACGTTCAGGTGCTGTAAAGGCATATGTGGGAGGTCCTAACTTCGAGAACTTCCAATATGACATGGTTAGCATAGGTCGCCGACAAGTGGGATCTACCGTAAAACCTTTCCTCTTCACATTGGCTATGGACGAAGGTATGTGGCCATGCGATAGTACTGTGAATGACACTATTTCGCTACTTACTGCCACTGGCAAACGTTGGGCACCACGCGACGGTCACCTTAAGAATCGAGGCGAAATGGTTTCGCTATCATGGGGATTGGCTCAATCTAGCAACTGGGTTACTGCTTACCTCATGTCACTCTATACCCCAGAACAAATGGTTAAGATGATGCGTTCTTTCGGTATTGATGGTCCATTAGATCCTGTAGTAAGTTTATGTCTTGGTCCATGTGAGATTAGTGTGAGCGAGATGGTAGAAGCGTTTACCACATTCCCTAACGTAGGGCTCCGCATCGAACCATTATTAGTGACTCACATCGAGGACAACAACGGCAACCTTCTAGCCACATTCACGCCTAGAACACATGAGGTAATTAGCAAATTGACTTCCTACAAAATGTTGCATATGTTACGTGGTGTAATGGATCATGGTACAGGTATACGTGCTCGTATCCGCTATGGATTGCATGCCCCATTAGGAGGCAAAACAGGAACCACACAAAACCATTCCGACGGTTGGTTCATGGGATTCACACCTACTCTGGTCAGTGGTGTATGGGTAGGCGGAGAAGAGCGTTCTATCCACTTCGATCGTATGGCAATCGGACAAGGTGCAAATATGTCGCTTCCTATTTGGGCTATGTTCATGAAAAAAGTGTACGCCGACACTACACTCAGCTACAACCAGAGCGAAAAGTTCAGCATACCTAAATGGTTTAAGCCCAACGAAGGGTGTCAACAAGAGGATACACCTGAGGGCGAAGAATCTACTGCAGAATTAGTAGCAGAAATAAGTGAATAGACTATTCTACATACTATTGGGTTGCTGCATATGGATAAATGCAGCAGCCCAATTGAATACGGATCGCATTACAACTATTGGTCGTAATGCGTTGTATTTTGATGACTATGTGCTTAGTATCCAATATTTCAACCAAGTCATCAAACTCAAACCTTACTTAGCCGAACCTTATCTTTTGCGTGCGATTGCTAAGATTCAATTGGGCGACTACACAGGTGCGGAAGCTGATTGCAATGCCAGTATTGAATGTAACCCATTTCATCCCGGAGCATACTATACCCGCGGCTTCGTATATCGTCAACTAGGGCAACCCGACAAAGCGGAACAAGATTTCACCCAAGCACTAGAATTTGCGCCTGAAAACAAAAGCTATATCGCCATGCGCGCTGACGTTCGAGCCGAATTGGGTACATATGAACTAGCGCTAGAAGACATCAATCTACTCCTCCATCGAGAACCCAAATCTGCTTCGTTGCATTTCGAAAAAGGAAGCATCTTAATGCGCAGCGGCGATACGATTCAGGCACAAGCATCTTTTATTAAGGCTACAGAGTATGACTCACAAAATCCGGCCAACTGGTCAGCACTTGGATTGGTACAACTCATGCAGGACAAGCAAAACGATGCATTGGTATCGCTTAGCAAATCTATTGAGTATGGCAGTAAATGGGCAGGCGACTATATCAACCGTGCCATAATTTATTATGGTCTTCACAACTACCGTAGCGCTTTGGCGGACTATGATAAAGCCGTAACACTCGCACCCAAAGATGCCCAATGCTACTACAATCGTGGTGTACTACGACAAGAATTAGGCGACTACAACCATGCGATAGAGGACTTCACCCAAGCCCTTTCGATTGATCCTACGCAGATGGAGGTGTATTACCATCGCGCCTTGGTACAACTGCAATTGCGCCAATGGCAAGCTGCACTCAATGATCTCAACACCATCATCATGAGCCATCCTTATTTCTTACCAGCATACTACCTAGCAGCCCAAGCGCAGACATCACTCGGAAATGATCGGGAGGCATTCCACCTGCGCCAAAAGGCCTACCAACTAGAGCAGAACAAGGATAGCATACAATCGCTAGCTACCAATATGCAACTAGCTGACTATCAACCGCAGCAACACAACCATCGAAAAGAGTTCTCACCACTTGCTGCGCAGAATCAAGAAACTAACGAAGAAGAAAATAAATACAACAGCGATACGAGAGGCAATGTACAAAAGCGTCATACCGACGTTATCAACGAACCCAACATGCTCCTCTCATATTATGCTGCTAATACAGATGCCACATCGCTACGTCAGACCAACTACTCTCACGCGTCAGTGGACCAATACAATCGTCTCCAACGACTACCTGCTCCCCTACGCTTCACTACCCAGGAAATGCACCTTTCTGCGGATCTAGTCAACCAGCATTTCGCACAAATCAATCAACTTACCATACAAATCAACCAATTGGAGCGTATGGTGATGCCCCAATCGATGGCCATCCAACAACTATGCGCCGCTTATATTGCAAGAGCGATTGAGTTTGCATTGGTGCAAGACTACTCATCAGCCATCGACGATATCACACGAGCCACACTCATCGACGACCAATTATATTTTGCGTATTTCTGCCGCGCTAATTGGCGATACAAACTGCTTGAATACAAACGTGCAATGGGAGAAAAGACGGAGAGCGCCGACTTCGAAATTATGTTGCGCGACTATGATTATGTCATTACCCACCTACCCGACTTCTCCTTTGCCTACTACAACAAAGCCAATATGCTATGCATTCAGCAGGATTTTGATGCGGCCATCGCATACTATACTAAGGCCATCCTAGCCGACCCTGATTTTGCAGAGGCATATTTCAACCGCGGTCTAACCTATATATATACGCAAGAGACGGAAAAAGGACTAGCAGACCTGAGCAAAGCGGGCGAACTAGGCATTTATCAAGCATATAATTTGATTTCACGATTCCAATGAGACGCTTCATATTCATACTAAACTATCTCCTTCTGATTGGTTATACGCATGCACAAGTGCTCTACCGCATTTCGGGTAATTCAGCTGCTGCGCCATCCTATGTGCTAGCCACCAATCGTATGGTAGATATGACCTTCATTGATTCTATTCCAAACGTGTTTGCATGCTATGGCGCCTGCAACAAGGTCATCACCGAATTTGCCATGCAAGACTATGAGGCTATCGCTGCCCTCCGCCAAGCAGCCCTCCTGCCAGACTCGGTGCGCCTGCGCAATTTCTTCAGCCAAGAGCAATACGATGATATCAACGAAGCATTACTCATCAATGTTGGAATGGGACTGGAGATGTTAGGCAGAATGAAACCCGCCTACCTCACAGAACTTTATCGCGATGCTATCCTCAAGAAATGGCTCAATTACGACGCCGACCGATCCATGGAAACTTTCTTTGGAAAGGTAGCCGCCCAATCCAACGTACCAGTATATGCGCTTGATGACATCAATGAAACAATGTATATGTTATTCGACCGCGAACCCTTCCATTGGCAATGCGAAGAACTGTACAAGGTAGTGGAATACCCTGAAAAAGAGGTGCGTCAAGAGCGAACATTGCGGGATATGTATTTGTATGGCAGACTATCTGATATCGCCTATCAAATCAAAGGACCTGATAATACTACCTCCATATCCTACTCTGATTATCAAGTATATAAAAAGCGCAACACAGTCTGGGTCAAACGGTTAGCGCCATATCTCAGAGAGGGGAAAGCCTTCATCACACTCAACGCCATCTACCTTGGCGGAGAGGATGGACTTCTTGAGCAACTGCGAAAAGCGGGATACCGCGTCAAAGCAGTGAATAGAAATGTTCAACTACATCAAACTACCAACAAACATGATTGATCAAATAAAATCATTTTTGGATCGCAACGCATTGGCATTAGCCATGCTGATAGGTGTAGTGGGCTTTCCGCTCTTTCGCCACCTCACGGGGATGCTTCCGCCGCTCATTTTCCTCATGCTTTTCTTCACATTTTGCAAGATCAATCCCATGGACTTGCGCTTGCGCATGTGGCATATCGTAGTATTAATCACGCAATTAGCCCTAGGTATTGGTATCTATTACGCCATTATGTCCTTCGGCTCTCGCCTTATAGACTCATCCTTCAAGGATATTGCCATTATCGCCCAAGGACTGATGCTCTGTGTACTGATGCCTACTGCCAGCGCAGCAGCTATTATTGCGGGCAAACTTGGAGGTAGCATCCAGAACCTCACATCCTTTACATTGCTCAGCAACGTGGCAACGGCCATCATCGTCCCCCTATTCTTCCCGGTTGTCAATCCCAGTGCAGGTATCGAGTTTGGCGACGCATTTTGGATGATACTCCGTCGCATCACGCCATTGCTAATATGCCCGTTCTTGGCGGCATGGCTACTCCGTATAGCGTACAACACCTATCATCGCCGCCGCGCTACAGGTCGAACCTTCGCACTACCCCTACGATGGGCTTCTATACCTTTCTACGTTTGGGTCATCACACTCGTCATACTAATGGCAGACCTCACCTATTCGCTTATCCATCAGCATTATAGCTATTGGACCATCGGTATTCTCTGTGTCGGTTCGCTCATCACATGCCTCATGCAATTCGCATTAGGACGCCTCATTGGCACATATTTCCCAGCCGCCACCAAGGGCGAGGACTACCACGATATCCTCATCAATCCCGATGCGGCTCACTACACGATGGAGCAAGTCAGCCGTATCACTGCGGGACAGGCTTTCGGACAAAAAAACACCACCCTAGCCATCTGGATGGCACAAGCCTATCTGCTGCCTATCGCATCGATGGCACCTGCGGCGTATATCATCTGGCAGAATCTATTCAACTCCATCCAACTCAGCAGAGCAGGCAAACTAGCAAACAAAAAAGGAGCATAATCTATGCTCCTTTTTTTCTGCTTATACGTTAGTCACTAAGCTAATTTCGCCAATGCCTCTTTCGTGCGGCGCATCGCTTCTGTGATCAGATCCTCGCTTGTGGCGTAGGAGAAACGAATACAATTATCTTCGCCAAATGCGCTACCAGACACCAATGCTACGTGGGCTTCTTGCAGCAAGTAAGTTACCAATTCGTCGGCATTGTGAATAGTCTGACCATTGTATTGTTTGCCGAAGTACGACGATACATCTGGGAATAAATAGAATGCACCTTGTGGCTCCAACACCTTCATTCCAGGAATCTCCTTTGCCAGTTCCACAATCAAATCGCGACGACGATGGAAGGCCTTACGCATCTCTTCTACGCAATCTTGAGGGCCTGCATAGGCTGCCTCGGCTGCTTTTTGCGCGATGGTAGTTGCACAGCTAATCGTCTGACCTTGAAGACGTTTCACAGCGGTCAAGAGTTGCTTATCATGTGTTGCCAACCATCCTATACGATAACCGGTCATAGCATACGCCTTGCTCACACCATTGATTACAATCAGACGATCCTCCAACTCTGGGAACTGCGCCAAAGTCTCGTGCTTGCCCGTATAAAGGATATGCTGATAAATCTCATCAGCCAATACATTCACTTGTGGATGCTTCTTCAGCACCTCCACCAATGCCTTCAAGTTCTCCAAGGTATATACCGAACCTGTTGGATTATTTGGTGAGCAGAGCATCAATAATTTGGTGGCTGGGGTAATGGCTGCCTCTAGTTGTTCTGCGGTGAGGCAGAAATTATTCTCCATAGTGGTCTTGATCAGCACGCTCTTTCCTTGCGCAATCTTCACCATTTCCACATAACTTACCCAACATGGTGTAGGCATAATCACCTCATCACCAGGACCGATCAAGGCCTCAATCGCATTGCAAAGCGCTTGTTTAGCACCCACTGATACCACAATCTCGTTAGCGTCATAGGGGCGAACGGGATAAGCGGCAATATCCTTATTCAGAGAAGCAGCTATGGCTTGACGCAATGCAGGAAAACCAGGAGTAGGACCATAGTGCGATACATCATTATTCACAGCATCAATGGCAGCTTGTTTCACGTGGGCAGGTGCAGGAAAATCGGGTTCACCTACTGACAGACCTATCACATCTACTCCCTCCGAACGGAGTTGTTGGCACAAAGCGGCCACTTGCAAGGTTGCTGACTCTTCGAGCGCAGCAATACGGTTGGAAATAATCATAGATTATAGATAAATATAGTTTGTATTAACAATTTGGCTGCAAAGGTACTACTTTTTTGCGATTTGCACAAATACTAATACAAAAAATCGCACCCTAACGTGCGATTTTTTTATTCTTGCCTATAATTCTCTATAGTTCATTTTGCTATTTGTATTGAGTAGATTGCAGTGCGCTTGGAGGGAGTTATGCGGGCATAATGACCGACAAGCAATCTGCAAGATACCAATAGAAATACAAAATTACATCATCCCCATGCCGCCAGCTGGCATCGCAGGAGCAGGATGCTCTTCCTTAATATCGGTAATCACGCACTCGGTAGTGA
>JAEIGA010007198.1_pt1 | contig 16918 bp, 16 predicted proteins | sample 9270691 | NCBI WGS metagenome assembly JAEIGA01 (sample SAMN17057246, study PRJNA624740) | gut metagenome | biome: biome; isolation source: fecal sample | host: Bos grunniens | place: China: Xizang | collected 2019
ATAGCTGCTGCTGTGTCGTGCCCGGCAACAGATATAACAGGTACAGGCCCTATCCCTGTCTCTCGAGCAATATCCTCCTTAAGTACTCCAACCGGCTTGCCGGGCATTGTTATAGGCAGCAGAATGTCGCTATCTATACCAGCCTGTGTGAGCAGCTCCTTGTCGAACTGTTTGGTGTATGGGTTCACCATTTGCGATGTGGTGGCTTCGGTGTACTCGCACACCATATTCCCTGTGAGCATATACCCCAGAAGGTCGGGCATAAAGAGAATCTTGTGAGCTGCAGCAAGTCTCTCACACCCCTCGCGTTTGGCTGCGAAAAGCTGGTATAGCGAGTTGAAATTCATAATCTGGATTCCTGTTCTCCTGTAAAGCTCTTCGCGCGGAATAATTTTGAAATACTCCTCCGGTGCACCATCGGTATAAGGGTCGCGGTATGCTCTTGGGTTGCCTATTACTTTTCCGTCGTGCCCTATGTAGCCAAAATCTACGCCCCAAGTATCAATGCCTATGGATTGTGGCCAGATATTCAGTTCCACACATTTTACAAGCGCCTTCTTGAGTTCGTTGAAGAGCCTTTCTATGTCCCAAAAGAACTTCCCGTTCTCTTCAATAATAGAGTTTGGGAAACGGTGTATCTCCTCTATGGTGAATTTACCCTCTTTGAGTGTTCCGGCAACAGCGCGGCCGCTTGTCGCTCCAAGGTCAAAGGCTAAGAATGTGTGGTTTTCCATTTTTTTGGCGGTTTAAGAAGTTATTTAAATTTATCTCCTTGAAATTTAAACAGCTTCTTATTTCAAAAACATATTGTATTTTTTTTCGTAGCCTATTTTTGTTTCAGCTTCGTGCCCGGGGTAGACAATTGTTTCATCGGGAAGGGTGAAGAGTCTCTCTTTTATAGATGTTACAAGCTGCTGGTGGTTTGAATCGTCAAAGTCGGTGCGCCCTATGCTTCCTTGGAACAAGGCATCGCCGCTGAACAGTACTCCTTCGTCGGGGATATAATAGGCAAGGCTGCCCTGTGAGTGCCCGGGAACAGCTATTGCAACTATGCGGTGTGTGCCGAATATAATCTCGTCACCGTCGCCCAGCACGCGGCCAAGCGGCGGAATCACTTTGTCGTACTTTATGCTGAACCTTGCAAGCCGCTCACGTAGGTTTTCGGCCCATTTCCAGTCCTTGTCGCTTGCTTCGGCCTTAATTCCGTAGTTCTCTTCTATAAAAGGGTTGCCGAATATGTGGTCGAAGTGCAGGTGCGTGTTCAGGTGGTGCTTCAGTGTGAGCCCGTAATGTTCTATGAATACTTTAAGCTGGTCGCATTCTGCGGGCGTGAATGCTCCGCAGTCAATGAGTACCGCCTCTTTTGTATCGTCCCAAACCAGATAACAGTTTACATCTACCGGGTTGAATGTGAATCTTTTTATATTCATACTCTCTTAAATTTGAACGTAAACGACTTTTTTGTCCTTGAAGAATTCTTCGTTGAAATAGTTGCTTATATCAACAGTTTCGCAACTGTTCCCAAAGGGCTGGATCTCGGCTGTAATATTGCCTCCTTTTAGTGCTATAATTCCATTGGGCAGGGCATTTGCCTGCTTGTTTGAAATATTCTTGCGGCATATCTTTACCAAGTCGGGCATTGGCATAACCGCACGGCTCACTACAAAGGAGTACTTATCCTTAATCTCTTCGGCGCGGCTATGGCTGGTGCGCACATTCTTAAGCCCGATAGCATTTGCTACCTCTTGGGCAACACGCACTTTTTTGCCAATACTGTCTACAAGGTGGAATTCAACGTCGGGGAACATAATGGCAAGGGGTATGCCGGGAAAGCCGCCACCGCAGCCCATATCCATTATTTCTGTTCCGGGTTTGAATGTTATGTACTTCGCTATTGCCAGCGAGTGCAGAACGTGGTGCAGATATAGGTTCTCAATATCTTTTCGCGATATTACATTGATTTTGCTGTTCCAGTCGAAATAGAGACTGTATAGTGCAGCAAACTGCTCTTTCTGCTTTTCGGTGAGTGTGGGGAAGTATTTTATTATGCTGTCCATTATTTCAACAAGTGTTTAATTCTTTCGTATGGTATCTTTATTTCCTCTCTCTGGTATCCCATATAGTAAAAATTCATATATAGTGTCAAAGTGTCTTCACTTATGTTGTAGCTATTCAGTATATTACTACGACAGCGTTGTCTGTAGACCTCTTCTGTAAAATTCATCTCATTTAGAAGAATATCCTCGGCAATGCTTCTCAGTTCTGTTTCGTAGCCTTCTTTGAACAACTCATTCAGTTCTATCAACTCCCCTGTCTCTGCATTGAAGTGGTATACATTGCTGTAGTCTACATATACGCCTCCCGAAAGCCCTGAGCCGTCATTCTGCTCATACCACCCTAAACTGTATTTGCAGATAGAATCGTACCCTGCAATATTCCAGCCCGAGAATCTTATCTCTTTCTCTTCGCCTTTTACAGCATACCGGTATCCTTTGACAATTGCTTCGGAATAGTATTCTTCAAAATCCATATTTGAGACTATGCTGTCCCTTACAGATATACTGGCCTCCAGTAATGAAATATTCTCCAACTTAAATAAATTGGATACTATAAACCTGCTGATTTTCTCTGTTGCAGTATCGTTGTTCGCTTTCGGGAAATCTACATCGATGCGCAATTTTGTGACAGGTGAGTTAAGGTCTGTCGTGTCTATCCTGTGCCATTCTTCAATCCTTATACTATTGTTCCAATATATTACATTGTCAAAAATGTCGGTGACGAAAATATTCTTGTCTGCATAGTCGGTCTCTATGTCTCTTGACCAGTGTATTACATTGTAAAATATGTCGGTGACGAAAATATTGTTGTCCTCATAGTTGCCCTCTATCGCTCTAGACCAGAACTCCTCCTTTTCTTTTTTGCTGTATACCGGTGTCAGCTTTAACATACCATCCAGCGCGGAATACTTTACCTTTATCTTTATGCATCCATATTCGTTAGGCGCATCGTACAGGAAATCTATAGTGTTGCTCAGTATCTGGAAATTGTCTGTGAGTGGAACTTCTCCAGCATTGCCATAGGGGCTGCCAGAGTACCTGAAATAGTTTTCGAACATAAGCTCCTTTAGCTTTTCTCTATAATTCCCGGTAAATATGTCGTCGAGTGTTACTCTTTTTCCAGTTTCGGGGTCAAATGTCAATGCCTTGTAGTGCATTTTTCCGTTCCAGTTAATTTTGAGAATGTAATACAAGTGCCCGTATGCTGTAAGTCCTGTTTCTCCTGTTATTGAGTATAAGGCTTCAAAACGGTCAATTTTTTTTTCTATATACGATTCATACTCTTGTTCCAGAGCTACATATTCTTCGTATTCTTTTAACCTGCTATAGAAGTTCTGTTTCAACGTGTCTACGTAGCAGCTTGCCGCCTCTTCAATGCTGTCTTTTGCATATCCAAAGGCTGCGGTCATAATCTCATAGCTCAATCTTCTGTCGGCATCTTCGTTGTTTCCCTTTATTGGCGGCATTTCTATTTTTATTGTCATTTCAGGTGATTTATTCCTGTAGGGTACAATATTAATCTGCTCTTTAATGCATAATGCCTTCTTGAATGGCTCCGGCATATTTTCTCCACAAGAGACAAATAGAATGGATAAAATAAGGAATGATAAATTTTTCATATCGGCAATTCGCTATGTCTATTTCAACAGCTCCTTTATATCTTCTACTGCTATGTTTACCGTTATTTCTCCTGCGGCGTAGGGGGCAATCTCATATTTGTTGTAAATGAACGTGAAGGAGTCCTTGCCTGCTATGAAGTTGCTTGCGAGCGGCACCTCGTCGTCGAAAAGAAAACCGTTCTCTTTTACTTCGTCGAACGTATCAACCCCGAAGTGGCGGGCTATTCCGGCTTTTAGCTTGTTTCTTATCTCTTCTTCGCCATTTTCTTTTATAAGGTCTTCGATAACAATCTCATTTCCATTCTCCGGGTCGAAATTCAGCACCGTGCACCAGCTCGACGGGTGAGCACCGCCTGTAAATTCATAGAAATATATTATGTAATTTATATACCCTTTGTAACCGGTGACAATTTCGCTGTTTACCGAATAGCTGTGGCTGAGCCAGAAAAATTCTTCGCCTCTCTCTCTTAGCTCAATATAGTCGGGGCGGAGTGATAGGAACTCCCTCTTTCTTGTATCTATATATTCCCTGCACACAGCGGCAATGGGTGTTGTATCCTTGTCTATTACCGTGTATGCTATGGTGCGGTTTATGTTGTCTGTTGCCTCTTGGCTCTCCATCTTAATTTCGTACAAGGAAATTTCTGCCTCGAATTTTGGAGAGTCAGCAGCACCTTGCTCCATATATGTGGTGTCGGAAAGGTCTATTCTCTCAACAGTAAAGCCGGCATTCTCTTTTTTTGCTTGGTTACAGCTCGAAAAAAACGCCATAATTACTAAAGAAAGTATAATTGGATAATATTTTTTCATACCAAAAATGTTTAATGTGTAACCGGACTACCAAAGGTAGCTTTTTTGTAGTGAAAAAACAAACGGGTGCCTGTTTTTTTGTATGTAGAACAAAAAAATGCTCCTTATGTTGTTTTTTGACAATAACGCAGTAACTTCGCGTGCAGGCTACGTTTGACAAAGTTCCGGCAGTGTTAACCTATAATTTTTATATTATGAGATTTTGTCATTTAATTGCATTTGCCGGTGGTGTGTTGGCAGGCGGAGCTTTGGCTCTTATGTTTGCTCCCAAAAAGGGAGAAGAGTTTAGAAGAGACATTAAAAACAAACTCTACGATGTGAAGAAGCATATTGACGATTCGCTCGAAAAGTGCAAGGATGGTTGTTGCAGCGCTAAAGAAGACGTTAATATAACCATTGAGGAATAGAGAATGGGAATAGGCGAGAATATTGAAAATATTTCAAGGGATTCGCAAGAGTTTGTAAAAAGGAGCATCGACAGCATAAAACTGCGTTTTGTAGAGAACCTCTCGCTTTTGTTAGGCGACTTAATATGCGGCTTTATTGTCTTCGTGCTCCTGTTTGCCGGCTTTCTACTGCTGCTTGGCGGTTTGGTTGTTATGGCCTCGCCGTTTATAGGGCCTCTGCCGGCAATGGTACTGGCCATACTCTTGCTCTTGGTGGTGGCTTTGTGTGTGTATATGTGCCGCACAAGGCTTTTTGTCGACAGGCTTGTGGCCCGTCTTGTGGAAATGCTTTTTCAAGAAAAAGTGAATGATGATTGAACCGAAGAATATAACAACTCTTGTGCAATTGCGGCAGTTGCGCCGTGAGAATGAACAGCGATTGTCTGTACTGAAAACAAGAATAGGCCGTAACGGCGAGGTGTTGATAGATGCTCTTTCACCTTCGGCGTTGCTTGCCTGCCTGAAACAAAAGATAGCCTCAATAATGGAACTGATAAAAGTTTTTAAAGGGTTCTGAAAACAATACAGGAATAAGACACAAACAACAATATGACAACACTGCTTTCAATAACTGCTATACTGTTGCTCTCTTCAACAGTAGTGCTTGCGTTGCTTTATACGCGGCTCTTCGGCCGTTTTTCGGCTTTAGAGAAAGAAAATGCAATACAGAATGAAAAGAATTCTCTCCTTGTCGAAGACCTCGAAAGGTGCAACAGGGAACTGGGCGAGGTGCGCCTGCTGCGCGACGAACAGTTTACCCGTATAGCTATTCTGGAGAGTGAGAACAGGGTGCTCGGCCAACAGGTGACAGAGCAGAAAGAACAGTTCAAGACAGCTCTCGAGCAGATGCGCAATGAGTTCAAGGCAATGGCTTCGGAAGAGTTGAAGAAGAACAGCGAACTCTTCAACAGACAGTCCGAAGAGAGATTGGAATCTCTTTTGAAGCCTTTCGATAACGACCTGCGCCGGTTCCGCGAAAAGGTGGAAAGCTATTACGGCGAAGAGAGCAAGCAGCGCTTTTCCCTGCAGGAAAATATAAAGAGCCTTGTCGAAGCCAACCAGCGTATAAGCCGCGACGCAGTAAACCTCACAAACGCCATCGCCGGAACAAACAACAATAAGTTTCAGGGCGATTGGGGCGAGACTATTCTGGAACAGATTCTGGAAAATTCCGGCCTCATAGAGGGCGAGCAGTGGGAACTGCAGGTTACCTTGCGCGACGAAAACGGCAATGCCCTGTTGAACGAAGAGACACAGCGTGCTATGAAGCCCGATGTCATAGTCCATTTCCCCGGTAAACGCGATATAATAATAGACTCAAAAGTGTCGCTCAAGGCCTATATGGCCTATCTTGCCGCCGATGATGATACCTTGCGCGCATTGCACCTGAAAGAGCACGTCGCGAGCGTGCGCCGCCACATCGATATGCTGTCGGGCAAACGTTACGACAAATACAATATAAATTCACTCGACTATGTAATGCTTTTCATACCCAACGAGCCCTCTTACTTTATGGCAATGGAGGCCGATAACACTCTTTGGAACTATGCCTATAAAAAAGGTATAGTGTTAATCTCTCCGTCGAATCTCATATCAACGCTTTTTGTCGTGAATTCGTTGTGGAGCCGTGAACGCCAGCAGCGCGACGTGCAGCGCATAGTAGACACCGCCAATGCCATTTATGACAAATTTGTCAATTTTGCCGACAACTTCAAGAAGATAGAAGGTGCGCTGGAAAAGGCGCAGGATGCCTACAAAGACGCCTTCAAACAGCTAAAGACAGGAAAATGCAATATCACCAAGCGCCTGCAGGAACTAAAGGAACTTGGGCTTGTCACCACAACAAAACAATTGCCCGAAAACTTGACAACAGAGGAGTAGAAATTGCTTTTTTTAAAATTAAGCCTTCACTTTTTGTAAAAATCAAAATTAATTCTGTAAGTTTGCTTTTGTAATGTGCCCTCGCTGTGGGGCAGAGTATAAAAGTATTGTAAAATTCAATCTTATGGACAAGGAAAAGGAGAGGCTTTTTAGCGAATTCTCGCCTGTATCGACAGAGAATTGGAAAAACAAAATCGTAGAGGACCTCAAAGGTGCCGACTACGACAAAAAGATGATTTGGAGAACATCGGAAGGGTTCAACGTAAATCCCTTTTACCGCAAGGAAGATATTCCTTCGGGCTGTGGCGCAGAGAAGCCCGGCGAATTCCCATATACCCGCGGAACGAAAAGTGACAACAACTGGCTCGTGCGCCAAGATATAGATTTACCGTCGGCTCAAGAGGCCAACGCCCGTGCAAGGAAAATATTGGGCGAGGGTGTAGACTCTCTGGCCTTCAAGGTTAAGGGAAAGCTTGTTACTCCTGAATATATACCCGCTTTGCTCGAAGGAATAGATGCCGAAAAGGTTGAACTTAACTTCAATGTCTGTGTGGGAAAGGTTGTTGATTTTACCCACCTTCTTGTAGAGTATTTAAGGCAGCGCGGTTTCAATTTGGAGAAAGTTCGCGGAAGCATAGGCTACGACCCTATAGCAAAAGAGATGCTTGCAGGAAAGAATCTCGACAACTATACCGAAGTCATAAAGGCTCTTGTTGAGGCTACAAGCGCTTTGCCGCAATATCGCTGTATTGCTGTCAACAGCTGTAAACTGAACAATGCCGGAGCCTACATTACACAGGAACTCGGCTATGCTCTTGCTTGGGGTAACGAATATCTCAATGCTGCAACAGAGGCCGGTGTGCCGGTGGATGCCGTTGCAAAGAACATAAAGTTCAATATGGGCATATCGAGCAATTTCTTTATGGAAATTGCAAAATTCCGTGCAGCACGCACGCTCTGGGCAAAGATTGTAGAACAGTACTCTCCGGAGTGCAAGTGCGCTTGCAAAATGGCGCTTCACGCCGAAACATCGGAGTTCAATCTCACTCTTTTCGATGCCTATGTGAATATGCTGCGTACACAAACAGAGGCTATGAGTGCCGCCATTGCCGGTGTTGACTCCATTACTGTAACGCCATACGATGCGGTTTACGAGGCTCCTACCGACTTTGCACTGCGCATAGCAAAGAACCAGCAGCTTATTCTAAAGCACGAAAGCCATTTGGGAAAGGTTACAGACCCTGCCGGCGGTTCATATTATATTGAGAACCTCACAGCGTCCATTGCCGCAGAAGCTTGGAAGCTATTCCTTGCAGTAGAGGAAGAGGGCGGTTTCCGCAAAGCAGTAAAAGAGGGCAAGGTGCAGGCTGCTGTGGAAGAGGCCGGAAACAGTCGCCGCATAGCTCTTGCGCGCCGCAAGGAGATTCTGCTTGGAACAAACCAGTATCCCAACTTCAGCGAACTCTCCGGTGGCAAGCGTCCTTTGGAAAAGGGTTGCGGTTGCAACAGCGAAGCTCCTGCCGCTGCAACGCTTTCCATTCGCCGCTTGGGCGAAGAGTTTGAGCAGTTGCGCATTGCTACCGAAGCAAGCGGCAAACGTCCGAAAGCCTTTATGCTCACCATAGGCAACCTTGCTATGCGTCAGGCAAGAGCGCAGTTCTCCTGCAATTTCCTTGCAACGGCGGGCTATGAGGTTATCGACAATTTAGGGTTCAAGAGCGTAGAAGAGGGCGTTGCTGCCGCTATGGAGGCAAAGGCCGACATTGTGGTTCTGTGTTCGAGCGACGACGAATATGCCGAATATGCCGTTCCTGCTTTCAAGGCCATAGGCGACAAGGCTATATTCATAGTTGCCGGAGCTCCCGCCTGCAGCGAAGAACTTAAGGCTGCCGGCATAGAGAACTTCATTCACGTGAGAGTTAATGTTCTGGAGACACTCAAGGCCCTGAACGCAAAGTTGGGCATATAATATTACGGCTATGAGAAAAGATTTTAGAAATATTGATATATTTGCCGCAGCTCCTGCAGAGTGCTCTACAGCAGTTGCCAATGACAATGTATGGGAAACTGCGGAACACATAAAGGTTAAGCCTGTCTACACGGCCGAAGACCTTAAAGGTATGGAACATCTCGACTACGCAGCAGGTATTCCTCCTTTCCTTCGTGGTCCTTATTCAATGATGTACACTTTCCGTCCGTGGACTATACGCCAGTATGCCGGTTTCTCAACAGCCGAAGAGAGCAATGCTTTCTATCGCAGGAACCTTGCGTCGGGGCAGAAAGGCCTTTCTGTTGCATTTGACCTTCCTACCCACCGTGGCTATAACCCCGACAACGCCCGTGTAGTAGGCGATGTGGGCAAGGCCGGAGTTTCAATATGCTGTATGGAGAATATGGAACAGCTATTCGACGGTATACCGCTCAATAAAATGTCTGTTTCAATGACAATGAACGGTGCAGTGTTGCCGGTTCTTGCATTCTACATAAACGCGGCGCTGGAGCAGGGTGCCAAGCTCGAAGAGATGGCCGGTACAATACAGAACGATATCCTTAAGGAATTTATGGTGCGAAACACCTACATATACCCGCCTGCATTTTCAATGCGCATAATCGGTGATATATTTGCCTACACATCGCAGAAGATGCCTAAATTCAATTCAATATCAATTTCGGGCTATCATATGCAGGAAGCCGGTGCATCGGCCGATATTGAACTTGCATACACGCTTGCCGACGGCCTTGAGTATGTGCGCACAGGTGTAAATGCCGGTATAGATATAGATGCATTCGCTCCGCGTTTGTCGTTCTTCTGGGGAATAGGTATGAACCCCTTTATGGAGATAGCCAAGATGCGTGCCGCACGTATGCTGTGGGCAAAAATAATAAAGAGCTTCAATCCTAAGAATCCCAAGTCAATGGCTCTGCGTACTCACTGCCAGACTTCGGGCTGGTCGCTCACTGAGCAAGACCCGTTCAACAATGTCGGCCGCACAGTCATTGAGGCAATGTCGGCCGCTATGGGCCATACACAGTCGCTGCACACCAATGCGCTCGACGAGGCAATTGCGCTGCCCACCGACTTTTCGGCGCGCATAGCCCGAAATACACAGATATATCTTCAGGAAGAGACCAATATTTGTCGTGTGATTGATCCGTGGGGCGGCTCATACTATGTAGAGAGCCTGACACAGGAAATTGCCGAAAAGGCTTGGAAACTCATACAGGAGATAGAAGAGCTTGGCGGAATGGCTAAGGCTATTGAGACCGGTATCCCCAAGATGCGTATTGAGGAGGCTGCGGCACGTACTCAGGCACGTATCGACAGCGGCAAACAGGTAATTGTAGGAACAAATGCCTATTGCCTTGCCGAAGAGGAACCAATAGATATTCTGGAGATTGACAACACCGCTGTGCGCGAAGAACAGTTGGCTGCTCTTGAACGCAACCGCGCGGCACGCGACGAAGAGGCGGTGAAAGCGGCTCTCGACAAGCTTAAGGAGTGTGCAAGAAGCGGTGAAGGCAATCTTCTCGAATGTGCAGTTGAGGCTGCTCACCTGCGTGCTACGTTGGGCGAAATTTCCGATGCTTGCGAGGAGTATGCCGGACGATACAAGGCAATAATAAGAACAATTTCAGGAGTGTATTCAGCAGAAAGCAAAGACGACAAATACTTTGAGGAGGCTTGTCGTTTGACAGAAGAGTTTGCAAGGAAGGAGGGCCGTCGTCCTCGAGTAATGATAGCCAAGATGGGGCAAGACGGTCACGACCGCGGAGCAAAGGTTGTTGCAACGGGTTATGCCGACTGTGGCTTTGACGTGGATATGGGTATGCTCTTCCAGACCCCGGCCGAAGTGGCACGTCAGGCAGTAGAGAACGATGTACACGCTGTAGGCGTCTCATCACTTGCTGCAGGCCACAAGACACTTGTCCCGCAGTTGATAGAAGAACTGGAAAAGCTTGGCCGTGGAGACATTATGGTGTTTGCCGGCGGTGTAATACCTGCGCAAGACTATGATTTCCTCTACCGTGCCGGTGTAATAGGTATCTTTGGTCCCGGAACAAGCGTGGCTAAGGCTGCCTGTGAACTTATGAATATTTTCTTGGAAAAATAAAACTGGTATTATCGCGAGGTCCTTAGGGTTTTACCGCCCTAAGGGCTTTGTTACGAATTTATAGTAGATGATTGTTTGTATAGCAGAGAAACCGAGTGTCGCAAAAGAGATAGCCGACATACTTGGCGCCCGAAGCCGCCACGACGGCTATTACGAAGGTAACGGTTACAGAGTTACTTGGACCTTCGGTCATTTATGTACACTTAAGGAACCGAATGACTACACCCCGATGTGGCAGCGTTGGAGCCTTAGCAGTTTGCCTATGATTCCGCCACGCTTCGGCATTAAACTCATAGACGATAAGGGAATAGAGAAACAGTTCTCTATTATAGAGAAGATTATGCAGGAGGCCGATGCCGTTGTCAACTGTGGCGATGCCGGCCAAGAAGGAGAACTAATCCAGCGTTGGGTTATGCAAAAGGCGCGTGTAAAATGCCCTGTGAAACGTCTGTGGGTCTCTTCGCTCACCGAAGAGGCTATACGTGAAGGCTTTGCAAATCTTAAGGACCAGAGCGAGTACCAGCCGCTTTACGAAGCGGGTCTCAGCCGTGCCATTGGAGATTGGCTGCTTGGAATGAATGCAACACGCTTGTATACCCTTAAGTATGGCAAGAACCGTCAGGTGCTCTCAATAGGCCGGGTGCAGACACCGACCCTTGCGTTGATAGTGAAACGCCATCTGGAAATTGAGAATTTTCAGCCTCAGCCCTATTGGGAACTGAAAACCCAGTACCGCGACACTACATTCAATGTTACCGACGGCCGTTACGACAGCGAAGAGAAGGGTAGAGAGGCTCTGGAAAAAATAACGGGGCAACCGTTTGTAATAACCGATGTGACGGCAAAGAATGGAACAGAACTGCCGCCGCGTCTATACGACCTTACATCCCTTCAGGTCGACTGCAATAAGAAGTTCGGTCTTTCCGCCGAACAGTCTTTGCAGATAATACAATCATTGTACGAAAAAAAACTGACAACATATCCCCGTGTCGACACAACATTCCTTAGCGACGATATCTACCCAAAATGCGGTAATATCCTAAAAGGACTGCGCGACTATCAGCCGCTTGTTATGCCCCTTGCTGGCAAGCCGCTGTACAAGTCGAAAAAGGTGTTCGACAACAAGAAGGTAACCGACCACCACGCAATAATCCCTACAGGTGTCTACCCGCAAGGGCTCACCGACTTGGAAAAGAAAGTGTACGACCTTGTTGCAAGGCATTTTATAGCTGTCTTTTATCCCGACTGTAAATTCCGCACCACCACCGTTCTTGGCGAGAGCGCGGGTGTGAAATTCAAAACTACAGGAAAAGAGATTGTGGAACCCGGCTGGAGGGTGGTCTTTGCCGGTAATGCCGTAGACGATAAAGAGGAAAAAGACGACAAGGAAAAGATTCTTCCGTCTTTCGTTGCCGGTGAGTGTGGGGAACACACTCCGGGGCTTGCCGAAAAATGGACCCTGCCCCCCAAACCATACACCGAAGCGACACTCCTCAGGGCAATGGAAACTGCCGGAAAACTTGTCGATGACGAGGAACTGCGCGATGCAATGAAGGAGAACGGCATAGGTCGCCCATCGACTCGCGCAGCAATAATCGAGACGCTCTTCAAACGTAACTATATACGCCGTGAAAAGAAAAACATTGTGGCAACCCCAACGGGTATAGAGCTTGTGGGCATCATAAGAAACGACCTGCTGAAAAGTGCCGAACTTACAGGTCGTTGGGAAAAGAAACTTCGCGATATTGAACGTCGGGAGTACGAAGCCAAAGTCTTTATTGACGAATTGAAGGATATGCTGCACAGTGTTGTAAATACCGTGCTGAGTGACAACAGCAATATGAATAATTTGCCCGAACCTGCAATCCGCAATAAATAAATACAGTGGAAATCTGTTCAATTATGTGGTAAATTATCCAATAGTTGTATATTTGCAATACGTTATTGATAAAGAAGGTCTGTTATAGCTTGAATTATGAAAAAGGTGTTTTTTATCTTGTTTGCAACAACGCTCTTTGTAGCTTGTGGTAACAATACAAAAAAAGATTCTGCTCCGGAACCGGCTAAAGTTCCCTCTGCTGTGGAAGAGAGTGCTGAAGCGGAACCCGAAGAGAGAATAGAGTATACATCGGTAGAACTTGTCGATATGTATACACAAATGTATGCCGATGTTATCTTGGAGATTAGACAAGTTGATACTTCGGAAGATTTGTATGCAATACTTGAGGCTTTTTCTTCACAGGAATCGGAATTCCGGTCGTTCTATGGCGATAAAATAGAAGCCGCCTTTGACGACCCTCAGGCCACAGATGCAGTCTCCAGATTTGTACAGGTGACCATTGAGTATGCCGACTTAGTGCAACGGAAGAGTGCCGAACTTGCCGATGTTACGAACGCTCAATACGATATGGCAAGTTTCGATGAACGATAAAAGCCCTACAATGAAAAAATACAACTTCAATGCCGGACCTTCAATGCTGCCGCGCGAGGTGGTGGAACAGACGGCTGCTGCAGTGCTCGATTACAACGGCTCAGGTTTGTCGTTTATGGAGCTTAGCCATCGTTCACAGGAATTCAAACCGATAATAGAAGAGGCACGTATGTTGCTTGCCTCTCTCCTTGATGTTCCTGCAGGCTATAAGGTACTCTTCATTGGTGGCGGTGCGAGTATGCATTTCTGTATGGTTCCCTACAATCTTCTTGCAAGAAAAGCGGCGTATCTGAATACCGGTACTTGGGCAACTAAAGCCATTAAGGAGGCAAAACTGTTTGGCGATGTAGTGGAGGTCGCATCGTCGGCCGATAGGAATTTTAGTTACATCCCCAAGAACTTCACAGTTCCCGAAGATGCCGATTATCTGCACATCACATCGAACAATACCATATACGGAACTCAGTTGCGCCGCGACTTGGACACTCCGGTGCCATTGGTTGCCGATATGTCTTCCGATATCCTCTCCCGCCCTGTAGATGTGTCGAAATACAGTTGCATATACGGTGGCGCACAGAAGAATCTTGCACAGTCGGGACTTTCGTTCGTTATAGTAAAAGAGGGTGCGCTCGGCAAGGTTGAACGCTCCATTCCTTCAATACTCGATTACGGTGTGCACATTGCAAACGGCTCTATGTTCAATACTCCGCCAACGCTCCCTATCTATACAGCACTGTGCAATATGCGCTGGGTAAAGGAGAGGGGTGGTGTGGAAGCTATGGAACGCATAGCCCGAGAGCGTGCTTCAATTGTGTATGACGAGATTGACCGTAACTCCCTCTTTGCCGGCACTGCAGTAGAAGAGGACCGCTCCTATATGAATATGGATTTTGTTATGGCAAGCGGGTTCGAGGAACTTGAAGATGGATTTGTTGAATTTGCAGCCCAACGAGGTATTGTTGCCATAAAAGGGCATCGCTCGGTGGGCGGTTTCCGCGCTTCGTGCTACAACGCTATGCCGGTCGAAGGTGCTAAGGCTCTTGCTGAATGTATGCGCGATTTTGAACGAAAGATAAAGAAGTGAACAATGCTTGAAGAGGATATATACAAGACCATTGAGCAAACGGGTGAGGCTATCTATACCGAAAAAAGGAGCAAGTTCCTTGCCTTTGCCATACCGGTGACAACAATAGACGAGGTAAAGGAGCATATAGAGACGTACCAAAAGAAATATTACGATGCACGTCACGTTTGTTATGCCTACCGTATTGGCGAGCGTGGCGACAGGGAGCGCGCCAACGACAACGGTGAACCGTCGGGCACCGCCGGCAAACCCATTCTGGGGCAGATACATAGCAAGGAACTGACAAATGTACTCGTTGTCGTTGTGCGTTATTTCGGTGGGGTAAAGCTTGGTACAAGCGGGTTGATTGTTGCATATCGTGCTGCGGCTGCCGAAGCTCTTGAGGCTGTAGAGCATATAGAAAAGACTATAAACGGAGAGATAATACTCAAATTCTCCTATCCTATGCTCAACGATGTTCTAAGGGTTGTTAAGGAGGAGGAGCCCAAAATCGTGGAGCAAGTGTTTGACAACGACTGTTTGCTACGTCTCTCTATGCGTCTTTCACGCCTCCCCCGCCTTATAGACCGGTATGAAAAACTCGTAATTGCAAGCAGGAACGATGTGAAAATTGAATACCCTGAGCCCGAAACCGATGAAGAGTGAGACGTCTCTATTCGAACTGCTTGAATCGCTCACCGTCGACTGCAAGGACAACGGTGAAAATTTTGTTGCCGGTGAACGTTTGTCGGTAATTGAGCGCCTGCTCGAGGGCTCAACCTACAGGCTTGTGGCGCGTGAACCCCTTGCTTTGCTTTTTGCCAGAGAGCACTTTTGCGAGAGAGGGAAGGTGGTGCTGGTTTCCTCGCATATCGATTGTGTATATTCTTCTCTTTTTTGCAAAGACGAAGGCGATAGTATGCGCGGAACATTCGACAACAGCTTTGGCACGGCAGCTGTAATTTGGAATATGATAAGTGGCTCTCTTCCCGAAAATGTGGTAGTAGCCTTTACCGGTGACGAAGAAAAGGATTCTGCCGGTGCTTTGCAGGCTCTTCGGGTGTTAGGAGGGTTCGGGTGTCCGTTATCCTCTGCTTTAGTGCTCGATGTTACCAATGTCGGGTGGGAAAGTGGTGCGCTTTTTACAATAGAAAACGATGCCTGCATAGATATAATGACAGCATACAGCATTGTCTCTTCTCTTGAACAATACAGTGGCCGTTTTGCTTTCTTGCACAATGCAGAACCCGACGAATCGTGGTGCTATGCCGAATATGGCGTTCCCACTCTTTCGCTTTGCCTGCCGGTGGGTGGTGAATTGCATAGCAATGAGGGCGTTCTTTTGCGAAAAGGTGATGCGCAAGAGTATTCTCGTGTACTCTCTGTTATATTAAGTATATTATGTAGCATATAATTCAATATCTATTCTCATTTTGTTGTTAACCATATTGGCAATAGAATTTTGGTTAAAAAATGTATTATTTAATATATATACGGTTTTTTAATTATTTTTGCACTTATTTGGGGTATGTTAATATTTTTATCCCCGGTGACTGATAAAAAAATAATTAACTAACTATTTAACAAAATGAGAAAACTTTTTACGTCTTTTGTTTTATGCGGGTTGTTGGCTCCAATGGCTACTATGGCGCAGTTCCAGCTTCAGGATGAAGCTCTTGCCAACCCTAAAAACGAACCGGCTCCGGTACATCCGGTGCCTCACGAGCGACAGCTTTTGTGGAACGAAACTGAATTTTATGCATTCTTCCATTACGGTATGAATACATTTACAGGTAAAGAATGGGGCTACGGCGACGAGAAAGAGTCAATATATGCTCCAAAAGGTATGCCAAATCCCGAACAGTGGGTTACTTCTGTAAAGGCAGCCGGAATGAATGGTGGTATTGCAGTCGTAAAGCACCACGACGGTTTTTGTCTGTGGCCGACCGCAACAACAACCCACAATATAACTGGCTCCGGTTCTGAGTATGGCCGCAATGCCAACATACCCCAACTGTTTGCCGATGCGAGCCGCAAGCATAATATGAAGTATGGTTTCTACATCTCTCCGTGGGACCGCAACTCGGCACATTATGGCAAGGATACATACGTTACCGAGGTGTTCCTGAAGCAGTGTGAGGAATTGGCCGAATATGGCTCAGACCAGTTTGAGATGTGGTTCGATGGTGCACGCGGTGGCGACGGCTATTACGGTGGCGAGGGCGGCAGCCGCAATATTGACGCCGAAATATACTACGATATTCCAAACTTGCGCAGCCGTGTACACCGCATAGCTCCTAACTGCGTTATGTGGGGCGTGGGTGGCGAAGCACGCTGGATTGGTAACGAATCGGGTTATGCCGGTGAAACAAACTGGGCGATGACCGACCACGACACGGAAGACAACAGTATACGCGGACAAGGTGACATCAACGGATGGTTGTGGCACCCGGGCGAGAGCGATGCCAAGGCTACCAACCGTGGATGGTTCTGGCATCA
>JAEIGA010007199.1_pt1 | contig 16918 bp, 14 predicted proteins | sample 9270691 | NCBI WGS metagenome assembly JAEIGA01 (sample SAMN17057246, study PRJNA624740) | gut metagenome | biome: biome; isolation source: fecal sample | host: Bos grunniens | place: China: Xizang | collected 2019
CAGGTCGAATTTCACCTGCACCATTATAAGGTAGACAGCAGCAAAGGCTACCGCCATACCAAGTATATTAAGTAACGAAGAGGTTGTGTACCTTTTCAGTAGCATTATAAAGTTTTTGAAATACATAGTTTATTGTTTATATGATTAGACATTGTCACAATCTTGGTTAGTTCAGGATAAGCACCTCATTGTCGCCGAAATTGTCGTACGACGATGTTATAACTCTCTCACCGGGCATAAGACCCTCGACAACTTCGTAGAACCTCGGGTTCTGGCGGCCTATGCGTATCTCGCGCCGGTAAGCCTTCCCGCCAGTCTCGTCGACAACGTATATCCAACGTCCGCCCGTTTTCTGAAAGAATGCTCCGCGCGGAATATATACAGCCTCAACAGGCTGTCCGAGCTGCAGATTCAGGTTATACGTCTGGCCGGTACGTATATTGTCGGGCAGTTCTCCGGCAAATGTGAGGTCTATTTTGAACTTGCCTTCACGCACTTCGGGATAGATTTTCCTCAACAACATATCGTAACTGTTTTCTTGGCGCATAAAAGAGGCTGTGAGGCCTGTCACCACACGGTCTATATAATGTTCGTCGACCATTGCCGTTACTTTGTAGGCCGACAGGTCGTTTATCTGCCCAATGGCATTGCCTTGTGAAAGTGTCTGCCCAAGAACCACATTCAACATACCCAGCTCGCCGTCTATAGGAGCCTTTACCTTAAGATTGCCAACCCTCTCGCGAATAAGTTGCATATTGAGCTGCATTGAACGCAGGTTCTCGTCGAGCTGTGCCACTTGTATTGTTCTGTAAAGAGAGTCCTGCCTTTGGCGTTCGCGCACAAGTTCACGCCTGTTTACCGACAATTCGTAATCTTCGCGTGACTGAATGTAAACCTCGCGGGCAAGAAGACCATCGTTATACAACACCTCGTTCTGCATATATGCACGATGCTTTCTGTTTACATCGAGGTCGAGTTGCAACATCTCCTGACGAAGAGACAGCCTCTCCTGCTCCATTGATATGAGAGTATTACGCAGTATATTCTGTTTTTCGGCAAGGTCGGCTTCCGATTGCAGTATCTGCATAGAGAGCTGCTTGTTCGACATCTGAAGTATAACATCCCCGGCCTTAACCGTTGCTCCCTCTTCTATAAGTATTGAATCTACCACTCCTCCTTCAAGAGGCGACAGCTGCATTGTTGTCATTGGCTGCACAATACCGCTCAGGCTGACATAGTCGTTGAATTCCCCCTCTTCGACATTCGACACCGTAACAGTAGCCATATTAACGCGCAGAGTAGAAGTATTCTCTTTCAAAAGCAGCCACACAACGAGAATAACCATTATTAATCCAAAAGCATAAGGCAGGCTCTTCTTGCTTAATACAGCACGCCACCCTGTTTTCTTTTCCAATTTAATATCCATACAATATCTTATTTTAATCTTTAAATCTGTTCTGTCATACAAAATTATTCCATTACAAAAGGAATGCCGCTGTAATAATCGACCATACGTTTCTCTATCATATACTGCAGTCTGGAGCGCAAGCAGTCCGACTGTGCCTGCAGAAGCGTAGCCGAGGCATTCTGCAACTCAACCGTTGTAACAAGCCCCTCGTTATATTTTGCAACAATGCCATTATATGCAAGACGTGAAGCCTCAACCTTTCTCAAAGCCATATTATATTGCATTCTGTACCCCTCCATTTGCCTGCAGGCCTGAACCACTTCGCTCTCCACAGTATTTCTGACAGCCTCTCTTTCCAGTTCGGCATTGCGCAGGGCATTACGGGAATAGCGTACCGAGGCTCTACGGCTAAGATTGGAAAATATAGGAATAGACATTGAAAGCGAAATGTATTCACCGCTGTTATTCTTAAACTGAGAAGAGAAACCGGGATATGCCTCCCTATTGTCGAAATTTACGAAATAGCTTGTATTTATACCGGCCGACAGACTTATGGTAGGAAACCAAGCCCCGTTTGCAATGAGGAGGTTCAACTTAGACTCTCTTACAGCAAGTTCCGAAGAGACAACCATAGCATTGTTCTCAAGAGCATACTCAAGAACATCTTCTTCGGAAACCATAGAAGAAAGAATGGCTGTTTCGGGAAAATCGACAATATCCAACGGATACTCCTGCGGATAGTTCATAACTTCACGAAGTCTAATCCACGACAAAGCCAGATTATTATTCTGCTCGGTGAGCATATAATCGTAGTTGGCCTCCTGAGAAGAGAGCTCTGCAACGTCCGATGCACTCTTGCGCCCGCAATCGTACAGTGCTTGCGCCTGCTCAAGAGAGAGGCGGGCGGCAGCAAGCTGCTCTTCGGCAATCTTTACCGTACCTCTATAATAGAGAACATCTATATAGGCCCGCATAACTTCCATAGCAATCCTGTCGCGTGCTATCTGAAGCTCGCTGTAACCGCGTTCACGCGCAACAGCGGCAACACGTATGCCGTTGACATACCGCAAGCCGGCAAATATAGGCATTGAGGCTGTCAAGCTATAAGAATTACTCAATGTAGCGACATTGGTATAATTGTTTGTTTCAGGGTCAATAGAACGCCCGAAGTTGGCCGAAGCCGATACGCCGGCCGACAAAGAGGGAAAAAGAGAAGCTATGGAACGTTTGTAGTCCATATCTGCATTGTCGAGAACATTCTGTTGTTTACTCACTGTAATAGAGTGCTGCAAGGCGTAAACCATACACTCGTCCATTGTCATTAACTGTGCAGTAGAGGAAAAAACCACAAAACCTGCAAAAACTATTGTCATTAACCTTTTCATACATAAAATTTTCTAATAGAGTATGTGCCAAAAGCGTGCCAAAAACAGTAAATAATTAATTTTGAACACATTGCGTAAACAACAGTTGTTTTAATATGTAAATAATTTGGACACTGCAAGTATATTTTTTGGACAAAAGGAGGGTATTCTGTTGTTGCTGCTTATACTCACAATGCCCTATACAGGACCTGCTATGCGCAGTATGCCAAGCATTAAGCGGTGCAAGGAGATTGCCGCAGCGCTATGCCGTACCAAAAGGAGAGAGAAAAACATTTCATAATAGATTTGTTTACAGCTGCTTTTTATTATCTTCGCGGTTGTGTAACTGAAAAAGAGATAGCAATGGTTCTCAATTATATTTGGATAGCCTTTTTTCTCATTGCCTTTGTAATAGCAATGGGGAAACTTGTTTTCTGCGGAGATACAACTGTGTTTCCGGCGATTATTGATTCTACATTCGAGCAGGCAAAGAGTGCTTTTGAGCTATCTCTGGGGCTCACCGGTGTGTTGTCGCTGTGGATGGGCATTATGAAGATTGGCGAAAAGGGAGGGCTTGTTGCTTGGCTCGCAAAACTACTGAGCCCTGTGCTGAGCAAGATATTCCCCGATATTCCAAAAGGACACCCCGCTACGGGAACTATGTTTATGAATTTTTCGGCCAATATGCTTGGGCTCGACAATGCCGCCACTCCTATGGGACTGAAGGCTATGCAGCAGCTGCAGGAACTGAACAAGGAGAAGGAGACAGCCAGCAACCCAATGATTATGTTCTTGGTGTTGAACACTTCGGGGCTCACCATTATACCTATTTCGGTTCTTATGTATCGTGCACAAATGGGCGCACAAAACCCTACAGATGTTTTTATCCCTATACTGATTGCTACAACCGTATCGACACTTGTTGGGCTCATTGTTACAAGCATATACCAACGTATAAACCTGCTTAACAGGACAATGCTTCTGTTTTTAGGCGGGGTGTGCCTGCTTGTCGCCGGCGGTACTGTTGGAATGATGCAGCTGTCACAGGTGCAGATAGAGGTTGTATCGACATCGCTCGCAAACGTTATTCTATTCACCATTATAGTAATGTTCATTGTTTCGGGTATGTTTGCCCGAATAAATGTGTACGAATCGTTCATCGAGGGAGCAAAAGAGGGATTCAACACCGCTGTGCGCATTATCCCCTATCTCGTTGCCATTCTCGTTGCCATTGGCGTGTTCAGAGCTTCGGGAGGTATGGATGTTATAATGAACGGTGTCGCGTGGTGTGCCGATGCGGTAGGGCTTGACAGCGACTTTGTTGGTGCATTGCCCACAGCTATAATGAAACCACTCAGCGGCAGCGGCGCACGCGGAATGATGGTAGACGCTATGAACACATACGGTGTCGATTCGTTTGCAGGCCGCCTTGCCTGCCTGTTCCAAGGGGCAACAGACACAACATTCTATATTCTGGCTGTCTACTTCGGCAGCGTGGGAATAAAAAAGACACGCCACGCTGTAGGTTGCGGACTTGCAGCCGACCTTGCCGGAATTATTGCAGCTATAATTGTTGGATACATATTCTTTGGGTAAAATTAAAGAGGAAAAAATGATAAGCTACCAGACCGACGGGGTTAAGATGCCCCCTATTAAAAGACGTGAGATTACAGCTTGGGTAAAGGCCGTTGCAGCCACATACGGAAAAAAGGTGGGCGATATTGCCTACATATTCTGCAACGACGAGAAGATATTGGAGGTGAACCGCGAATATCTGCAGCACGACTACTACACAGACATTATAACTTTCGACTACTGCGAGGGTGATGAAATAAGCGGCGACCTTTTCATTTCGCTCGACACCGTACGAAGCAACAGCGAAATGGTTGGAGCAACATATATACAGGAACTGCACCGTGTGATTATACACGGCATACTGCACCTGTGCGGTGTAAACGACAAGGGAGAAGGCGAACGCGAGATTATGGAAGCCTGCGAGAACAAGGCTCTGGCAATGATAAAGCCGGAGTGATTCGTTTATAAACAAAGCGGGCGCCCCATTTTTACTTTTGGGGCGCCCGCTTTTATAGTGGGAATAATTCAATTAAGGACAAACAGGGCGGATGCTGAAACCTGTCTTGCGAGTGAAGGTCTCTACCTCATAGTCGCCGTCACTGTAGAAATCGAGGTAATAGGCATTTGAAGTACTTCCCGACACAGCCGAAGATGTCCAATAGTTGCCGTTTACATCGCCGCCAAGCAGTTCGTCGCCGCTGAACCAACCGCCGGCAGGCAAGAAGATGCTGTTGCCATTAGGACCTGTAACCCTATAACCGCGAGTTCCGTTAACAGTTGTCCAAGTCCAGTTGCAACGGTTCACCAGTTCCTGCATTTCGGCCTGTGTAGGCATTCGCCAGTTGCCGCCCCACTCTGAACGTGCAACATCGTAGCTTGTACCTGCAATGTTACGGCCTATGCTTGTGTAATCGTAACCATTGTGGTAATTATAGGTAGTTTCTGTAAAATCACTCTTTACATAGGTTTCGCCCCAAGCATAGAATATACCTCTGTCCGAAGGAGAAGAAGCACCTACGTTATACGAAGCCCAGCATACACTAAGACCGAGGTCTACTCTGCGGCTGTCGGAATATGAACTGCTTGAACTTGAGCCTGAAGAGATACTTTCTCTAACATTGCGAAGATCATTTGGACGGATACCGCCACCACCGCTACCCGATGGAGATGGTCTGCTGCTTCTTGGACAAACCGGACGAATGCTGAAACCGGTATCGCGGCCGAATGTTTCAACCTCGTAGTCACCACCTGAGTAGAAATCGAGATAGTAGGCGCTGTATGAAGAACCCGATGTAGTTGATGCAGTCCAATAGTTACCGTTTACATTGTAACCGGTCAATTCATCGTCGTTGTACCAACCACCGGCCGGCAAGAATATACTGTTGCCGTTAGGGCCTGTAACTCTGTAACCATCGACGCCATTAACGGTTGTCCAGTACCAGTTGCAACGGTTCACAAGTTCCTGCATTTCGGCCTGTGTAGGCATTCTCCAACTGCCGCCCCACTCTGCACGTGCTACGTCGTAACTTGTACCGGCAATATTGGTACCTATATTTATATATTCATAACCGTTGTGGTATTGATAGGACGATTCTGTAAACTCACTTTTTATATATGTTTCGCCCCAAGCATAGAATATACCTGCCTCTGAAGGTGTAGATGCACCTACATTGCAGGTAGCCCAATTGACACTGAGGCCTAAATCGACCATTTGATGATAACCGTCGCCACTCTCACTGTTTGTTGCGAATGAGTTTGTCGCAAATAGCGTAAAGAACGCTAAAACATAGGTAAAAATTGATTTGTGTAACATAATAATATTGTATTGATTAGTGATTGTTTCTGTTTGCGAAGATATAAGAAATATTAAATTAAGAAAAATTTATAAACAGTTTTTACGCGAACTGCCCGCATTAAGTTACGAAACAGTACGTTTTGGTTACGAAACAAAAAAGATGCCAAGCAACAAAGCTAAGCATCTTCCCTTTTAATATATATGTAATTATTACAATTTTAACCCGTCGAGCATCTTTGCAAAAAGTTCTATGCCCTCGCGTATTTCGCTTATTAGAATATACTCGTTTGCCGTGTGTGAACGTGCCGAATCGCCCGGGCCCATCTTTAGGGTGGGAATGTTGAGCAACGCCTGATTGGAAAGGGTTGGGGAGCCGAATGGCTTAAGGCCAAGTTCCAGAGCACGCTGCACCAGCGGGTGGTCCATTGATATTGACGATGAGTTAAGACGTGTGGAGCGCGCCTTAACCTCACTGCCCACATTCTCTTTTATGATATCAAGGAGTTCCTGATTGCTGTAACATTCATTGCTGCGTATATCTACCACGTAGCTGCAACTGTCGGGGATTACATTGTGCTGTGTACCGGCATTAACCTGAGTGACGGTCATCTTTACATCGCCAAGCAGCGGCGAGGTGTTGGGATATTTATAGTTGCGGAACCACTCTATATCGTCAATAGCCTTGTAAATGGCATTTACACCTTCGTTGCGGGCAGCGTGCCCCTGCTTGCCCTGCGCTACGCAGTCTATTACCATAAGACCCTTTTCGGCAATGGCCGGCTGCATAGATGTGGGCTCGCCTATTATAGCACAACTTATTGGGGGCAAAAGAGGAAGCACAGCCTCTATGCCGTTCTTGCCCGACACCTCCTCTTCGGCCGAAGCGAGAAATATTGTATTGTATTGCTGCGGTTTCTGGCAAATTTTGTAGAATACCTGCAAAAGGGTTACCAGCGAAGCACCGTCGTCGTTGCTGCCAAGACCATATATTTTATCACCGTCTACAATGGGGGTATACGGGTGCTTGCTCCAGCCTCCGGCCGGCTTTACTGTGTCTATATGCGCATCGAGCAGCAACGTGGGGCGCGAAGCGTCGAACCCGGGAGCTACCAACCAGAGGTTGTTAAGGTGACGGTGTATTTCGCACTGCACCGGCGCACCGCGCTCAATGAACATCTGCAGCCTGTCGGTGGCATCGCCCTCTTCGCGGCTGAGCGAAGGGGTATTTATGAGCACTTTCAACAACTCGACAGCACGTTTTACATTAGATTCTGTTATAACCATATCATTTTCTATTCCACTGCAAAGGTACAACGATAAAAAAACATTTGCCAAATGTTCCATTCAAAAAATATCAACAACGGTTGCCGGATAATTCCGTATTTTATTGTGTTAAAAATATTTCAGAGCCTATAGCACACATAATTTGGTTATTTTTGAATATCGTTGTACCTTTGCGCGGTATTTTACAGAACTCTCCACAATAGAATTTATAAAAGATGATTACAGCCGACCAATTAAAAGATATTAAAGAGCGCACAGCCGCTCTAAAGCAGTACCTTGCCATTGACGAAAAGATTATTCAGGTTGAAGAGGAACAGCTTCGCACTCAGGCGCCCGGTTTCTGGGACAATGCAAAAGAGGCCGAGGCACAGATGAAAAAGGTTAAGGCTCTGCAGGGCTGGATAGATGGTTACAAAGAGGTACACAGCCGTACCGAAGAGACAGAAATGGCAATGGAGCTGTTCCGCGAAGAGATGGTGGAAGAGAGCGAAGTAGACGATGCCTACACACGCGCCCTTGCAGCCATTGAAGAACTGGAACTGAAGAATATGCTGCGCGGCGAAGCTGACGATATGGACTGTGTGCTGAAAATAAATTCCGGCGCAGGCGGTACCGAAGCGCAGGACTGGGCAAGTATGCTTATGCGTATGTATATGCGCTGGGCCGAAGCAAACGGCTACAAGATTGCCGTTGCCAACCTGCAGGAAGCCGAAGATGCCGGTATAAAAACCGTTACACTGGAACTAAAAGGACCATACGCATACGGTTATCTGAAGGGCGAGAACGGTGTGCACCGCTTGGTGAGAGTGAGCCCATACAATGCTCAGGGCAAGAGAATGACATCGTTCAGTTCGGTATTCGTAACCCCGCTTGTCGACGACAGCATAGAGGTTGTTATTGAACCTGCACGCATATCGTGGGACACATTCCGAAGCGGCGGCGCCGGAGGACAGAACGTGAACAAGGTGGAGTCGGGTGTACGCCTTCGCTACCAATACAAAGACCCCTACACAGGTGCCGAAGAGGAGATTCTCATTGAAAATACCGAAACACGCGACCAGCCCAAGAACAAAGAGAACGCTATGCGTCAGCTGCGCTCAATCCTTTACAACAAGGAGATGCAGCACCGTATGGAAGAGCAGTCAAAGGTTGAGGCCGGAAAGAAAAAGATTGAATGGGGCTCACAGATTCGCAGCTATGTATTCGACGACCGTCGCGTAAAGGACCACCGCACAAATTTCCAGACATCGGATGTAGGCGGTGTAATGGACGGTAAGATAGACGGTTTCATAAAGGCATACCTTATGGAATTTGCCGAGGAGGGCGAGTAAACAATAGCTATTGAGATAGAGCGAAAATTTCTTGTCACCGACGACAGCTACAAAGCTATGGCATTCAGCACCGACCGCATAGCACAGGGTTACCTGTGCCGTGAGGGAGGCAATTCGGCACGTGTGAGAGTGAGAGGCAAAAAGGGCTATATAACAGTAAAAGGCCCATCGCTCGACGGCGGACTAAGCCGCTACGAATGGGAAAAGGAGATACCCGAGAGCGAAGCGCGTGAGCTACTTAAATTATGCCACGGAGCAATTATAGACAAGTGCCGTTACTTGGTCAATTACGAAGGGCACATATTCGAAGTAGATGAGTTCTACGGCGACAACGAAGGCCTTACTGTAGCCGAAGTTGAACTGAAAAGCACTGACGAGAATTTTGAAAAGCCACCCTTTTTGGGAAAAGAGGTAACCGGCGAAAAGAGATACTACAATTCGAGCCTTACCCGTTTCCCATACAAAATGTGGTAGCTCTTAAAGAAGAGCTGTTGAACGGTACAACACAGGTTATACACAGCGGGGGACAAGAAGAGAGAGATATCACCAGCTATTGGACAGCTCTTTCGCTACTGCTTCCAATATCACCTTTCAGCAGAGGCCTTGTCACAAGCATACTGAAGAATGCAGCAAAAAGCACACCAAGAGAGTTAAAGAAAAAATCCAAGAAATCGCCTGTACGGTAGGTAGTCAAAGTGCTTTGGAAAAGTTCGAGTAACCCGCTGAAGAGTATTGGCACCACAACAACAAAAAAGAGAGAACGCCCCGGTTCAAAAAGACTGTGGCTCTTGAAATATTCGTACCACATTACCGAACAGAAAAGCGCATACATTGCAAAATGTATTATCTTGTCGAACCTGACAAAAAGTGAAACTCCACTGTAACCGGCCGGCTTGTAGAATGTTATATAACATACAAAAAACAGTACAAGAACCGACCAATGATACTTTCTTATATTATTAAAAAACCAGTCCATAGAGAATATTTTTATTCGGTGTACCGTAAATAACAACTTAATTTATAAATTTGTGGAGTGGCAAGGTATGAATAAATCATAATGCATACGAATAACCTTTAAACACAATGGACTACTTTTACTTCATGAAAGGACAGCGTAGAGCTGTTGTAGTTTTAATTTTACTGGCTGTAACAGTTGTTTTGCTGAAATGGGTATTTTAAAGGCTTCTAAATTTTAAAATAACCCGGTGATATACTATTTTTGTAGAGCATTTGCGAAAATAGGCTGCACACGTTGTAATACGCTACAGTAAACTTTGCGTCTTGCTTGTTGGCGCTATTTTTGCATAACCATAACTATTTATATGAACGGAGAATTCAATATACGCGGAAAGAACAGTGACAAGGAGTTTGAGAACGCCTTGCGCCCGCTCTCTTTCCCCGACTTCAACGGCCAAGAAAAAATTGTCAGCAACCTGAAGATTTTTGTTCAGGCCGCAAAGATGCGTGGAGAATCACTCGACCACGTGCTGCTTCACGGCCCCCCGGGACTTGGAAAAACAACACTCAGCAACATTATAGCAAATGAGTTGGGAGTAGGTTTTAAAGTGACATCGGGCCCTGTGCTCGACAAACCGGGCGACCTTGCAGGTATACTTACCTCACTTGAACCTAACGATGTGCTGTTCATAGACGAAATACACCGTCTATCGCCCATTGTAGAGGAGTATCTATATTCGGCAATGGAGGACTACAGAATAGATATACTAATAGACAAAGGACCGTCGGCACGCTCAATTCAAATAGACCTTAGCCCATTCACCCTTATTGGTGCCACAACACGTAGCGGACTGCTCACAGCACCTCTAAGGGCACGATTCGGTATAAATATGCACCTCGAGTATTACGACAGCAAGACACTCGCCGGAATAATAAGCCGGTCGGCACAGATACTTGGTGTCTCTTACGACGATGAGGCCACATACGAAATAGCACGTCGCAGCCGCGGCACACCACGTATAGCCAATGCACTACTGCGCAGGGTACGCGACTTTGCACAGGTTATGGGTGACGGCCACATAACAAACTCCATTGCCAAAATGGCATTAGAGGCTCTGAACATAGACAAGTATGGACTCGACGAGATTGACAACAAGATTCTGTGCACTATAATAGACAAGTTCAAAGGCGGCCCTGTGGGTATTGGTACCATAGCCACAGCACTAAGCGAAGATACAGGAACCATAGAAGAGGTTTATGAACCCTATCTCATTAAAGAGGGATTCATAAAACGTACACCACGTGGCCGCGAGGTAACAGACCTTGCATACAAACATTTAGGACGCAGCCGATACGCAAACGGCGAACAAGGAACACTATTCTAAGAAGTTTAACGACAAGACAAAATGGGTAAACTGCAATCACTTGTAAAGGACACTGCAATATATGGCCTCAGCAGCATAGTAGGACGTTTTCTGAACTACCTGCTTGTCCCGCTCTACACAACAAAAATGAGTGTGGAAAGCGGAAACTACGGTGTTGTGACAAACGTATATGCGTGGACAGCCATAATCCTTGTATTCCTGACATTCGGCTTCGAGACAACATTCTTTCGCTTTGCCAGCAAAGAGAATGCAAACACATCGAAGGTCTTTTCAATGTCTATGCAAGTTATTGGAGTGCTGTGCGCCCTGTTTCTTGGTGCCGTGTTCCTGTTCCTGCCAACAATTTCAAACACACTGGGCTACAGCCGGAACCCCGAATTCATAGGTATGATGGCTGTTGTGGTAGCACTCGACGCGCTGCAGTCAATACCTTTCGGCCTGTTGAGGCTGAAGAACAAGGCCTTGAAATTCGCATCGCTGAAGTTGCTGTTCATTGGTATGAACATTGCAATGAACATATTTGCGTTCGTGCTACTACCAAAACTTGCCACGGAATACCCAAGCACATTCGGTCACCTTTACGACAGCAACAACCAAGCATTCTATGTATTCTTCATAAACCTGCTGTGTACATCGTTCATAACACTGTTCCTGCTGCCCGAACTAAAGCTGTTCCGCTTTACAGGCGATAGGAAGCTACTGCGCGATATGCTCAAATATTCGTGGCCGCTGCTGCTGCTTGGTATAGCCGGAATACTTAACCTCAACGCCGACAAGATAATATATACCTACCTTGTACCCGGCCAGCAAGGAATAACAGATTTAAGTATATACGGTGCCTGTGTAAAGGTTGCAGCAATAATGGTTATGCTTATGCAGGCGTTCCGCTATGCATACGAACCCTTCGTATTCGGCAATAGCAGCGGCAAGAACAGCAAGACACTATATGCCGGAGCAATGAAATATTTTATAATAGTTGCAATGATAGCGTTCCTTGTGGTAATGTTCTATATGGATATATTCCGCTACCTTGTAGGCAAGGACTACTGGGAAGGGCTAAAGGTTGTACCCATTATTATGGCTGCCGAAATTTTTATGGGAATATACTTCAACCTTTCGTTCTGGTACAAACTTAACGACGAAACCTACTGGGGAGCCATATTCTCGTTCGTCGGTTGCGCTATACTGTTTGCCGTGAACATAATATTCGTACCTGAATATGGATATATAGCCTGCGCTTGGGGTTCACTTAGCGGATACCTTGCAGCTATGATGCTATCCTATTTTATAGGGCAGAAGAGAAACCCAATAGATTACGACCTTAAGAACGCGCTTAAATACACAGTTCTGTTTGCTGCTGTTTACGGCCTCTCTATTGTAACGCCTATAGAAAACGGAATATTAAAAATGGGATACAACACACTGCTGCTTGCAGTATTCTGTGCATTTGCACTTTGCGATATTCTAAAAGACAGAAAGCAACTTGCCGGGAAATAATCGGGCAATCACTTATAACTTAAAAATAGGAGAAAGTTTTTAGGCTTTCTCCTATTTTTAAGTAGCGAGACCCGGGATTGAACCGGGGACCTCATGATTATGAATCATGCGCTCTAACCAGCTGAGCTATCTCGCCATTACCATTTTGCGGTGCAAAGATATGGTTATAATTTGAAAGTGGCAAATTTTTTATCACTTTTCAGCAAAAAAAATCTATTTATTTCCATTTTACATTAAAAATTCATTGCCTAGCACTGTTATTTATAGTTAACTGTCGGTTACAGCTATGGTTGTTTGGATTAAACTGCATAGTAGAGAATTTTTTGTTTATATTTATGCATTATTTATTGATTAATAGCCTTTTTATCTTTAAAAAAACTCAATTAATCGAAAAACATTCAATAATTTATAACCAATAATTGCTTTTATAAATAAAAAATCATATATTGCAACTGAGTTACAAAAGAGGTATATAACCAACATCTTTTTTAGAAATTCAAACAGCTTATATAATGAGCAAAGAAAAAATTTATATCGAATATCCGTTGAGAGGAAGTGCCTCTATGATATGGAAGTATATTGGCAATGCAGCAGGGTTGTCTCCGTGGTTCGCCGACAGGGTTGAAAGTTTCGACCGCACGTTTACATTCTACTGGGGAAAGACCGAACAGCGTGTAGCACACCTTGTAGCACAAAGAAACGGTGTATATGTAAAGTTCCGCTGGGACGATGAGAGCCAAAATACATATTTCGAAATGAGAATAACCTATAACGAACTCACAAGGCAGCACACTTTAGAAATTACCGATTTTGCCGACAAAGGTGAAGTTGAGGACCAGAAAGACTTGTGGGATTCTCAAATAGAGAACCTGAGACGCCAGTCGGGTATGTAGAAATTTTACGGCTGTTTATATCTTGTTTCTTGAATTGTACTCTTTAAATGGTTAATAATGCCTTAAAAGATATAATATTATTAATAAAAATAAACAGTTTCTCGTTTTATCGGCAAAAATCACGCATTTTATACTAACTTTGTACAGAAAAACCATTAATGGTTTTTCTGTGCTGTTAATAGGTAGGCACAAAAGAGAAAGAATAAACATATAAAGAAACACAAGGTACCACAAGATAAAAAACAATCTCTGATATGAAATTTCCATCGTTTCACATAAAGAAATTGGATCTTTTCATCATAAAGACCTTCTCTACCAACCTAATGGGTACCTTTTTTATCTGCCTGTTCATTTTTATAATGCAGTTGCTGTGGCGCTGGGTAGACGAGTTGGTAGACAAGGGGCTCGATATGTCTGTTCTTGCCCAGTTCTTTATTTTAGGTTCGGTAACGCTTGTATCGCAAGCGCTTCCAATGGCTATTCTGCTTGCCTCGCTTATGACTTTCGGCAGTTTTGGCGAAAAACTGGAACTTCTTGCTATGAAGGCTGCCGGAATACCTCTGCTCAGAATTATGGCACCGCTTATTGTATGCTGTACAATTTTCGGCGGTGTTTCGTTCTATTTCCAGAATGTTGTGGGACCTGCAGCACAGATGAAACTGTTCACTGTAATGTATTCCATTAAGCAGACATCGCCCGAAAGTGAAATACCCGAAGGTGTATTCTACAACAGGCTCGACGGTTATAATATTTACGTAGAACACAAGGACAAGGTAACAGGTACACTCCATAATGTTATAATTTACGATATGACAGGTGGTTTTGAGAAAGCCAACATTCTTGTTTCCGATTCGGCCAAGATAGCCAACAGCGCCGACGAGAAATATATGATACTGACAATGTATTCGGGTGAGCAGTTCTCGAATTTGGCCGACCAGCAGATTAGCAAAAGCAATATTCCTTACCGCCGTGAGACCTTCAGCAAGAAAGAGGTTATGATTGAGGTTGAAGGCGGTTTTGAAATGAAAGATGCATCTTTTATGAAAGCCAATGCTGCAAGCAAGAATATTGTAGAACTTGAGTTGGCTATAGATTCACTTTCGTTTGCCAACGACAGTGTAGGCCGAAACAATTGGCGTGGGCTTATGCGCTCGGTTTACAAAGGAGAGACAGATTTTACTCTTCAGGATTCTTCTTTAATGGCTATTGAGAATATCCATTATGTAAACGTCGACAGCCTCTACAGTGTAGCTTCCAGAAAATCTAAGATGCTGTGGAAACGTACTGCACTAAACAAGGTAAAGCAACTAAATATAGATTACGATATAAACAACAAGATACTTCACTCGCTCGACAAGGACCTGAACAAGCATAAAATGTCGTGGTGGGAAAAATTCACTCTATCACTCGGTTGCTTGATATTCTTCTTTATAGGTGCACCGCTTGGCGCTATTGTAAGAAAGGGAGGTTTGGGATACCCGGTACTCATTTCAGTTGCAACATTCATTCTATACCATATCTTCAACACATCGGGCTATAAGATGGGCCGTGAGGGTGAATGGTATATATGGTTTGGAGCTTGGATAAGTACATTTATACTTGCACCGCTTGGGTTGTTCTTTACATACCAGTCGAACAAAGATTCCAGCCTCTTCAACGGAGATGCAATAGCAGCGTTCTTCAGAACCCTGTTTGCTATACCCGAAAAGCGCCATATAACACTCAAAGAGGTTATTATTGAAGACCCCGATTACGAAAACGACGCTAAGGTTCTACAAGAACTTCACCAAGAGGCACGCGAATACAAGAAGGTGAATAAACTGAAAAAACTGCCTTCTATAAAGAGTGTATTCTTTAGCGAAAACGACACAACACTGAATAACTTCAACGAAAAGCTGGAGAATGTGATTGAAGAGATGAGCAACAGCAAGAGCCGTAAGGTAATTATCCATTTGAATGAATTCCCTGTACTTTCGGCATTAGCAACTTCTTCGCCGTTTAAGAGAAGATGGTTGAATATATTGTCGCTCATTATATTGCCGGCTGGTTTATTCATATATTTGCGTGCAATTAAATTCAGAACAAGGCTTTTGAAAGACCTTGTCAAAATAGAAGCAAATACAAAAAATCTTATAACAGTACTTAAAAAGGAAAAACTTATAGAATAATATGGAACAATTCAAATTAAATAGTATCGATGAAGCCCTCGAAGATTTCAGAAACGGTAAATTCGTGATTGTTGTCGATGATGAAGACCGCGAAAACGAGGGAGATTTCATAATAGCAGCCGAAAAGATAACACCGGAAGCTGTTAACTTTATGCTTAAGAACGGCCGTGGAGTACTCTGCGCACCTATAACACTTTCGCGTTGCAAGGAACTTGAGTTAGACCCTCAGGTTAGCGCCAATACCAGCTTGCTGGGAACACCTTTCACTGTAACTATAGACAAGGTTGAAGGTTGTACTACAGGAGTTTCAACAGCAGACCGCGCTGCAACTATAAAGGCTCTCGCCGACCCTCAAAGCAAACCTGAAACTTTTGCACGCCCGGGACATATAAACCCGCTGTATGCACAGGACAACGGAGTTCTTCGCCGTGCCGGACACACCGAAGCAAGTATAGACCTCGCACGCCTTGCAGGGCTCTACCCTGCTGCCGCACTCATAGAGATTATGAACGAAGACGGTACTATGGCACGTATGCCACAACTTGTGCAAATAGCAAAAGAACACTCACTTAAGATTATTTCAATAAAAGACCTTATAGAGTACCGCCTTAAGCAAGAATCACTTGTTGAAAAAGGCGAAGAGGTTGATATGCCTACAGAACACGGGCACTTCAGGCTTATACCGTTCCGCCAGAAATCTAACGGCTTGGAGCATATTGCACTTATTAAAGGAGAGTGGAAAGAAGACGAACCTATACTCGTCAGGGTACATTCATCTTGTATGACCGGTGATATATTCGGTTCTTGCCGCTGCGACTGCGGAGCACAGTTGCACGAGGCTATGAAGCTTATAGACAAGAGTGAAAAAGGTGTTATAGTATACCTTAACCAAGAAGGGCGCGGTATAGGTCTTATGAACAAGATGCGTGCATATAAACTGCAGGAAGAGGGTATGGATACAGTTGATGCCAACCTTTGCTTGGGATTTAAGGCCGATGAAAGGGATTATGGAGTAGGTGCTGAAATTCTGCGCCAGATTGGTGTGCACAAGATGCGCCTTATAACAAACAACCCCGTTAAGAGAATAGGACTTGAAAGCTACGGACTCACCATAACAGAAAATGTAAGCATTGAAATTGAGCCCAACGATTATAATTCACGTTACCTACATACAAAAGCTGAGCGTATGGGCCACACACTGCATTTCAATAAAGAACAATAAAATAACTAACCAACAATAAAACAAAATGAACAAGCTATC
>JAEIGA010007200.1_pt1 | contig 16917 bp, 21 predicted proteins | sample 9270691 | NCBI WGS metagenome assembly JAEIGA01 (sample SAMN17057246, study PRJNA624740) | gut metagenome | biome: biome; isolation source: fecal sample | host: Bos grunniens | place: China: Xizang | collected 2019
CTTTGAAAATTCTCCGGGGGTGACATTTTAGAGGAGGTCGATGATCTTCTGCGGTGCTTAGACGGGTCCATAAAGCATGTTCGGACGGGCATAGCGTCATTGTTCCTTTTTTCTTCTCCTTTCAAGGAACGTTTTGGCTTTATGGGCCCATCTAAGCACCGTGAAACTATACTGAAAACCATTCAATAGTGGTGAAAACTATGAGAATAGTCACAGAGAAGGAGGGGTAAAGATGCCAAAACCCAAGAAGAAGCAGGCACAAATCCCCTCTGAAGAGTTCATTCCCGAGCTTGATCCCGAAGCAAGAGAAGCACAAATGATCAATCTTGCAGTGAATCAGGCCGAGAAGCAACTCAGAGAAGGGACTGCGCCTGCTCAGATTGTAACGCATTATCTGAAGCTGGCTACAGCAAGGGAAAAGAAGGAACTTGAGATCCTCGAGCAGCAGGCAAAGCTGATTGCGGCCAAGACCGAAGCCCTCGAAGCTCAGAGAGAGACAGAGCGGCTTTACGCAGAGGCAATCGAGGCCATCAAGTACTACAACGGAGCGAGTTATGATGACGACAAAGACGAGGACTTATACTGAGCTCCAGAAACTTAAGACATTCGAAGAAAGGTTTGAATACCTCAAGCTCGACGGTGTTGTCGGCGACAGAACTTTCGGCGGAAGCCGCTGGGTGAATCAGATATTTTACCAGCAAATTCCGGAATGGAAGGAAGCCAGAAGAAAGGCGATCGTGCGGGACCTCGGATGCGAGCTCGGTCTTGCGGATTACCCTATTCGCGGACGCATCATCGTGCATCATATGAACCCGATCACAAAGCAGGATATTCTCGAACGGTCCGAACTCGTGCTTGATCCAGAGTATCTGATCTGCGTATCACAGCTTACCCACGACGCAATTCATTACGGTGATGCCGAGCTTTTGCCGAAGAAGTATGAAGAGAGAAGACCGGGAGATACATGCCCATGGAAAAATTAAAGAGAGGGAATGCTATGTATATTGTCACTGATGACGATCTCAGTTCGGTTTATCGGAAGCGAAACCGCTACGAGAAAGGAACGGCCAAGAAAGGTCTCAATGTTCGGGAAACTCCCGACTTTGATTCCGATATTCTGTGCGACGTTCGACCCGGTGAGGAGTTCGAAATCGACAATGAGGAGTCGACGAGGAAGTTTTTCAAGATCTACACATCCAGCGGTGTGGAAGGTTACGTTGCAAGGCAATTCGTAAAGACTGGAGGATGATTCGATGGATGAGAGTATTCTTAATTCCGTAAAACTGGCTCTCGGCATCGGGGAAGACTACGAATACTTTGATCAGCAGCTGATTCTTTACATCAATACCGCAATTGCTGTGCTGATTCAGACCGGAGTTGGGGAAGAGGGATTCGTCATCACCGGCGAAAGCGAGACCTGGTCCGATCTTCTCGGATCCAAGATGGCCGCGCTGGAATACAGCAAGAGCTACATCATTCTCAGAGTCCGGCTGCTATTCGATCCTCCGCAGAGTTCCGGCGCGATGGAAGCGCTGAAAGAAACCCTCCGTGAGTTCGAATGGAGAGGGTATGTGGAGTGCGATCCTGATTACGAGAGCGGCGATTAATGTCTTCCGAATAAGAATTTCAAAATCTTTACAGGGATGATGATTGGGAGCAGAAAGAGGTAAATGATTAAAGCCGGAAGGGACTTTATAGTCTTTACTTCTCGCTTTGTCAGTTTGCGCGGACGATGCTTCGGCGGTTCATAAAACCATCCCATACAGGCCTCCATATAGTCGGGGGTATTTTTTACATTTTACCATAAGTCGGGCCATTTGTCAATACCCGACAGGAAGGAGGCACTTAAGTGAATAATGAACTTCAGCACTACGGCATCCTCGGGATGAAGTGGGGCGTCAGACGGTATCAGTATCCAGACGGGTCTCTCACTCCGGCGGGACGAAAAAGATATTGGACGGAAACAGGACTTGAGGATCGGGGCGGTGAAAGTTCCGGAAACTCTTCTGCAAATTCTTCGAGTTCTTCCGGCAAATCATCTGCAAATCAGCCTCAGCCTGTTAAAGCGATCCAGCCGGAGCAACCGAGCCGCCCCAAGTCCCTGAGCGAGATGACTGACGCAGAACTGAGCGCATTCATAAATCGATACAACATGGAGCAGCGCTACAAGCAGATTATTGAATCTCAGAATCCGAAGCAGAAGAGCAAACTCGCCGAAGCAAAAGAATTTATAACCGGCATACTTGTAAATGCCGGGCGTAATGCTTTGACCAGTTTTGCAACGAATAAGATGAGCGATGCTTTGAACAGTATGTTCGGTAAGAAAGATGGTGACAGCAAAACGTCTACCGATGTTGCGAAGCTGAAACAGGAACTTCAGAAGGCAATCGAGAATAAAAAGAAGTCCAATGCAAAGGAAGAAGCAAAGACGAAAAAGTCTGTTGTTGACGAGATGATCAATAGAAAGAAGAAGAATACAGAATACATCGAGTCCGTAATCAAGAATCGAGAGGCAAAGGAAAAAGCTCGCGAACAGAAAGAGCGCATTGCCGATGAGCGGAGAAGACGCAGAAACGGCGGTACATAATCTTTTGCATCAATCGTATCTTGGCCCGATTTGCCTGTAAAGCCCTTTGAAAGGAGAAATCAAAATGGCTCTCTCGAACACGGCCGTTCCGAAATACTACGGCATGTTCCGGGATGCCGTGATGCGCGGCGAGATTCCCGTATGCAAGGAAGTCTCGATGCAGATGAACAGGATCGACTATCTGATCCGGAGCCCGAATTACTACTATGATCCGGCGCCGGTGGAAGGCTGGATCCGCTTCTGCGAGAGCGAGCTGACCCTGACGGACGGCTCCAATCTTACGCTTCTCCCCTCTTTCAAACTCTGGGGTGAGGATCTCTTCGGATGGTACTATTTCGAGGACAGAAGCGTGTTCGTTCCCTACCCTGACGGTCATGGCGGGCGGTATGTGCGGAAGAAGATCCGCAAACGTCTTTGCAAGAAGCAGTATCTGATCGTCGGACGAGGCGCATCGAAGTCCCTCTATGAGTCCACGATCCAGGCATTCTTTCTTACTGTCGACAACTCTACGACTCAGCAGATTACTACAGCTCCGACGGTCCGTCAGGCAAACGAAGTGATGAGCCCGATCAAGACGGCCATCACAAGAGCTCACGGTCCGCTCTTCAAGTTCCTTACGGAAGGCTCTCTGCAGAATACTACCGGCTCAAAAGCCAAGCGTGTGCGCCTTGCCTCGACAAAGAAGGGTATTGAGGACTTTCTGAACGGATCCATTATCGAGATCTATCCGATGAGTATCGACAAGCTTCAGGGGCCAAGATGCAAGATTGCTACCATAGACGAGTGGCTGTCCGGGGATGTCCGGGAAGACGTGGTCGGTGCTATCGAGCAGAGTGCGAGCAAGCTTGATGACTATGTAATTGTGGCCGTCAGCTCTGAGGGTACGGTCCGAAACGGGGCCGGAGACTCCACCAAGATGGAGCTGATGCAGATCCTCAAAGGCGAATACATTGCGCCGCATGTGTCGATCTGGTGGTACAAGCTCGATTCGATTGACGAGGTTGCGAAACCTGAGATGTGGCTCAAGGCTAATCCGAATCTCGGGAAGACCGTGTCTTATGAAACCTATCAGCTTGATGTGGAGAGGGCAGAGAAGGTTCCATCCGTGCGCAACGATATTTTGGCAAAGCGGTTCGGTCTGCCCATGGAGGGCTATACATACTACTTCACCTTCGAGGAGACGAAAGCGCATCCTCCGCGGGACTTCTGGTCGATGCCCTGTTCCATGGGAGCGGACCTTTCCCTCGGAGATGACTTCTGCGCGTTCACATTCCTGTTCCCGCTTCCGGGAGGCAGTTTCGGTGTAAAGACAAGGGCGTACATTACTTCTCTTACAATGAGCAAACTGCAGGCGTCGCTCAGGCAGAAGTATGAGGACTTCATGGCGGAAGGCTCGCTCATCGTGATGGAGGGGACCGTGCTTGACATGCTGGATGTATATGACGATCTGGATCGCCACATCACGGAGAAGGAATATGACGTGCGCTGCTTCGGCTACGACCCTTACAATGCACGGGAATTCGTAGAGCGGTGGACGACCGAGAATGGCCCGTTCGGCGTGGAGAAGGTCATTCAGGGTTCCAAGACGGAATCCGTGCCTCTCGGGGAGCTGAAGAAGCTTGCCGGAGAGCGTATGTTGATATTCGACGAGCAGATCATGACGTTCGCCATGGGGAACTGTATCGCGATCGAGGACACGAACGGAAACCGGAAACTGATGAAGAAGCGGCAGGATCAGAAGATCGATACCGTGGCCGCGATGATGGACGCGTACGTGGCATATAAGCATAACAGAGATGCGTTCGATACTTAACAAAAAGGAGGCGGTCGCTTATCATTATCGACATTGAAACAAAGAAGAGATGCGTAGATGCCTTTGAGGCGGGGCGGCCGCTTAAAGATATTTACAATGCGCTGTATGACGGAGAGGAGAATCCGGCCAGTTTCGAGAGTTTCAAAAGAAACATGAGACGCTGGCGGAAGAAGAAGTTCCCTGACAGAAAAACGCTTGACGGCGGTACTTATGAAGGCTTCTCTGCACATAATGCCACCGTACAGGTCAACAGCGAAGGCGAGATTGTACAGGCATGGATCAAGCAGGCGCTTGACGACGGACAGTGGGACGCCCTTCTCGATGTGATTCGTGAGAACGCAGATCCTGTACGGATTGAACCTGTTCCGGGCGAAGGAAGCGGCATGCTCGAGATTCCCCTTTACGACATGCATCTTCCTTTGTCGGATCATACAAAGAGCATAGAACAGCTCCTTGCGATCATTGTACGTCAGAAGTGGGACGAGATCAACATTGTCTTTGGGCAGGATCTTTTTCACAACGACGACATGCATGGAAGGACCGTATCCGGTCGGCAGATCGAGAAAGTGGATGTGCCCAAGGCCTGGGAGATGGCAAAGCAGATCTGGTACAGCGTGATCGATCTCTGTCTCAAGCAAGCGGAGCATGTGAATCTGATCTATTCGATCGGAAACCACGATGAAAGTCTCTCCTGGTGTTTCGCTCAGATGCTCAAGGATCATTATCCGCAGATGACGGTGGACGACAGGCTGAAACAGCGCAAGTGCATTTACTGGAACGGCTGCTTTATCGGCCTTACGCACGGCGGATACCAGCGCAGTCTGAACAACGATTTACGTGGGCAGTTCACAATTGAGTTTCCCGAAGAATTCTCATATTCCACCGTTCGCGAGGTCCATGCGGGCCATCTGCATCACGAGAAAGAGGGAGACCTCTACGGTGTGATGATCCGCCGGCTTTCCAGGAGCGGCAGGACGGATCAGTGGTCCGAGGACGAGGGTTACGTGGGATCGCACGAGCGGTTCATGGTGTTCGAGTGGGCGCCGGGACATCTCAAGGCGATCTATTACATCTAAGCGAAGGAGAAATCAAAATGGAATTCTATGTGACGAGAGAAAACTCTCTTTCCCATAAAGAAGACGATTCGTTACAGCACTACGGCATCCTCGGGATGAAGTGGGGTGTAAGACGCTACCAGCGTCCTGATGGTTCTCTTACCCCGGCAGGACGTAAAAGATACTGGACCGGAGCTGGGCTTGAAGACAAGGGTGGAGAGAGTACCGGGAAAAAGCGCAGTCAGAGCGATGAGGATCTTATCAATGAATTGGATGAGATAGAGGAGCACGGATCAAAAAGATCTGCTCCGAAATTGTCTGAAAAACCGTCGTTCAAGGAATGCCGCGATGTGCTCGATTATTACAACAGCGACCTTCTCGCTCTGGAAAATTATGACAGCGAACGCGGAAGAAAAGCAGCAACTCTTGGGCTTAAGGCTATGGAGAAGATGGGCGAACTTGACCTTAAAGGTCGCGGATATTCTCCATATGATAAAAACGTGCAGGATGCATTTCTATTTGACGATTGGGCGAATGGATATCCTCAGGTAGCCGATATGATTCTGAGAGGTTATTCTGTCGATAAAGCAAAACAGGCAATTGACGATATTGAAACAGCTGTTTTTAAATCTGATGTAGACTGGCGTGGAAATGGATGGGATCAGTACTATAATTTGTATGACATTACAAATTATGGTTTGAGGCAGTATGAGTCATTCATAGATACTTGCGCTGATATTTACAACAGCGAGAAGAAGAAAAAGAATTAAACAAAAAGCAAGGGGGGACATAATCTATGGAGCAGTACTATATTCAGCGGGAGCAAGATGAAAATTCTCTCTCACATTATGGTATTCTCGGGATGAAGTGGGGCGTCAGACGTTATCAGAATGCTGATGGAACATGGACCGAGGCCGGAAAGCAGCGGTATGGCTCCAAGACGCTCAGCAGCGAGACCAAGGACAAGATGCTGATCCCGGTCGGGCTTGCAATCTATGCCGGAGCAGCGCTGACACTCACTACTGCCGGAGTCATTGCCGACGCATCTGCAAAAGCCGGATCGAGAGTTCGGGAGAATGCCGCCAAAAAGCGCATCGCTAATGACGAGATCGATCCGAAGACTGGTCTGCCGAAGAGCCCGAAGAACTATACCGCGGAAGAGGATATGAAGCTCGTGAATCCTTCTCGCGGATCCGGCGAAGCGGATATTCAGAACAATTGCGGATACTGTACGCTCGCCTATGACATGCGCCGCAGAGGATATGATGTAACTGCCAAGAAGGATGCCAACGGCACGGATCCCTTCAAACTCTACAAGAATTTCTACAAGGACGCCAAGCCGCCCCAGCGTGTTGTGCCGGAAGCGTACAAGGACATGCTGAAGAAGTATGAGAATGCGGCCTCCTACATGATCACGACCGACCGGAACTACAGCAAGTATCAGAAGGCGCTGATCAACGATCTTCAGTCTGAGCTTCTGAAACAGGGAGACGGCGCTCGTGGATATTTGGGCGTCAGATGGAGCGGAACGAATTCAAGCCATTCCATCGCGTATGAGGTTCGAAATGGAAAAGTGGATGTTATGGACGCGCAGTCCGGCAAGAAGAAGCCGCTCAAGTCCTATGAGAGCATCATCATGAGCGCTATGTACACACGGCTCGACAACACAACGCCGAATTATAAAAAGATCAGGGAGGAGGGAATCCACAAATGGTCCTGATTCACAGGGACAACCAGGGAAGAATTGCTGAGATGCTCAAGAAGATCGATCCGGCAATGAAACCCGCTCAGATATTTAACTTTGACAGGAATAATTTTCTTGTTGAAGTTACGAACGGCAAGGATGAGGAGAACACGAGCTATCCCTTCTTCATCATTTCCAAGACCAAGGACGTGGCTGTGCCGTTCTATCCCTCCGACGATCCGGAGAAATTCACAAAGGCCATTCAGAATGGGCCGGTTTTCGAAGAGGGGTGAAAATGATGAATAAGAATGACGAGCTTCAGCACCACGGCATACTTGGTATGAAATGGGGTGTCAGAAGATACCAGAATGCCGATGGTAGTCTGACTCCTGCCGGAAAGAAGAGATATTCGTCCGGAACGACAAAAAAAAAACAGTGACTGGGTAGACAAGGGAATGGTCGATGCTTTGAGGGATTCGAGGTCATGGCTTCAGGATAAACCGTGGAAGTATACGCGTCCTGAGACTAAGGAGCTCAGCGGATCAAATCTCAATGACTGGGCACAGGATTACCCGAAAGAATCACTCAACGCGTTGAAAGAAATCAACAAACGAGTAGACAACTATCTCGTTGAGAATATGGACTACGACTGGGACGACCCGGACACAGTGAGTGAAAGAAAAAGCGCGGAGTCTTTTGTGAGCAAGATGCTCGAGAAAGTAGGAGATGATATTCCCGCCGATTTGTACACAGATGACGCTATACGATTCATTCGCAATATCGGTCGCTGGTAAAGTCCAGTAAAACTTTACATAGAGAGGAGGTGATCCAGTGGAAGATGAACTTCAGCACCACGGTATTCTTGGAATGAAGTGGGGCATCCGCCGTTATCAGAATCCGGACGGAACGCTGACGGAAGCAGGGCGAAAGCGTCTTGACAAAAAAGACACAAAGTGGGCCCATCGGAAGGAAGACAAGATCTATAACCAGACCTACAGAAAATCCCGCCGTGAAATGAACCGCTTTGTTAGGGAATTGAACAGACAGATCAGCCCGACAAACAAAAGCGGCCAGCTTTCGGCTACATACGTCAATGCGTACAACCAGAAACTTGCCGAGGTGATGAACAAAAATGTGAAAGAGATTCATTCTCCTTCCGGAAAGGTTGTCAAATGGGTCGCCAAACGAGGAGACGTCGGCGTTCATATGGCGTTGGCCGATCCCGGTTATGATCTGAACCAGGTAAAGCGCGGCGTATATGGCAGCGGACGGATCGCCTACCGAAAGACCTCGGTCAATACCGGCTGATAGGAGGGAACAAATCAAAATGGAATTTTACGTCGTGAGAGCGACAAAAAAAAACGATCAGGAAAATGAGCTGATGCACCACGGCATCCTCGGCATGAAATGGGGTGTGAGGAGATACCAGAATGAAGACGGAACGCTGACCAATGCCGGAAAGCAAAGATATTCTGATAAGTCTACGAAGAAAGTTTCATCCGAGTATGAGCAGGAACTCGCTTATAACTCAAAGCATAATGTGTATCCTTCTGGCAGCACTGGCGGCGATACCGGATTAAGAAAGCAGACCCGCGAAGTGCAGGCACAAAAGGCCACGCCGGAAGAAGCAAGTAAAATGGCAAGCGCTATTAAGAAGTCGTCTTCTGGATCCAATAACGAAGGTCTGATCGAAAACAAGGGCAACAAAACAAATTACAACAAAACGGTAGCGGCGCAGCTTGCAAAAAGAGAATCGAAGTCCGGTGTCTGGAAGCCGAATTCCGTCAGCGGACTCGGAGAAAACGACAGACAGGCTCATATCAATCAGGGAGACTTCAGCCCGTGGTATGGAGCAAGTTATCAGGAAATCCGAGAAGATCTTTCCGAAGAAGAACTGATGCAGATCCTGATGAAAGCTCTGGATGAAGATTTTCTCAGTGAAAATTCCCCCAATAACGCTTATTGGTGGTTCCAGCTCGGAGACGATCTGAAGTTCTATATCAGCGACGCCGAGAAAAAAACTCGGAAGTTCGGTGATGGAGCCGGCAAGACGTGGAATGAAGAGCGCCAAGTATGGAACGATATGATCGATGAGCTCACTTCGAATCCAAAGTATAAGGATAAGCTTGAAAAGCTCAGAGGCGAGACGGCGATCAGAAAGATCGAAACATTCACAAATCTCGGTAACAGGACTCCGCATGTTCCGCGCGTGAATGGTACAAAAGAGGACGGGAAAGCCGGAGACATTTACAGAGGAATGGGCAGCGACGAAAAGACATTCCTCACCGATAAGGATTTCGAGGCACTCAAGAGTGTCGCTATAGGTAGGTGGGCTGAAGCACCTGAGGATGCAATGAGAAATTATCGCGCTTTGGAAAACACCTACAATGCAAACCAGCAGGATTATAAGAAGAAAAAACGGGGGTAATTAACTTTCGTTAAGACAGAAACAACTCCAGACCAAACGATATGGAGGAACAAATCAAAATGCAATATTCCTTTACAGACAGGCTGAAACATGCCTGGAATGTATTCAAGAGCCGTGACCCGACTGAATATTGGAATAGAAATAAGAGCTTGTACGATTATCTTGACAGTGATTATCGACCGGGCACTTATCGTTCTTATTCCGGATTCGGATCCGACAGATCGATCGTTACGGCGATCAAGAATCGGATTGCAGTGGACGCGGCTCAGGTAGATATTCAGCATGTGCGGCTTGATGACAACGACCGGTATCTCGAAAAGCTTGATTCCGGGCTAAACCGATGCCTCTCGATAGAAGCAAACATAGACCAGACGGGCAGAGCGTTCCGTCTGGATATTTTTATGACTCTGCTCGACGAGGGCGTTGTGGCGCTTATACCCGTTGATACCGATCTTAATCCTGATAGAACCGGCGGTTACGACATCGAGACGATTCGTGTCGGGAAGATACTTGACTGGTATGCCAAGAATGTTCGCGTCAGTGTTTACAACGAAAACACCGGAAAACGGGAAGAAATTGTTGTGCCGAAGAAAACAATTGCAATCGTGGAGAATCCATTTTATGCGGTTATGAACGAGCCGAACTCTACTTTCCAAAGGCTTACTCATAAGCTCGCGCTCCTCGATTCGGTGGATGAGCAGGCTTCGGCCGGAAAGCTCGATTTGATCATTCAGCTTCCCTATGTGGTGAAGGGTGAGACGAGACGGCAGCAGGCTCTGAATCGGCGCAAAGAAATCGAAGAGCAGCTCAACGGTTCGAAATACGGTATTGCCTGGACGGACGGTACCGAGCGGATCCAGCAGCTGAACCGGCCGCTTGAGAATAACCTTCTCGGTCAGATCCAGTTCCTGACGCAGCAGGCGTTCGACCAGCTCGGCATCACTTCCGACATCCTGAACGGGACGGCCGACGAGAAGACGATGCTGAACTACAACAATCGTATTATTGAGCCTCTTGTCGGAGCGGTCGCGGATTCCATGAAGCGGAGTTTTCTCACGAAGACCGCCATCACGCAGAAGCAGTCGATCGAATACTTCCGCGATCCGTTCTCGCTCGTACCGGTGAACAACATCGCGGACATTGCCGACAAGTTCACACGGAACGAGATTCTGACGTCAAACGAGATCCGCCAGATTATCGGCATCAAGCCGTCAAGCGATCCGAATGCAGACATGCTTCGCAACAAGAATCTCTATGACACGACCGGAGGAGCGGCAAGTAACCCGGCCGCCGTCGAAGCGGAAGCTGCAACGCTGGTAAATCAAAATGATGCTACACCGGAAGAGCAGTATGATGCAATGAACGCGGAACTGGATGCACTGGATGTGCAGCTGGATCAGCTTGAAGATTCTCTCGAACAGTCGGACTCCGATGAAGACGTTCTCGAGCATAATTACGATCCGGAGTATCGGAAATGGTATTACGAGAATTACGAGAAAGAAGGCAAGGTCAAAGGACGTGATACGTCCACTTCGGGTCTTAACGAAGAAGGTCGAGCTTTTGCCAAGTATATTCGTGAACAGCTGAATAATGAGCGGAAAGCAAAAGTTGCTTCAAGTAAAGCTGCCACGGATGCCGGAATTTCCGACAGCAAATCACGACAGGATGCCGGGATCGCTTCGAGTAAGGAGAAAATGAAAGCCGGAATCGAAGACAGTCAGAAACGACGTGACTCCGGAATCAAGACAAGCCAGTTCAGGCGCGATACTACGGTCACTGCTGTAAATGAGGTACGGGATCAGAAGATCGATCAGGAGCGCGGAAGAATGAATGCCGATCTCGAGACAGCGAAAAATCAGCGGGACACGCAGATTTCCGGTATAAACAGCGAACGGGATCGCACGATTGAAGCGGAACGGGCGAGAACCAAAGCGGAGATCGAGTCTCATAAGAATTCTACGCAGACTCGGATCGAAGTGCTGCGCAGCACTCTGTCGAGCATGAGCAAGGAAGAGAAAGCCGCAAACCGCGACTTTATAAAAGCTGAGATCGAGAAACTCAGAAGCGAGAACAGCGAAAAACGCGCAGAACTGCAGAGCGCTTTCAAAGAGACTTCTTCCGAAGTGCGTGAGAATGCGAAATCGGAGGTTGGCGAAGCCAGGGAGACGCATAAGAAGGCAACGGAAACCCGCAGATCTGAGTTTAAAGAGTCTTCTTCCGAAGCGAGGAACAAGGCGAAAAGCAAAACAGATAAGGCCAAGGAACAGCACAAGAGCGAATCCTCCAAGCTTCGCGAAGAGCATAAGACCGAGTCTTCAAAACTTCGTGAAGAGCATAAGTCAGAATCTGATAAGCTCAGAGAAGAGCATAAACAGACATCCGCAATACTTCGTGAAGCGCATAAGGCCAATACGGCAAAGGCTAAGGAAGAGTATGACGACGATGTCGCGAAGATGCTCGAGGATCTTAAGGCTCAGCCGGAATTCAAGGCTGTTAAGAAGTCAAAGTCCAGCGGCAAGTCCAATAAAACTACGAGAACCAATTACCATGTGGTGAAAGGTTAATCCTGAAACAGGAGGTAAGAAATCAAAATGGCATATGATTTTGGCGGATGGGTAACCCGTAACGACATTCTTTGTACGGACGGGCGCACCATTCGGAAAGACGCATTCAAGCACTGCGACGGAAATATCGTTCCGCTTGTCTGGAATCACCAGCATAACGATCCCGAGAACGTACTCGGGCAGGTGAAACTCCAGAACAGGGAAGACGGTGTTTACGGCTATGCTTCGTTCAATGAAACGAAGAAGGCGCAGAGCGCGAAACTGGCCGTTATGCACGGCGATGTGGACTCTCTGTCCATTTATGCAAATCATCTCAAGCAGGAGGGCGGCAATGTGCTGCACGGCGACATCAAGGAAGTTTCCCTTGTTCTTGCCGGGGCGAATTCCGGAGCTCACATTGAAGAGGTGATCCGGCACGGAGAATCTTCCGATGACGAGGTTGTCATCTATCCGAACGAATTCATCGATCTCGATCTCGAGCACGAGGATAAGGACGAAGACGAGGGCAAGCCCGACGAAGAAGAAAAAGAAGAAACCGTGCGCGACGTATTCGAATCTCTCACAGAGAAGCAGAAGAACGTCGTATACTATCTGATCGCTCAGGCTCAGGCGGAAGCCGCAGGAGAGAGCGACGAGCCCGAAGAGGCGGAGCACGCAGACAAGAAGGAAGACTCCGATGACGATGATGACGAAACGGTCGGCGATATTTTCAACACGCTGACGAAAAAGCAGAAGGACGTCGTCTATGCTCTGATCGCGCAGGCTCTTGCCGAAAAGGAAGCAAAGCATTCGGATGAGGAAGACGATTCCGAAGAGGGTTCCGATGACGAAGATGTCACGGATGAAAATCAAAATGAAGATACCGAAGGAGGTAACGAAATGAAGCACAATCTGTTCGAAGGCACCAACGAAGAAACCGAAGTCCTCTCCCACGCGGAGCAGGTAGAAATCCTTAATGAGGCGAAGAAGAACGGCAGTCTGCGCGATGCTGTTCTTGCCCACAGCATCACCAACATCGGCAACATTTATCCTGATTACAAAGACGTTTCCGACCGTCCGCGGTGGATCAACGAGAATCAGGGCTGGGTGACCAAGGTCATCAATGGCGTTCATCACACCCCGTTCTCCCGCATCAAGACCGTATTCGCCGATCTGACTGCCGATGAAGCTCGTGCGAAGGGTTATCTGACCAAGGGCACGCAGAAGATCGAGGAAGTCATCTCCCTGCTCAAGAGAGAGACTAACCCCACCACGGTGTACAAGCTCCAGAAGCTTGATCGCGATGATGTCGCCGATATCGTTGATTTCGATTCCGTTGCTTGGCTGAAGGAAGAAATGAAGGTCAAGCTTAATGAGGAACTTGCCCGCGCTTACCTGATCGGTGACGGCAGAGGTGCTACCGCTTCCGACAAGATCAATGAAGAAAAGATTCGCCCGATCTGGACGATGGAAGAGCTCTTCGCCATTCAGGCCACCTTTGAAGTCGCTGCCGACGCTACCGCCGATGACATCGCCAAGGGCATGATCAGAGCGGCCGTGAAGGGCTTCGATACTTATGACGGCTCCGGCGCTACTGTTGCCTTTGTGGCTCCCGACGTTCTCTCCGATATGCTCCTGCTGGAAGACAGCTTCGGCCACAGACTGTACAAGTCCAAGGCTGAAATCGCTTCCGCTATGCTCGTGGATGACATCGTCGCCGTTCCTCCGATGAAGAACAAGACCCGTACCGTTACCGTTGACGGCAGCTCCGAGGAGCGCACTCTCGCCGGCATCATCGTCGACCTGAGAGACTACAACATCGGCATGACCAATAAGGGTCAGATCAACTGGTTCGACGACTTCAATATCGACTTCAACAAGTACGAGTACCTGATCGAAACCAGACAGTCCGGTACCCTCGTAAAGCCGAAGTCCGCGATCGTTCTCGAGTATACGACTGCCAGCGATTCCGATTCCAGCGAGCCCGGTGTTGGCTGATAAGCATTAAAGAAAGCGACGGGATGATTCAAAATGGCTAAATTTTACGGTATGATCGGATACACCGACACAATCGAGACGGATCCTGTGAACCATCCCGGCGTTTTTAAGGAGACGGTTCTCGACGAGAGGCCTTATTACGGGGACATTCTTTCGAACAACAAGAGATTTGAGAGGGGCGAACATCTGAATGACGATCTGAACGTACGCAACGAAATCAGCATCCTCGCAGATCCATTCGCCCTTGAGCATTTTTCTAAGCTTCGTTATATTTCCTGGAATGGCGTATCATGGAAGATCACGGACGTGAAGCTCGCATATCCGCGCATGATCCTTACGATTGGAGGCTTATACAATGGGCAAACGGATTGATTTGCACAAAAAACTGAGGAAAATCCTTGGCTCGGATCAGATCTATTTTCAGCCTCCGCGGAATGTGCAGCTTAAGTTTCCGTGTATCATCTATGACCTGAACCGTTATGACATCAAATACGCCGATGACAAAAAGTATCTCGGAACAAAGGGATACACTGTCACATATGTAAGCCCGGATCCGGATGATTCGACGTGGGAAGATATTTTAGAGCTGCCTCTCAGTTCTTTCAATCGCTTTTTCACGGCGGACGATCTGAATCATTGGGTACTCGAATTATATTATTAAAATAAGGAGGACCTTATTATGGCGAAACTTGTATGGGATAATACCGGAGACAGACTGTACGAAACCGGTACTGACCATGGTGTACTTTACGTCTGGGATGAAACTGCGAATTCTAACGCTGGTGGATATGGCACCGGCGTTGTTTGGAATGGCCTTACTGCGGTTACCGAAAACCCTTCTGGTGCCGAACCTACTGCTCTTTGGGCGGACAACATCAAGTATCTGAATCTGATGTCTGCGGAGGAATTTGGCTGCACGATCGAGGCATATACGTATCCCGATGCATTTATGCAGTGTGATGGCTCTGCCGAAGTTGCAGACGGCGTGTATATTCGTCAGCAGCAGAGAAAGACCTTTGCGTTTTGCTATCGTACGCTGGTTGGTAACGACACGCAGGGTACGGAAAAGGGTTATAAGATTCACATCGTGTACGGTTGTCTGGCTTCTCCTTCTTCAAGAAACTATACGACTGTCAATGACTCTCCTGAGGCAATTCAGTTCTCTTGGGAAGTGACTACGACTCCCGTCGCTGTTACCGGTTACAAACCCACTGCGTACATTGAGATCGATTCTACGAAGTTGACCACCACTACGCAGCAGGAAAGACTTGCAACACTTGAAGACTATCTGTACGGCAGCTCGACCCTCACTTCTCAGCTTCTGATGCCCAATCAGATTGCTGCTCTGATTAACGACGGTACGACTCCTACCTGACGATAGAAATCAAAATTATTAAAGTCAGGAGGTGACGACCCATGGCCCGTCTTGTATGGGATAAGCAAAAAGACCGCAAGTATGAAACTGGTGTGGACCATGGCGTTCTCTACCTTCAGCAACCCGATGGGACTTACACGGATGGCACTGTTTGGAACGGTCTTACAGCCGTAACAGAAAATCCTTCCGGAGCCGAAGCCACGGCTCTTTGGGCAGACAACATCAAGTATCTGAATCTCCTTTCCGCAGAAGAGTATGGATGCACGATTGAAGCTTATACATTTCCTCGTGCATTCCGCCCTTGTCTCGGAAAGTCAGAGATCGCAGAAGGTGTTACGATTTCCCAGCAGCCGAGGAAGAGTTTCGGTTTCTCTTATCGAACGCTTGTTGGCAATGCCGAATTAGGTAATGACTATTCCTATAAGATCCATGTCGTTTATGGCTGTCTGGCTTCTCCCTCCAGTGTAAATTACACAACGATTAATGACTCTCCGGAAGCTATTACTCTCTCCTGGGAAGTTTCAACGACTCCGATTAGGGTGGAGAATGCTAAACCGACCGCCGAATTTGTTTTCGACGGCCCGACTTTCAAGAAGAAAGGCGTAATGAATGTGCTTCACGCAATCGAGGATATTTTGTACGGAACAGATGATACTGACCCCAGAATCCCCAGTTTGCAGGAAGTTACAGAGCTTTATGTTTATATGCGGCATGTGTATGACTCTGACGGAGAAATCATGCTTGACAGCAGTGGCGATCCTCTTCTTTCATCTTCATACGATTAAGTCTAAATGGGGCCGTATTCAGGAAAGCTGGCGGCCCCTTTCTTTATTTATCAATTAAAAACCGAAAGGGGAAAATCAAAATGCTTAAGAAAACCATCACTTACAAAGACTATAACGACGAAGAGAGAACGGAAGACTTCTACTTCAACCTCTCGAAGGCCGAAGTAACTGAAATGGAGCTTTCTACCGAGGGCGGTCTCGGCGCGAAGATCGAGCGTATCACCAAGGCGAAAGACGTTCCGGCTATCATCGCGTTCTTCAAAGAACTGATTCTGAAAGCATACGGCCAGAAGAGTCCCGATGGAAAGCGGTTCATCAAATCGCAGGCTCTGTCCGAGGAGTTCTCTCAGACTGAGGCATATTCCAATCTCTTTATGGAGCTTGCGACGAATGCCGAGCAGGCTTCCGCCTTTGTCAATGGAATCATTCCGACTGAAACAAAGCCCGTAACAAATGCTTCTCTCGAAGTCGTCGACTGATATAAGCCATGCTTCGCATCAGAATTCCAGCCGGAGAGTATTGGGACGAGCGAAGACAGGAATTCATTGAACTGGATGAGCAGACGATACTGCTCGAGCATTCGCTCGTGTCCCTCGCCAAGTGGGAGGCTCACTGGAAAAAACCGTTCCTTTCCAAGGAACAGAAAACA
>JAEIGA010007201.1_pt1 | contig 16915 bp, 9 predicted proteins | sample 9270691 | NCBI WGS metagenome assembly JAEIGA01 (sample SAMN17057246, study PRJNA624740) | gut metagenome | biome: biome; isolation source: fecal sample | host: Bos grunniens | place: China: Xizang | collected 2019
TAAAACGTATTTTATTATAGAAACTGGCTATTTCGCCGTTTTTTATATTCAAAAACGTCTGTTTCTTTCTTTTTCGCAGTTACATAGCCCGCTATGTGCCCTTGAAAAATAAATAAACATCCAATTTTTGCTCTATAAAAACTTGGCGATATAAATTTAAACAGCTTCTTAAATAATAGCAGAATTATTTCTCCGGATTTTTTATACCTCTGTTTTGCCGGTATCTGCTGTTTTTCTCTTCTTGCAATCTCTGTATTGTGATTAATAAAATACATTAAAATAGTTGCTTTGTGAGAAAAAATACCTATCTTTGCAAAGCATTCGGGAAGCGTCCCCTTTTTCTATGCAGTAAAATACAAAAGTATATGGGTAAGTCCTATACGGCCAGCTCCTGACAAATCCTCCAGGGCCTGACCGCAGCAAAGGTAGTCGGTTGTAGCGGCGCGATGTAGGTAGCTTACCCACCCATGAGGGCAACTGAAAAGATTTTTTTGGTTGTCCTCTCTTTTTATTGAAGATATGGGACAAGGGAGAGGCTAACGGCTCTTTATCCCCCTCTTGATTTTCTCCAAAAAAAGTGCCAAATCTTGAAATAGGGACTCCATAGAGCTTCCGAAGGATAATGGGAAACAAGTCGCCTGGTGCGTTGAAGGCTGTTGCCGAAGTGTTCAAGCTCTTTCTCTTTGCTCACCATCTTGTAGCGGTTGTCGTAACGCCCGAAGTTTCCAGCCTTCATCACTTCGTCGAGCAGGAATTCTCCCTCTTTTCTGTCGGGAGGCAATACAAGGCTCTTCTCGTCCATTCCAAAAACTGTAGCCATTATATGCATCATTGCCGATGTGAACTTTCTGAGGTTGATGCAATCGAGCATTTTCAAGAACTCCTTTTGCTCTTCATCGGAGATCTCCTGCTTCAGCACAAAGTAATAGTCCATAAGTTGACGCAGGCCAATGCCTTCCTGGAAAAGATGCCGGTATATATGCAACAGTATGTATATCCTGTTGAACAGCGCTGTAGGCACGGGGAACTCTCCCTCTTTGGTGGCTGTCGGATTGTTGTATACCTGTTCGGAATATTTTTTGAAGAATTTCTGTAATCGTCTGTTACCAAATGGGTTATACATCCACGACGGTGTGAAATGTACTTCTATTTCTGTGTCTTTTGCAATTGGGAAATCGACATGGTGATATACGGGCTTGCTCTCCGGTATATAGTGCCTTACATACTCAAGTATCTTCCTGCTGTCACCTTCGAGCCATATGTCGATATCGCCCGGTGTCCTTAAATATGGAGCAGGGTAGAGCTGTGCAAGGCCTTGCCCTTTGAGTATGCAGTTGCGGAAACCTTCCTTGCGGAACTTCTCCGAGACTAATGTACACTTTCTGTTCAGCTCGATATTCTTTTTCTTGATGATTTCGGTGAGGTGAAACCATTTAAGGAGTATCTCCTTTGGTGGGCGTTGCACGGCCGGGAGCCTCTCGATTCCTGCAAACGTGATTCCGATGGTTGTCTGTTTGCCGGATAGTTCGAACAGCTCTTTCCATTGCAATTCAGAAACGGCACAAGATAATTGCTCTCTTGTGCCTATTCCGCATTGTATGAGTTCGAAAAAAATGTCAATCGTAGATGTTCTCTGCATTTCTTTCTCTTTGTCAGTTACGTCTTATACGTATCTGGATGGCGTTCTCAATGGGGGTGTCATTGACTATTATGATATATCCGCCACCTCCTGCGCCCGAAATCTTTATACCTTTTACATTGTCGATGTACTTTTTAATGGCTTCCAAAACATATTCGGGTGCCATATTCGGGAACATTGCTATCTGTGCCTTGAACGATTCGGTTGTGTATTTTCCCCAATCGTCGATGTTCATCTCTGTAATGCCTTTCCAGCAGTTCTTTGCAGCCGATGCCAATGCTTCGATTTTCTCTTTTGTGATATCTGTGTTTTCAAGCACGTTGTAGTTGCCTTTGCGCGGAGACAATGGAACCAGCCAGATATTCTTTTCAATAAAGTCGAGTAGCTCGCTGTCGCGGACATTCTCAATATTCTTTGGCCAGTAGCCGTTATCGTAGTCGAGCCTGTTGAGTCCCGGCATGACAATGCCTATTGAATCTTGCGAGCCGCTTACATATTTGCATCCCGGTGGGTTCTCAAAGCAGAACAGTGTCTTTGCAAGCACCTCTTTGTCTCCTGCCGGTATGTTTACATGCCATAAATCGATGGCTGCCTTGCGTGATGAGGTACTCATTCCACTGCGGTCGTTGAATTCGTAATCGGGCTCAATGGAAATTGTTATCACCGGACCGCCTGCAATCTCATTTACATAAAGCTGGTCGAGCCATCCACCGGCAAGGTCTATCCTGTACGGGATGTTGCATTCCTGTCTGAGTGCCGTGGTAGAACGTCTCGGCAAGCCGGCTTCGGGAATACGTTTGCTCACAACAAGTTCAATACCGTTCTCCTTGCAGAATTTTTCCTTTTCGGGTGTGTATCCGTCCGTATTCACGAAGAAGATATCTGGCTTCAGCTCTTTCACATCGTCGGCAAAGTCCATTATTCCGTTGCCTCTGTTAACGAACGCGTCTTTTACGTACCTTATTGACTTGACCATGTAAAGACGTTCTTCCTCTGTGTTTATGGTCTTTCTGTTCTTCAAATCGTGTATGGTCTTGTCGGAACCGATGCCTACATAAAGGTCACCGTGTGTTGCAGCCTCCTTGAAGAATGCTACATGTCCGGAATGAAGCATGTCGTAGCAGCCTGAAACAAAAACTTTCTTGCTCATTATACAGAAATGTTTGATTTGTTGAGTTTCTACTTCTTTTTCTTTTTTGTTGTGCCGTATGCATATCCGCCGTAATGGTAGCCGTAACGGTAGCCGTAACGGTAACCGTATTTGCTGCCTTCGGTGTCGACTGCATTGACAATTATGGCAAGATTCTTCATCTTGTTCTCGGTGTAGATGTCCTCTATCTCATTGAGCATAGAACGCTCAAGAAGACCGACACGTACCAGGAAGAACGTGCTGTGGGCAAACTTCTCGATGATATGCGTGTCTGCGACAATATCTACAGGCGGACAGTCAATCAATATATATGTATACTGTTCCTTGACCTCATTGATGAGCTTTTCAAAACGGTCCGATTCCAAAAGCTCTGTAGGATTCGGGGGTATTGTTCCCACCGGTATGATGTGCAGGTTGCTGTACTTCTCGTCCACGATTGTTACCTCCTTGGCACTGTTCTTATCCTTGGCAAGGTAGTTGCTGAGACCGGTATCGGGCGACTGTACGTAATTTGACAACGATGCATGTCGCATGTCACCGTCGATGAGCAGGACCTTTTCGCCTTTTATGGCGAGACTTATTGCTGTGTTCAATATACAGAATGTCTTTCCGCTGCCGGGGTTGAACGAACTGTAGATGATGATGTTGCTACTCTTGTCGCGAGTCATGAACTCGATGTTTGTTCTCAGAACGCGGAATGCTTCGTTTATGATGTTTCGGCTTCCGTCTCTCACGGCAACGGTAATCTTCTCTTTCTTCTTGCTTCCCTTTCGTCCCTTTTCTTCTTCCTCGTCGTCGTCGTAGCTCTTTATCAGAGGAATTTCTCCAATGACGGGTACTGTGAGCCCGTCAAGGTCTTTGCGTCCTCTTACCTTTGTGTTGGATACCTCTTTTAAAACAAGAATTACTGTCGGTATGAGCAAGCCTATAGCCAAGGCGGTGCCGAGTATCCTGTTCTTGAGCGGTGCAGTGGGTATAAGGCTTCCTGTGGGTGGTGTGATGATACGTGTCTTGTATGCGGTAAATGCCTGTGACAGCTGGTTTTCTTCGCGCTTCTGGAGCAAGAACAGATAGAGCTTCTCCTTAACACTCTGTTCTCGTTCGGCGCTTGCCAGGAATGTTGTATGGTCGGGGTTCTTGGCAATCTCTTTCTCGGTTGCCTCGATTTCCTTGTCTAATGCCGCTATTTGTGTGTTGAGTATTCTTATGTGTGTCTCGATTGATGAGAGAAGTGCCTCGCGCATTGATGCAATCTCCATGTCGGCTTCCTTAATCACCGGGCTGTTTCCGCTGCTGTTTCCGGCTTTTATGTTTCTCTCCATCATCTTGTTGTTGTATGCAGATATCTGGGAGTTTATGTTTGAGTTGCTGAGGCCGGCACTCATTGCGAGCAGGCCGGTGTCTTTGCTCTTTTCTCTGATTTCATCAAGAAGCGAGTGGGCGTATGCAAGTTCATCCATTACATTCTCCTTTTTCTTTCTTGTCTCTTTGTTCTTTGCCATGTATGTCGAAATGGCGGAGTTCAAGTCGGGCAAAAGGTTCTCGCCTTTGAACGAAGAGATGCTGTTGTCAACAGTGTCGAGTTCTGCACTGATGTACTTCAAGCGCTCGTTGATGAACTTCTCGGTTCCTGCTGCGGCTCTGTTCTTGTCCTTGACCCAATTGTCGTTGTAAACTTCGACCAATGTCTTGAGTATGTCATCGGCACGCTCGATGGAGAGGTCGCTGATGGACATGGTGATGATTTCGCTGTCTTCGTTTTCAAGTATATATGATACCTTGCTGCCGTACAATGCCGCTGCATTCTGCAATCCTATTTGTTTTACAAGGACGGTCATCTTCTCTTTGAAATGGCATTGCATGTTGCGCTCAAGAATGATGTCACCGAGAGGTGTGGATGCTATGGTTACGGTGTCGTTCCCGAAACTGCCCTTGACGGGTGACTGCTTCTCTATGTTTCTTCCTTTAAAGCCATGCATTGTGAATTCGCCCTCCGGCGTTATATCGATGCTCAGTGCTGCGGGCTCGTCAATGCCTATGTCGCACAGAGTAACCTTGACAGGAAGCGATTCTCCATAAAGCGTGTTCAGGTGGAATATTCCCTCGCTCTGATATTCCATGTTCAAGCGCAGCCTGCGCACTGCCTCGACGATGGTTTCAGGTGCCTTGAATGTATATATTTCATTGTATGCATTCAGGGACGGACGGAATGTTCCCATGTTTGCAAAATTCTCCATCTGCTCATCGATGCTGCTGCCTCTTTGTTTTGACTTGATGAGAATTTCGCTGTATCTTGTATATACATTGGGTGTTGTCGCTATGTCGTACAATGCATATGTCAGTGTTATGGTCAGCGATATGGCAAACCAATACCACCTCGACAGGCAGATGTAAAAAATCTCACCAATGCTGTAATTGCTTACGGGACGTTTCTGCTTTGGGGTTCTCTGTTGGGGTTTCATGTTTGTATATATTGTCTTTTGGAGCACAGGCGAGTGGGATACGAAGCTCTGTCCGATATCTCACGGCGAGTGCGGTCTGTTATCGCAAATTATTGCAAAGATAACAATAAGTTATATAAAAATAAAAAGCTTGCTTTGTTTTTTGCATATTATTTTTGAAATTTATATAAACGGCATTCTCTTTTTTATATGTTTTGTCTGTTTGCCGATGTCCTATGTGGACGGTTTTGAATCACGCTTGTCTTGCGTTTGTGTGGCTCTCTGTATTAGCCATTTAAGGTGGTGAAGGGAGTTTCATGGGGGTGAAAAAGAACTTTTTTCAAGAAAAAATGCAAAAAAAACATCATTTATGCCTTGTTATAATGATTTTTGTTATCTTTGTGCATCGTTAACCAAAAACAGAAGATATTATGAAAGAACTTTTTGAGAAAATTCAGGAGACTTATGCTGCGTTTGCGGCTGATGCAACAGCTCAGGTAGAGAAGGGTAACAAGGCTGCAGGTACACGTGCGCGTAAGGCATCTTTGGAGCTTGAGAAGGCTATGAAGGCTTTCCGTAAGGCTTCTATCGAGGCTGCAAAGTAATTCCTGATTAAGGATTTAGAATAAGAGCCGCTTTTGGCGGCTCTTATTCTTTATATAATAATGTCGGGCGTGCAGTTGCCGGTGATGCCGGATGCTGCTCTCCTGTGGTCTCTTTGGTTTTGTCGGAGAAGCTTTTTGTGGCTGTCTGCATATTGCATAGTATATATCTTCTGAATCATGTCTGGTGTACTTCCGGTGTACATGAATTCTGTTTGCTTCGTTTTCTCCAAGTAAAATTTTAATATATAGAAAAATATTGTTATTTTTACAAAGTTTTGTAAAATGCGTGCCATGTGTACGTATTGTCGCGGTAATAATAGATGGAAATATTAATATAACTATTTTATGAAAAAACAAATTTTTGTAGCAGTTCTGGCATCTATAGCTTTTGCTTCGTCAAGCTATGCCCAGAATCTGAAAGGTTTTGCTTATGGCGATGTGGAGTCTCCACGTGGCTATAACTATGTAAAAGGCCAGGAGCCGGGTCTTGCAGAGTGGGAGTCGCTCACAGAACTTTCTCTGAATAAGGAGCAACCTAAGGCTTGGTTCTTTACCTTTGATAATGAGGAGGCTGCACGCAAGGTGCTTCCCGAGAACAGCAAGTACTATATCTCACTTGACGGAACATGGAGTTTCAATTGGGTGGGAAATCCCTGGGAACGCCCGGTTGATTTCTTCAAGCCGGGATACGATGTTTCGGGCTGGGATAAGGTGCAGGTGCCTATGAACTGGAACGTTTATGGTCTGCAGCCCGACGGCTCGCAGAAGTACGGTATGCCTATATATACCAATCAGAAGGTTATCTTCCATCATCAGGTGGCTGTAGGCGACTGGAAGGGCGGTGTAATGCGCGAACCCTCAAAGGAATGGGCTACATACAAGAACCGCAATGAGGTTGGTTCTTACCGTCGTACTTTTACAGTTCCTGCAAATTGGGACTGCCGCGAGGTGTATATAAACTTCGATGGTGTCGATTCTTTCTTCTATCTTTGGATAAACGGCAATTATGTGGGATTCTCAAAGAACTCACGCAACCTTGCCGCGTTCAATATCACAAAGTATCTTGTCGAGGGCGAGAATGTCGTTGCAGTCGAGGTCTACCGTAACAGCGACGGCTCGTTCCTTGAGGCACAGGATATGTTCCGTCTTCCCGGTATCTTCCGCACTGTGTCATTGACATCTACCAACCCTGTCGAGCTGCGCGATATCCGCGTGCGCACAGACCTTGATGCTCAGTACAAGGATGCTGTTGCAAATATTGAGGTGGATGTACGCAACCTCACTGCAAAGAAAATAAAGAAGTATCAGGTTAAGGTACAGCTCTACAAGAACGCTCTCTACAGCGATGATAACGAGATTGTCGAGGATGCGACAATGACAATGCCTCTTGAGTTGTTGCTCGCCGGCGATACAAAGACCTTGAAACTTGACATGCCTGTAGCAGACCCTGAAAAGTGGAGTGCCGAGGAACCCAACCGCTATACATTGGTTGTCTCTTTGCTCGACAAGAAGGGTAACGTACTCGAGACAGCATCGACATACATGGGATTCCGTGAGATTGAAATCCGCGAGACTAAGGCCGAGGATGATGAGTTCGGTCTGGCAGGACGCTACTACTACCTTAACGGCAAACCTATCAAGATGAAGGGTGTGAACCGTCACGAGAACAACATCCATACAGGTCACTATGTCACACGCGAGCAGATGGAGAAGGAGGTATTCCTCATGCTCCAGGGAAATATCAACCACGTGCGTAACTCACACTATCCCGATGCTCCATACTGGTACTATCTCTGTGACAAGTATGGTATCTATCTTGAGGACGAGGCTAATATAGAGAGCCATGAGTATTACTATGACAAGGAGTCTCTTTCTCATGTTCCCGAGTTCCTTGACGCTCACATTGCACGCGTAATGGAGATGGCTCATGCAACAATCAACAGCCCTTCAGTCTGCATCTGGTCACTCGGTAACGAGGCCGGCCCGGGCGAGAACTTCGTTAAGGCTTATGATGTGCTCAAGGCATTCGACGCTTCACGCCCGGTTCAGTATGAGCGAAACAACAGCATTGTGGATATGGGTTCTAACCAGTATCCTTCAATCGCGGCAACACGTAATGACGTTAAGGGACAGAACCCTTATGTGAAGTATCCTTTCCACATCTCGGAATATGCCCACTCGATGGGTAATGCCGGCGGCGGTCTTGCCGATTACTGGGAGGCTATCGAGAGCACCAACTTCTACATCGGCGGTGCTATATGGGACTGGGCCGACCAGGCATTCCTGCACTACGATTCAATAGGTCAGTCAAAGTATTATGCATATGGCGGTGATTTCGGTGACCGTCCTACAGACTTCACATTCTGTATGAACGGTGTAATGTTCCCCGACCACACTCCGAAGCCCGAGTATTACGAGGTGAAGAAGGTTTATCAGAACGTTGGTGTGAAGATGCTCGACAACGGCGAGGTTGAAATCTTCAACAAGCGCTACTTCAACTGCTTGTGCGACCTCGATATCAAGTTCTCTCTTTGGGAGGATGGCAAGCGCATTGATTCCTACTTCATGCCGGGCATGAAGATTGCTCCCCGTACAGCAAAGAACGTGAAACTCAAATTCAACAAGGCAAAGTTTGCCGACAACAAGGAATATTTCGTAAAGGTTGAGTTCCTTTTGAAGAAGGATATGCCTTGGGCAAAGAAGGGTTATGTTCAGATGGATGAGCAGTTGCCTTTGAAGGCGGCAGTAAAGAGTGCATTCATTGCCGATGTCGCAAATAATGGTACAAAGGTAACTGTGGAGAATGACAAGGCTGCGGCACAGACAATCCTTACAGGTGCTGATAACGCTTTCAGGATTGTATTTGACAACAATAAGGGATTGTTCTACAGCGTAGATTATGCCGGAACAACAATTCTTGAGGGTGGCAAGTCTATGAAAATGAGTGCATTCCGTGCTCCGGTCGACAACGATACATGGTTCTTCAACCGTTGGTTTGCTATCGGTCTGCACAATCTTGAGGACAGCGTTCTGTCGTTCACAAGCAAGAAGAATAAGGACGGTTCTGTTGTGCTCCAGTATATCGTGCGCACACAGGCAAAGCACCAGGCAACATGCAACCGTTTGCCGAACAGCAGCTTTGAGATTGTTGAATCTGAGCACGAAATGGCACCTGCAGCGTTCCACTTCATCTCAAACAGAATATGGACTGTATATCCCGACGGTTCGGTAGAACTCAATAGCGTTATCGTAGGTTCTGAAGCAAGTCAGATTGTAGCACGTCTTGGTTTCGAGATGCAGTTGCCTTCAGGGCTCTGCAACTATACATATTATGGTCGCGGCCCATGGAACAACTACAATGACCGTTGTGATGGTGCTTTCGTACAGCAGTACAACAGCACTGTTGCTGAGCAATTTGTGGCATTCCCGAAACCGCAGGATATGGCGAACCGCGAGGATGTACGCTGGGCGGCACTTACAGGTAACGATGGAAACGGTGTGATGTTTGTGGCTACAGAAGGTATGTGTACAAGTGCACTTCCTTGGAATGCCGTTGAGATGACCGAGGCAGGTCATCCACACCAGTTGCCGGCATCTTCAAGTACTTGGCTCAATATCGATACCAAGGTGACAGGCCTTGGCGGTGCAAGTTGCGGTCAGGGTTATGCGCTCGACCACCAGCTCGTAAAGGGCGGCGAGAATATAATGAGTTTCATCATGCGTCCTGTTAAGGCCGGTGACGACTTTGTGGCAAAGGCCGACGTGAAGGCTTCGGGTGTAACTCCTGTACTTGTTTCACGCGACCTCCGCGGTATCGTGAAGATGTCTTGCAACAAGCCCGGCTCCGAGATATATTATAAGGTCAATAACAAGGGCAAGGCTATCAAATATACCGAGCTTGTCGACCTCAATGCAGGCGGTAGCATCACTGTTTGGGAAAAGTCTGCTCCTGACCTCAAGGCTACATATGACTATGAGAAGATAACATCGGTGCCTGTGCTTGTAAAGGCTTCTTCAAGTTCAGAACCGGGAAGTGGTCCTGAGAAAATGCTTGACGGTGACCCTTCTACAATATGGCACTCAATGTACTCGGTTACAGTTGCCAACTATCCTCATTGGATTGAGTTCGACGCAAACTATGAGGTCTCAATCAAGGGTTTCAAGTATATGCCTCGTCAGAACGGAAATAACGGCAACGTGAAGGGTTACAAGCTTGAGGTTAGCGTTGATGGTGAGAATTGGTCACAGGTTGCAGAGGGTGTCTTCCCTTACAACGCCGAGAAACAGACTGTATTGTTCGAGAAGGCTGTAAAGGCACGTTATGTACGCTTTACCGCAACAAGTTCACAGAACGGTCAGGACTTTGCTTCGGGTGCAGAATTCGAACTCATAAAGGAATAAAAATTCTGCAAAACAGCAATATTGACCTTTAATGAGTCTGAATCTGTAAATCCAATTCAAACTATTGAATAACTAACTATATTATTTATGAAAAGGTTAACATTCCTTATAATTATGCTTGTGATGTCGGTCTTTGCTGCCAAATCACAATCTGATTATTATGTGGTGCACGGTGCCGGTGAGAAAATCTCACATGCAACGCATTATCCTATTGCGGTAGGTGTTGTTGGTACGCACAGTTCCCAACAAATGGTAAATGACATCGCTTCGGCTCCACGCTGTGCGGCATACTTCGACAAGACTGCCAATGTCTTCGAGGTTATGCGTGGTGAGAGCATTACACCTCTAATCACTATTAACGGTGACTGGATGCATGGCTATGTGTTCGTCGATTGGGACAACAGCAAGCAGTTCGAGGTGAACCTCGAGGGCGATGGGCCTTATACAAAAGGCGAGGGTAACGAACTCATGTGCTGGTCGCTATATGGCAAGAACACCAATGGTGATACCGGTTGGAACAGCGCAAGCATTTATATGAGCAACGGCAACGTGCTTGCACCCGGTTCATTTACTGTGCCAACCGATGTTGAGGAAGGTGCTGTGTTCCGCATGCGCTTTATGGTTGCATGGAACTGTATCGACCCGTCGGGCAACTATGCGAACTTCATCAGTGACGGTGGCTCAATCATTGACGTTATGCTCAAGGTCAGTGGCGAGGCCGGCGAGGTAGAGGTAAACTATCCTATCGATGAGTATACCGAACCACGTGTGGGTACAACTCCCGATGAAGCTTCGTGGAATGCAATTCCTGCCGGCTTGAATGCTGCATGGGCCTCACGCGATGTGCATTACAAATTGCATGAGGTGCCCGAGGTAACACAGAAGAACTCGGCCGAAATTCATGCGTGGAAGGGTGAGCGTGCCAATATCCAGGCTGTTCTTTACAGCAAGAGCGACCAGGGTATGTTGAAGGTGCGCATGACCGAGTGGCAGAAAGCCGGTGCAGCAACAGGTATAAAAGGTGGCGATGCACGCTTTTTGAATTACGTCATCACCGACGACTATGTCTCTTGCGGCAATCACCCGATGACTCTGCCACAGTGGCTTGTTGCCGATGTTATCGACCAGGACAAGCCTCATGCAGTTCCTGCAATGGAGACACGCCCTGTGTGGTGTACAATAGAGGTTCCGCGCAACATCGAGGCCGGAGAGTATACAACTGCTCTTGAGGTGGTTAACGAGAATGATGAGGTAGTGAAGAGCCTTGCTCTCACAATCAATGTCAACAGCCACTCTCTGCCTACGGTAGCAGAGCAGAAATTCCACCTCGACTTCTGGCAGCAGCCTTATGCCATAAGCCGCTACTATCAGGTTGAGCGTTGGAGCGACGAACATCTTGAGGCTTTGCGTCCTTATCTTGCTGCCCTTGGCCGTGCCGGTCAGCGCGTGGTAACGGCTATTCTCTTCTACGAGCCATGGGGCGAGCAGACACATGACCTCTTCGACCCTATGGTCGAGACTATCAAGCTCGCCGACGGTACATGGGAGTATGATTATGCTGTGTTCGACGTATACGTTGAACTCTGCGCCGAGTATGGCATCGACAAGCAGATCAATTGCTTCAGCATGTTGCCTTGGGACATGAGCTTCCGCTATTTCGATGAGGCATCGGGTAGCTATAAGACTCTCTCTACAAACTACTCATCTGCAGACTACAAGAACTTGTGGACAAACTTCCTGACTGCATTCAAGGCTCACTTGATTGAGAAGGGATGGTTCGACAAGACCTGCATCGCGGTTGATGAACGCGGCGAGGATGCAATGCTCAAGGCATATGATATAGCGAATGGCCTTGGCTTCAAGATGGCTTTGGCTGGTAATTATCACAGTAACCTTTGCGGTATTTTGCATGACAAGTGCGTGCAGCTTGGTCAGGAGCATATGTTTACTGCTGCTCAGCTTGCCGACCGCAAGGCAAAGAACCGCATAACCACATTCTACACAAGCTGCGCAAACAGCGAGCCTAACATCTACAGTAACTCTTATCCTGCCGAGGCTGCATATCTTCCAATTTATGCTGCACATATGAATCTCGACGGTTATCTGCATTGGGCATGGTGCAACTGGGATGAACATCCGCTTACCGACAGCCGTTTCCGCAAGTTCGGTTCGGGCGATACATACTGCTACTACCCGGGTAACCGTTCAAGCGTACGTTTTGAGCGTCTTATCGAGGGTATCCATCAATATGAGAAGATACATATTCTGCGCGAAGAGTATGCAAACGACAGCGAGAAACTCGCTACTTTGAATGCTCTTCTGGGCCGTTTCTCCGGCCAGATTGCAGGCGAGGACTGTGCAGCAATAGTAAACGACCTTGAGGACTTCCTCAACGGCAAAGAGGTAGAGGTTCCTGTAGCAAAGGATGTTACAACCGGTTACTACCACTTGGTGGGTAAGGCTACTGCACGTACAGAGCACCTCTACAACAATGCTTTCCAGAGTGGCAACAGCCTCAGGTTTACATTGCAGTCAAACTCTATGGTGAACACAAACAACGGTATATGGCACATCGAGGTAAAAGACAACAACAAACTGGGCATCGTGAACGGTGACGGTAATCCGGTTGTCGCAGGTGCAAGTTATGGAGGTTCTGTCGTAGGAACCTTTAAAGAGCTTACTGTGGGCTCGACAAAGGATGTAGGTGAATACCGTTACTACTATTTCACTGAAGCACTCAACTGTACCAACGGCGGCGATAATTTCAAGGTCGGCGGTGTTGATTTCCTTACGACATGGACTAACGGCGGTGCAGCTGCCGATGACAACAACTGGCGTTTCGAAAAGGTCGATATGGACGGAATGTCGGTATATGATATTGTAGTCGAGGGTAGTGCCGATGTTTATGTAACATACAATGCGACCGGTGAGAAGGCTTTCAACGGTGGTTTCTTCATAACCCCGAATACTATTACAGGTGATGACCTTTCAGTTGCAATGTTGGGCAACGTACTGAATAGTGCTGACGTTACCGTTGAGGGTAACACCATCAAGGTTACAAACATAAAGACCCCGGCAGCCCCTGTGAAACAGGACCTGTTCAATACCAGCAAGGGTGATGGAACTATTCCCCCTTACCGCATCCCGGGTATCACAACTGCAAGCAACGGTCGTCTGATAACAACAGCCGCACGTCTTGTGTGCGGAACCGACCCCGGTTTCGGTCAGGTGGACATCGTTTGCCGTACAAGTGATGATCATGGCGAGACATGGAGCGACATGATTGATGTTGCAGTCGGTACAGGCAAGACATCGGCTACAGAAAATTACTTTGATACTGCATTTGGCGACCCTGCAATCGTTGCCGACCGCACGAGTGATGAGGTCCTCATAATTGCAGTTGCGGGTTGTACGGTATATACCAATGGTAACACAACACGTCAGAATCCTAATATGATTGCTACAATCCACAGCAAGGACAACGGCGAGACATGGGAGAAGCCGGTTAATGTAACAGAGCAGATTTACAGTCTTTTCGATGCGGGCAATCCTATTCAGGCAGCCTTTGTAGGCGGTGGAAAGATATTCCAGAGTCGTATTGTAAAGGTGGACAAGTATTATCGTATCTATGCTGCAATGTGTGCACGCCCTAACGGCAACCGTGTAATATATTCCGATGACTTCGGCCGCACCTGGCATGCTCTCGGCGGCGCATCGGCACTTCCCGTTCCCGGCGGTGATGAGCCCAAGTGTGAGGAGATGCCCGATGGCCGTGTGATTGTTTCGAGCCGTGTAGGTGGCGGACGCATATACAACATCTACACTTATAGCAACACCGTGACAGGCGAGGGTAGCTGGAGCACATCTGCAAAAAGTACATTCGCAGGTTCAGGTCTCACTCCGGGAGGCAACTCTACAAACGGAGAGATTCTTATTGTTCCCGTTCAGCGCAACAGCGACAAGAAGGAGATGTACCTCGCTCTGCAGTCACTGCCTACCGGTAGCGGACGTACAAACGTAGGTATCTTCTACAAGGAGTTGACCGATTTCAGCGACCTCAACACTGTTGCCAACTTCGCAACAGACTGGAACGGTTTCTATCAGGTAAGCAATACATCTTCGGCATACAGTTCAATGGATTTGCAGGCCGACGGCAGAGTGGGCTTTATTTACGAAGAGACTCTGACATTTTTCAAGAAGGTGCCTAATCCGGTGTCTACCAGCTTCCCGACAGGTGCCGGAGAGCACAACTATGACGGTTTCGACAATATCTATGTGGCATTTGAAATAGAACAAATTACAAACGGAGCATACAGCCTCAAGGAGAATGTGAACCGTGGTGCATTTGTCAGGGAGTATTTCAAGTCTCATGTTGCCGATGCCGAAATAGATGATGCTCAAAAGGCACAAGTTGATGCTGCTGTGGAAGCTCTTGGAGAGAACCCCACAACAGCCGAAATAGATGCAATATATGCGTTGCTTGCAGGTGGTGCTCCTGCCGATAAATGGGATGGAAAAGTGCTCACATTCACAAATGTACAGAAAAGCGGTAAAGAGTATGTACTTTACGTAAACGATAGCAATATGCTCAGTGTCGGTACAGATTCAGCCGATGAAATTGGCGAAGCTGCTCAGTTCAAGTGCAAGAAGGAGGCAAGTGGCAAATACAGTTTTTTTAATGAGAAGGCACAGCGATACATGATATGGCGTGCCGGTGGCAACTATGGCTACAACAACAATGCCGGTACTCTCGACAGCTACAATGCAACATATTGTGATTGGAGTATAAATGACGGCAGTTCATCGGCCGAGGATACATACTACCTTGTGAGCAAACGCGCCGATGGAAATACCGACGGCTCACTTGTTATTATGGCGGCTACAGGCGCTTTTGATTCCTTTTCAAATGCTATCGGCTATGCAAATAATTATAGCAACCTCTTTCGCATAGACGCGAAGGATATCCCGACAGGCATCGACAATGTAACGGAGAGTGCGACAGAACTTAAAGCGATTTACGACCTTCAGGGTAGAAGGGTAGAGAACCCGACAAAAGGTATATATGTTATTAACGGCAAAAAGGTGCTTGTAAAATAACCGGTCCGGTTATGCCACACAGGCAAATTAACCGTTCTGTAAAAGACATTATTTCATCCGCCCGGCATGCCGGGCGGATGAAATTGTTTAAACCACCTTACCCAAAGGAAAATCAGTGCGACGTAGTATCTGCCAGCAGGAGGACCGTGTGTTTATGGTAGAAACGACTACTCGTGAATCGTTCCACGACTTTGCACAGGCATTAGTTGATTTAGGAGCCGACAACGCCATATATATTGTGGGCTCATCTGCATATCATCTCCACGTGTGCTGGAACCGACGCGCGAGTGAGTGCAAAGCAAACTTGTTTGCTTTGCCGAGCGAGAAGGAGGAAAAGCCTTAGGCTTAACTGATGAAGAACCTGCGAACCTACGCACGAGTGAGTGCAAAGGAAACTTGTTTGTTTTGCCGAGCGAGAAGGAGGAAAACAAAGTTAACTGAGCGTCTGAGTGCATACGGCCCATTGTGTCGGTCATACTCTCTATTCAATATTGTTAAGATAATTATGCTTGTTTCATAATCTTGTAACTTTTGTATTACAAATAAATTGTGATTATTTAAAAGAACGCTATGACACAAAAATAATGGCAAGGTGGACATTTTGGGTGATGAAACCGTTGCAATAAATTGATTTTCATATCTTTGTGAAGATTATAACCTATATGGCAAAAAAAATGCTTTTTTTGTGGTTCTTCCAATGTGGTCAAGAATGGCCTAAGGGGGCGAAAACAAATGTACAAATGCAAGGATTGTAATAAACAATTCATTGGTGGACAACGGCGCGACAAATCCCAAGTAATAACAGATTATGTTGAAGGCAAACAGACCTTGTTACAATTGGCATCAAAGTATAAAGTCTTAGAAAGGACTATCCGTCGCGATTTGGAAGGTATGCGCTTTGTCCGTAAGAAGGTGAAGCACAAAGAAGTAACAGTGCAACTCGACACCACTGATTGGGGTCGCAACTTTGGCCTAATGGTTATAAAGGATGTCCTCCGCAATGAAATTCTGTGGCACGAGTATGTCCGTAACGAGACTATTGCACAATACGTAGAGGGTATATCATGGTTGGAACAGAATGGTTTCAAGATATATGGCGCGGTAATTGATGGCATGCGTGGCTTGGCACAAGCATTATATCCAATCCCTGTCCAGATGTGCCAATTTCATCAGATACTGATCACTCGCAGATACCTCACCCATGAACCTGACCTTGATGCCTCCTGTGAACTTCTAGAACTGGTCAAAATATTACAAAGATGGACAAAGAGGGCTTTGTAGGTGCTTTTAACGAATGGCAGGAGAAGTTCAAAGATGTCCTGAACGAGCGCGTTCAGGACAAGCGAATAAAGCGGCACACACCGCCTTATATGCGCCCGAGGCTACGCAGCGCATACCTTAGTTAAAAATGCAATATGCCGTTGCTTTGGACTTTTTACGACCATCCAGAAACAGGACTCCCGAACACAAATAACGCTCTTGAAGGAGTGTTTTCGGACCTCAAAAGCAAGGTAAGAGCTCATCGTGGTATAAGCAAAGAGAATAGAAAGAAACTATTGGACGAGTACATAATGCGGCATTA